>TARA_R110001606_G_scaffold48468_10_pt1 | contig 11213 bp, 9 predicted proteins | sample TARA_R110001606 | Tara Oceans TARA_R110001606 (sample SAMEA4398315) | marine metagenome | biome: Polar Biome; feature: [SRF] surface water layer (ENVO:00010504); material: water (ENVO:00002006), including particulate matter (ENVO:01000060) such as... | depth 5 m
CGTAGGGACCTTCATGCGCATCGGCCCGGACGCATTGCCAAAAGCCTATCGCGAACTGATCACTGGAGGCCCGGTATGACCGATCCGGAAATTCTTCGCTACACCCGCGACACCGGTGATTTCACCCGGCTGATCACCAGCATTCCCTACGCATCCTTTATCGGTTTGCAATGCGACCAGTTCGGCGATGACCTCATCTTCCGTCTGCCAGCAAAAGACCAGAACCTCGGCAACCCAATCCTGCCCTCCATCCACGGAGGCGTAATCGGTGGCTTTATGGAACTCTCGGCGGCTATCTACCTGATGCTGGCACAGGAAACCATCCGCATGCCACGCATCGTCAACTTTTCCCTGGATTACCTGCGCGCCGGCCTCGACCGCGAAACCTACGCCGAATGCCAGCTCACCCGACAAGGCAACCGGGTGGCCAACGTAATGATCACCGCTTGGCAGAAATCCCGCTCCAAACCGATTTCGACCGCAAGGGCGCACTTCCTGTTAGAAGACTGATCGGGACTGCACTCCGGGACTTGAAAACCCTCGGAGTGCCCCCACTTTTCCTGCAAGACGAACTCACAAGCTGGATAACACGGGAGCAAGGGCCTTTGTTCCCGTGCCCCCCCCAATGTTCAATGCAGGAGAGACGAAAAAAATGACGGTTGAAACGCAAAAAGAAACTCTGGGTTTTCAGACCGAAGTAAAGCAACTACTTCACCTGATGATCCATTCCCTGTACTCAAACAAAGAAATCTTCCTCCGCGAACTGATTTCCAATGCCTCTGACGCCGAAGATAAATTGCGCTTCGCCGCACTGAAAGACGACAGCCTCTACGAAGGCGACTCAGAGCTGCAAATCCGCCTGGATTTCGACAAAGAAGCCAACACCATCACCCTGGCTGACAACGGCATCGGCATGACCCGTGATGACGTTGTTCAGAACCTCGGCACCATCGCCCGTTCAGGCACCGCAGAATTCCTGCAGCAGCTCTCCGGGGACGAAAAGAAAGACAGCAAACTGATCGGCCAGTTTGGTGTGGGCTTCTATTCCGCCTTCATCGTCGCCGACAAGGTTGATGTATTCACCCGCCGTGCAGGCGCGCCTGTAGAAGAAGGCGTGCACTGGCAATCAGCTGGTGATGGCGAATTCACCATCGAACAGGTTACTCGCGACAAGCGCGGCACCGAAATCGTTATTCACCTGAAGCCAGATGCCACCGAATTTGCCGACGGCTTCCGCCTGCGCAACCTGGTGAAAAAGTACTCTGACCATATCTCCTTCCCGGTGGTCATGAAATCCGAGCCCACCGAAGAAGGCGAAGAGCCCAAAGACGAAACCGTAAACGACGCAACCGCGCTCTGGACTCTGCCCCGCACCGAAATCAAAGATGAAGAATACAAAGAGTTCTACAAGCACATTGCTCACGATTTTGAAGATCCACTGACATGGTCCCACAACAAAGTAGAAGGCAAGCTGGATTACACCAGCCTTCTTTACATCCCGGCTCGCGCACCGTTTGATATGTATAACCGCGATGCGCCCCGTGGTCTGAAGCTCTATGTACAGCGCGTATTCATCATGGACGACGCGGAACAGTTCCTGCCGTTGTACCTGCGCTTTGCCAAAGGTGTGGTGGATTCCAACGATCTGTCCCTGAACGTTTCCCGTGAGATCCTCCAGAACGATGCCACCGTGGACAGCATCCGCACTGCGCTCACCAAGCGTGTGCTGGATATGCTTTCGAAACTGTCCAAGAAAGATGCCGACGAGTACCAGAAGTTCTGGGGCGAGTTTGGCACCGTTCTGAAAGAAGGCCCGGCGGAAGATTTCAGCAACCGCGAAAAGATTGCCGGCCTGCTGCGCTTTGCGACCACGCTCACCGGCGAGAGTACTCAGAACGTGTCTCTTGACCAGTACATCGAGCGTATGAAAGAAGGTCAGAGCAAGATCTACTACATTACCGCTGATAACTTCATGGCCGCCAAGAGCAGCCCGCATCTGGAAGTCTTCCGCAAGAAAGGCATCGAAGTGCTGATCCTCTCTGATCGTATTGACGAGTGGATGATGGGCTACCTGAATGAGTATGACGGCAAATCATTCCAGGACGTTGCCCGTGGCGATCTTGATCTTGGTGAAGTGGAAACCGAGGAAGACAAGAAACACAAGGAAGAAGCTGCCGAAGAGCATAAGGATCTGCTGGAGCGCATCAAAACAGCACTCACCGACCGGGTTCAGGAAGTGCGGGTAACCAACCGCCTTACGGATTCACCTGCGTGTCTGGTAACGGGCGACTTTGATATGGGTGCCCAGATGAAGAAAATCATGGAAGCGGCGGGCCAGAAGGTTCCGGACAGCAAGCCTATCTTTGAAATCAACGTGGATCACCCGCTGGTTCAGCGCCTTGAGCGCGAGGAGGGCGATGAGCGCTTCAACGAGCTCTCAGCGGTGCTTCTGGATCAGGCCACATTGGCCAGCGGCGAACAGCTGCAGGATCCGGGTGCCTATGTAACCCGTCTGAACCGTCTGTTGCTGGAACTGGCTAACTAAGCCCTATGCATCAGATTATTGTGGACATCAGCATCAGCCCTGACGAGTGGATAAAGCTCTATCAGGGCGTTGCCACTGATGTCCACACTACGTCCCGGGACGGGCGTTCTGTCCGGTTCCCGGCTCGAATTCTCTCCAGGTTCTACCTCCAGAACGGTGTACGGGGCAGCTTCCGTATTCAGTTCGACGATTCCGGCAAATTCTCCTCCATCGAAAGACTTTGAGCCATAAACAAAAGCTTTCAGATGCTTATTGTTAATTAATTGTTCCTCTTGTGCCCTGAAGGGTTAGCCTGATTCTGGTCGCGTTAATGTTGTAGTAAAGATTCAAACAACAGCGCCTGGGTAATCTATAATTATGATTGCCCATTTGTAGAAGACGATTTTTGCCAATGACGCAGGAACAGGAGAATAAAATGTCTCAGAACAATACAGGTGGCAAATGCCCCGTGATGCACGGTGCTAATTCCACCGGAAGCCGTAATGTCATGAATTGGTGGCCAGAAGCGCTCAACCTCGACATCCTGCACCAGCACGATCGCAAGACCAACCCGCTGGGCGAAGACTTCGATTATCGTGAAGAAGTCAAAGCTCTCGACTTTGACGCAATCAAGAAAGATCTTCACGCCCTGATGAACGACAGCCAAGATTGGTGGCCGGCAGACTGGGGCCATTATGGCGGTCTGATGATCCGTATGGCCTGGCACTCAACGGGCACCTACCGTATTGCTGACGGCCGCGGTGGTGGTGGTACCGGAAACCAGCGGTTTGCACCGATCAGTTCCTGGCCGGATAACGTCAGCCTCGATAAGGCCCGCCGTTTGCTGTGGCCGATCAAGAAGAAGTATGGCAACAAGATCAGCTGGGCTGACCTGATTATTCTGGCCGGTACGGTTGCCTATGAATCCATGGGCCTGCCCTCTTACGGCTTCTCCTTCGGCCGGGAAGACATCTGGCACCCGGAGAAAGACATCTACTGGGGCGCTGAGAAAGAGTGGCTGGCGCCATCGGATGAGCGTTACGAAGACGTTGATAAACCAGACACCTTGGAAAACCCGCTGGCCGCCGTGCAGATGGGCCTGATCTATGTAAACCCTGAAGGTGTGAACGGTAAGCCGGACCCACTCAAAACCGGTGAGCAAGTGCGAGTGACCTTTGCCCGCATGGCGATGAATGATGAAGAAACCGCAGCCCTGACGGCTGGCGGACACACCGTTGGTAAGTGTCACGGTAATGGCGATGCCGATGCGCTTGGCGCCGAGCCAGAAGCTGCCGATGTGGAAGAGCAGGGCATGGGCTGGAGCAACCCTAACATGAAGGGCAAAGCCAGCAACGCCGTGACTTCAGGTATCGAAGGTGCCTGGACCACGCACCCGACCAAGTTTGACATGGGTTATTTTGACCTGTTGTTCGGCTATGAGTGGGAGCTGAAGAAGAGCCCGGCTGGTGCTTGGCAGTGGGAACCCATTGATATGCCGAATGAGGTTAAGCCGGTTGATGCCAGCGACCCTTCCATTCGCCACAACCCGATCATGACCGATGCGGATATGGCCATGAAGAAGGACCCGAAGTACCGGGCCATCTGTGAAAAGTTCATGGCTGACCCCGAATACTTCAGGGACTGCTTCGCCCGTGCCTGGTTCAAGCTGACCCACCGTGATATGGGACCGAAAGCTCGCTATATTGGCCCGGAAGTACCGGCCGGAGACCTGATCTGGCAGGATCCGATACCGGCGGGTAGCACGGACTACTGCGAAGAAGTGGTCAAGGAAAAGATTGCCGAGAGCGGTCTGAGCATCGGCGACATGGTTAGTACTGCCTGGGACAGTGCGCGGACTTACCGTGGATCGGACATGCGCGGTGGTGCTAATGGCGCCCGCATCCGTCTGGCTCCGCAGAAAGACTGGGAAGGCAATGAGCCTGCGCGCTTGGCCAGGGTTCTGAAGGTGTACGAGCAGATTTCGGCTGACAGCGGCGCCAGCGTGGCAGACGTGATTGTTCTCGCCGGTAGCGTAGGTATCGAGCAGGCTGCAAAAGCCGCCGGCTACAACGTTCGCGTTCCTTTTCTGAAGGGCCGTGGCGATGCCACTGACGAGATGACCGATGCAGAATCGTTCGAGCCTCTGGAACCGGTGGCTGATGCCTTCCGTAACTGGCTGAAAAAGGATTACGCGGTCAAGCCGGAAGAGTTGTTGCTCGACCGAGCCCAGCTGATGGGCCTGACTGCCCCGGAAATGACTGTTCTGGTTGGGGGTATGCGTATGCTCGGCACAAACCATAGCGGTACCAAGCACGGTATCTTCACCGACCGTGAAGGCCATCTGACGAATGACTTTTTCGTTAACCTGACTGACATGGGCAATGCCTGGAAGCCTGCGGGCAACGGCCTGTATGAGATTCGCGACCGCAACAGCGACCAGGTGAAATGGAGCGCGAGCCGCGTGGACCTGGTGTTCGGTTCGAACTCCATCCTGCGCTCATACGCTGAAGTCTATGCCCAGGACGACAACCAGGAGAAGTTCGTGAAGGACTTCGTTGCTGCCTGGACCAAGGTCATGAACGCGGATCGTTTCGACGTACAGAAATAAGTCGATAGCAACAGGCCGTGCACTCTCAATGGGCACTCTCATAAGGGAGTGCACGGCTACCAACTTCCCGCCAAATTCCTTACAATCCGCTCCGCCTGATTTTTGATCAGCTGTATTCTGATTTTCTCTTTCAGCTTCTGGAGCCTTCATGCGAATCATCCTTGCCCCGATGGAAGGGCTGGTCGACGCACCTATCCGTGAAACCCTGACCAAAGTCGGCGGTATAGACCGGTGCGTAACCGAGTTCATTCGCGTGACCCATGGCATGCTGCCACCCCGGATTTTTTACAAGTACGCGCCCGAGCTCTATAACCAGTCCCTCACGCAAGTGGGTACGCCGGTGGCTGTTCAGTTGCTGGGTTCAGACCCGGAACAGATGGGCCGGCATGGGCTTAAAGCAGCGGAATTGGGCGCTACTCAAGTGGATATCAATTTCGGTTGTCCTGCCAAAACAGTGAACAAGCACAAAGGTGGTTGTGTGCTGATGCGTGAGCCGGAGTTGATGCATGAGATTGCAGCTGCGGTTCGCAAGGCTGTCCCCGTGGGGATTCCGGTTACTGCCAAAATGCGCCTGGGGTATGACGATCGCTCCATGGGTGTGGCCTGTGCTCAGGCGCTGGAAGCAGCCGGGGCGGAGGAAATCGTTATTCATGCGCGCAGTAAGGTGGATGGCTATAAACCGCCGGCGTACTGGGAAGAGATTGCCAAGGCGCGGGAAGCGGTGAAGGCCAAAGTGATTGCCAACGGCGAAATCTGGACCGTTGCGGATTATTGGCGTTGCCGTGAAGTTTCCGGTTGTGAGGATGTGATGATCGGCCGGGGCCTGATCGCAAGGCCGGATCTGGCTCGCAAAATCAAAGCCAGCCAGCAAGGTGTTGAAGTTGCAGACATGACTTGGCCAGAGGCGGTTGCGTTGGTTCGGGAATATGCGGAAGTGCTGCAAGGGTGGCTTGAAGACAAGTACGTAACCGGTCGCATCAAGCAGTGGATGAATTTCCTGCGGCAGGGGTTTCCGGAGGCTGAGGCCATCTGGCAGGATGCTCGAAAAATCCGGGAAGTGGCACCGATGCTCGCCTGCCTCGAACAAGATATTCCCCTATCACGGAGCGCCGTTCGAGCGGCCTGAACCTCCCTGTTTTGATGACCTTTCTCTTGATCTTCCTGATTGCGAACTACACTGGTACCGAGCTGTCATGTGTTCGTAATTATTGTGGTTCGTAAAAACAAAACCACAAAGGAGAGATCTCTAATGTCCAAAAAAACGAAAATCGGGGCCGTGAAAGAACTCGTTGGCGGAGTTTGCCTGTCGCTGGGGCTGGTGTCCGGAGCGGGCGCTGCAGAGGGTGATGTAAAGGTCACGCCTTTGGGAAGCCATGATGGCGAGTTCTGTGCTCTGGATCGGGCCATGGTGTTTGAAGATCCTAACGGCACCCGCATTCTTTACGATGCTGGCCGCACCGTAGCTGGCCCGGATGATCCTCGCCTCGGTAATATTGACGTGGTACTGGTATCGCATATGCACGGCGACCACTTGGGCGATCGCCGTATCAAGGAAACCAACGCCGGTAACTGCGGCGGGCCGGAATTCCCGGTGGTTACTCTGCCGCAATCCAACACCGTGGACATAGCGGTAAAAAAACAGGCAAAGATCGTTACCGGCAGCGAGATGCCGGCATTTTTTGCTGCCAAACTTGAAGCTGCCGGCGGCGATTCAGCCAACTCCATGTTAGTGCGCTTCGGTGCAGAGCTGGACGTCGGTGGTGTGGCTATCGCCACCGTGCCGGCGGTTCACAGTAACGGGGTTTCACCTTCGTTTCTCACCGGCCCGCTCGCGGAATACCTGAAAGCCGCAGGCGTTGGTGCGAGTGTCGGGCCGCCGACCGGTTACGTACTGACTTTTTCAAATGGCCTGGTGGTTTATCTCTCCGGGGATACCGGGATTACGGCCGAGCAGAAGCTGGTGGTGAACGATCACTACGGGGCTGAGCTGGTGGTGATGAATATTGGTGACAATTACACCACCGGGCCCAAAGAGGCGGCTTACGTGATCAATGATCTGATCGATCCGAAAGCTGTCATTGCCTCCCATGCCAATGAGCCGGCCACATCCGGCGGAAAGCTGAAGCAGGGCACGAAAACTGCCTTGTTCAGGGATCTGGTAAAAGTCCCCATGCATGTTCCCTTGAGTGGGCGCACCATCGCCTTCAACGGCGACGGTGGCTGTACGGCCGGTTGTGACTGATATCAGTCTTCCATATCCGCTTTATACGCCCCAGAGCAAGCCGCGCAGTTGAGCCTGGCGCGCTTGAGCATGGCTTTCTGGACAGCGTGCCCGTTGTCCAATTTGCCTGCCCATGCCTTCTGAGCCGCCTCCTGCAGAGCACGGCCGTAGGAAAAGCTCAGGTGCCAGGGTTGTCGGCCAAGGCTGTTCATCGCATTCAGGTTAAGGGTAGCTTCTTTGGGAGTCTGCCCTCCGGATAGAAAATTGATACCCGGGACAGCCGCCGGAACAACTCTGCGGAATACCCGCAAGGTGGCTTCTGCCACTTCCTCCGGCGATGCCTTCGCACACTCTTTTCCGGGCGTTATCATGCTCGGCTTCAGAATCATGGTTTCCAGTTGCACGCCGTGACGGCGAAGAGCATTGAAAACCTCGGCAATCACGGTTTCGTTCACTTCCGCAGACCTTTCGATGGTGTGGTCACCATCAATCAGCACTTCCGGCTCCACAATAGGCACAATGCCCATGGATTGGCAGAGAGCGGCGTACCGGGCCAGCATTTCAGCGTTGGCCTCTACGGCCTGACGTGAGGGCAATGTGTCGGAGATGTTGTACACAGCACGCCACTTGGCAAAACGGGCGCCCAGGTTCTTGTAGGTTTTCAACCTGTCGTCGAGGCCGTCCAGGCCATAGGTTATTTCATCCCCCGGGGCATTGATCAGCGGCTTCTTACCCTTATCTACTTTAATACCAGGCACAATGCCCTGGCTTTCCAGCAGTTTGGAAATGGACACGTTATCCAGGCTGTTCTGGCCAAGGGTTTCCTCAAAAAGAATCACCCCACTGACGAATTCCCCAAGCCCGGGCGTGGAGAAAATCAGGCTGCGATATTCCCGGCGCTTGTCTTCCGTGGACTCCACCCCAACCGCCTTGAAGCGCTTTGCGATAGTGGGGTGACTTTCGTCGGCAGCAAGAATGCCCCTGCCGGGTTGAACAAGATCCTGAATCGTTGCAAGCAGTTCGTTTTGAATGCTCATGGCGGCTCCTTTATAGGGTGTGTGTCATGGCCTAATGCGGTTACATTCTCCCAATAGTGTAGTCCGTTCATTCAGTGTGGTCGGCGTGATATGGTCATAATTTGATCTGAGCAAAGGCAATCATGGGGACATTGGCTTACGCTTGTTGAAACTGCGGCACGTCAAGGACAAAAACCGGTTATGAAAACTGTAATCAGCGTAAGCCAAGGCTCATCCGAATACGATTACGATCTGGAAACCGAGTTTCTGGGACACTCCTTTCGAGTTATTCGCGCCGGTACCGACGGGGATCTCTCTCGCGCTGTTGCGCTGCTGAAGACGTATCATGAGCGAGCAGACGCTTTCGGCCTAAGCATGGTCTCCGATCATTACCAGGTCGGCTCTGTGAAGCTGGAACACCCGGATACCGCCAAGCTTGAAGCCTGTATTCCCGACAAACCGGTAACAAGCGGATCAGGCTTGCGGGGCATTCTGCAGGAGTGGGCGGTACGTCAGACCCAATCAGAGCTGGGGCATTTCTTTGATAACGCCCGGGTTCTCTTTCTCAACGGGCAGGCCGGTTATCGGGTGGCCAAATCGCTTTCCGAGCATACGGACAACCTGTTTTTTGCCGATCCTTATATGGATTTCGGCGTGCCACGGCTGCTTACCTCGCTCAAACAGCTTGAAACCTACAGTTCGCTAACCGCGCCGATCATGTTTCGCCCATCAGCCGTGAAGACGGTTGAAACCATGCTCCGCACGCCGCTGTATCGCCTTGGAGAGGGTTTGATAAAGGGCTCCCTGCATCAGGCTGTGAAAGATGCCCACGTAATCGTTGCCCACATGGGCGATCTGGCCAACTTCACGGACAAGGAGCTGGATGGCAAAACTGTTATCACCTCCCGCGTATCGGAAGAGGCTATGGACTGGATGCGCTCCCGCAAGGTGGCCATGGTGGTGGATTACAGCCCGTGGCTGGAAGGCCGTCCCGTGGGTGTGAATGTGATGGAAGCCATGATCAGCGCGGCGCTCTCACGCACCCCGGAGCAACTGGGTGCAGATGACTATCTCAATGTTATCCAGTCTCTGGGTATCGAACCCCGAATTCTCTACCCGAACGGCTATCGCCGGATAAACCGCTTTGCCTTTGTGATTCATCCTCTGTCCCAGCAATACCTGACCAAGACAGCCCCGCTGGACTGGGTTGCCAGTGTGTCACCACCCATGGTGATGAACCTGGTGGAAAAGGCCGTGGCGTACGCGCCGCCGTTTATCTATTCCAAAGTCACCGGCGTCAAATCGCCCACCGGAGACGAAGTGGAAGGCTGGTTGATTACCGTAGGCGGCACGCCTAAGGAAATCATGGCTCACGATCCTGAATTTACCTACACCCGGTTACTGGCCGCCGCCAACCTTGCGAAAAAGCTGGGGGCACAGATCATGGGCCTGGGTGCCTTCACCAAAGTGGTGGGAGATGCCGGCATTACCGTTGCCAAACGGGCGCCGCTCCCCATTACCACAGGCAACAGCTACAGTGCCTCCGGTGCTCTGTGGGCCGCCAAGGATGCGGTGAAGATGATAGGCCGCGCTAAAATTGGTGAAAGCGGAAAAATGGCCGGCAAAGCTATGGTTGTGGGTGCAACTGGCGCCATTGGATCAGTGTGCGCACGCCTGCTCGCCAAAGCGGTGGATGAGGTTTACCTGGCGGCGCCGGAGCCCGCCAAACTGCTGGCTCTGAAAGAAAGCATTGAACAGGAAACCCCGGGCGCCATCGTGCACGTGGCAGGCTCTGCCGATCGCGATATCGAAGACATGGACATGATCGTGACGGCCACCTCCGGAGCGGGCAAACGAATTCTGGATATCACCAGGGTAAAGCCTGGCTGTGTGATCACGGATGTGGCGCGCCCCCTGGATATATCAGCAGAAGATGTGGCCAAACGCCCCGATGTGCTGGTAATTGAATCCGGAGAGGTTCAGTTGCCGGGCAATCATGTGCACATGAAAAACATCGGCCTGCCTGACGGTGTTGCCTATGCCTGTCTGGCAGAAACCATCGTGTTGGCGCTGGAAGGGCGGTTCGAGAACTTCACACTTGGCCGAAACATCGAGTGGGAAAAAGTGCGGGATATTTATAAGCTGGGCCTGAAACACGGCATGACACTGGCCGCCATCTCCGGCGTCAACGGCGTATTCAGTGAAGAAGACTTCGAACGGGTGAGGGTGCTGGCGGCCAAAAGCGATGTCGGGGAAACCGTAGACCTGTAACCGGGCGCTTGGCGACCGCTTACCTGAGCTGACTGTCCTTACTGCCCCGGCGGTTAATGCCGCCGGAAGCCGTTTCCTGCTTTTCCAGAGTCGCCTGACAATTCACGCATAGACGCACACCCGGAATGGCTTTGCGCCGGGCCTCTGGAATAGGGTAGTCGCATTCTTCGCAGAATTCCGCGCTCTCGCCCCTGCCCAGCCTGCTACGGGCCTCGGCCACAGCATCCTCTACACTTGCATCAATCTGATCCTGAACGGCCCCATCGCGGGCCCAGCCACCAGCCATAACCTTGCTCCTGTGAGAGGTGTATACGCCCAGCATACCAAAACCAAAGTGATCGGGCTAAGGCAAGGCCACGTAACAGTTGCACTGCGGATTTGCTATCCTCAGCCAAACCATCACCAGCGAAAAAAAGGAAACAGAATGCTGTCAAAAACAGACTCGCCTCGCCGTGGCGGAAAATGGCCGCTGATTATCGCCTGGCTCGGCGTAATTGTATTGGTTGTCGCAGGCGTGATGATGGCCGCGGCCGGGCCAGCCTACAAGGCTGAGTTGATTGGACTGGGAACATC
>TARA_R110001606_G_scaffold314556_6_pt1 | contig 11187 bp, 9 predicted proteins | sample TARA_R110001606 | Tara Oceans TARA_R110001606 (sample SAMEA4398315) | marine metagenome | biome: Polar Biome; feature: [SRF] surface water layer (ENVO:00010504); material: water (ENVO:00002006), including particulate matter (ENVO:01000060) such as... | depth 5 m
ATGATCACATCGCCGACATTCAATGCCGGGGTATGGTTGCCATTTATTTCAGCGACCGTCGCTGTTTCATCGACGCCTGTTCCGCTAAATTCCAACGTAAGACCGAGTTCGGCGGCCGACCATATAAGAAACTGGCGCACCGAATATTGTACACCGGTGGCAATCACGAAATCGTCGGGCTTGTCCTGTTGGAGCATCATCCACTGCATGCGCACATAATCCTTGGCGTGTCCCCAGTCGCGGAGTGCGTCAATATTGCCCATGTAAAGGCATTGCTCAAGCCCTTGAGCGATGTTCGCCAGTCCCCGCGTGATCTTTCGGGTTACAAAAGTCTCACCCCTGCGCGGACTTTCATGATTGAACAATATACCGTTACAGGCATACATACCATAGGCTTCGCGGTAGTTCACAGTGATCCAGTAAGCATACATTTTTGCAACGGCATAGGGGCTGCGTGGATGAAAGGGCGTGGTCTCTGTCTGAGGAATTTCCTGGACTAGTCCGTATAGCTCGGACGTCGACGCCTGATAAAAGCGGGTCTTCTTTTCTAATCCTAGAAACCGTATGGCTTCCAGCAGGCGCAAAGTGCCCATCGCATCCACATCAGCAGTATATTCAGGCGCTTCGAAACTGACAGCTACATGGCTTTGAGCGCCGAGATTATAAACCTCGTCAGGTTGAACCTCGTGGAGGATACGCGTCAGGTTCGAGCTATCGGTTAAGTCGCCATAATGAAGTTTGAAGCTGGCATTGTCGGTATGGGGATCTTCATAAATATGATCGACACGCTGGGTGTTCAAGGACGATGCCCGCCGCTTAATGCCGTGTACTTCGTAACCCTTTTCCAATAGGAATTCGGCGAGATAAGATCCGTCCTGACCGGTAATACCGGTGATGAGGGCGACAGGTTGCTTCTTCACGGTCACAATAAAATCCTTTTAGAAAACTTGATTTTTGTTGGTGGAAATCTCGACCCAATTTTCGGACTAGAATCAGGAATCGGTTTAGGCAACAATCGAATGATCGGTATTTCTGTCCTCGGGTTGCGATAAACTGGTCCCGTGTTTGGTTTGGGTGCAATGTTGTCAGATACAAGGGCAGATGCAAAGGAAAAAGCAGCAGACCAAAAGCAAAAATTCTCCCGCGGGTTTAATGGCGGGCTGCTGCCAACCGAGGGAAGTTTACGGGTTTTGAGCTTTATCGGGCTTTCGCCAACGCCAACACTGCAAGGTTACCGGCCAAAGCATTCGATTCGCATTTCCCGCCTATTCTTGTTACTTATATTTACACATCGTGTTGACATACCACCAGCATCTGCATATTGTGCTGCAGTGCAATATGATTCTATGAAGACAGAAATTATATAAGTTTTACAGATTCTTAAGTCGGTTTGGTCGCAGCCGACTTATTTGATGAATTGAGGGTTATGTGTTACTCACTAAGATCCCGCATTTAGCGACCGGGCGTCCATTTTTTCATTCGTTGCGTTTTGAACTGGCCTTCGTGCTGATTTGCGGCGTGTTCTTACCATCGGCTATTGCTGTCGGTTTGCCCGCTCTTGAGCAGCATTATCCATCCGGCATAAAAAATTCGCTGATCGGGGCGGGCGCGTGTGCGCTTGCCATGACTCTGACGCTCCGCCGATTCCGGCAATATCCTGGAACGGCTGTCGCGCGTTCGATTTTGCCTGTTCTCTTTACCTTTTTCGCTGTTCTGCTGTCGTTGGTGGCGATGTTGAGGATCGAATATTCCAGCCGCATATTGTTTTTCAGCTTTGTCGCTACGCTTGCCGCCCGCTATGCCATCGAAACGTTGCATATCAGGGCGAGGGGAGTGCTATATTATGTGTTGCCCGGAGGCAGAGCCGCCGTGGTTCACAAACTCGCAAATACACCGACCATTCCGATGACCACTCCCTCGATTTCCGGTCTGTCAGGTTGTGCGATCATTGCCGACTTGCATGCAGACCTGGCTCCCGAATGGGAGCGATTGCTCGCCGAAGCCGCGATCGCCGGAAAGCCGGTCTATCATTACAAGCAGGTCTGGGAAGCTCAGACCGGCAAGGTTCAGATCGACCATCTTTCAGAAAACAGTTTTGGTGCGCTGGTTCCGAGCCTTGTTTATCAGAAATTCAAACGGCTCGTCGACTTGTGTGTTTGTATACTAGCGCTTCCATTCGCACTTCCAATCATGGTTATTTGCGCCATACTCATCAAGTCTGACAGCCCTGGGCCTGTTTTCTTCCGGCAGCGCCGCATGGGATTTCGCGGCAAAGTGTTTCAGGTGGTAAAGTTTCGGACCATGACGGTGACTCACGACGGTGGAGACCGCGATAGGTCCGTCACCCAGACCGACGACGAGCGTATTACCAAGGTTGGCCGGTTCCTGCGCAGAACCCGGCTGGACGAGCTGCCGCAAATCTTCAATATCCTGCAGGGCGAGATGAGCTGGATCGGGCCGCGCCCCGAAGCCATAAGTCTGTCGTCCTGGTACGAACTCGAAATTCCTTTCTATAGCTATCGCCATATCGTGCGTCCCGGGATCAGTGGATGGGCGCAAGTCAACCAGGGTCATGTGTCCTCGCTCGACGATATCGACGACAAGTTGCAATATGATTTCTATTATATCAAGAATCTTTCGTACTGGCTGGATATTCTTATTGTCGGCCGCACGATGCGGGTAGTGCTCTCCGGTTTTGGCGCAAAGTAGTTTCCAATGTCTGAGAAAGCTGTGGACGAAAAAGCACCGACAAATATAGATAAGCCAGTTCGCGTGATCTTCGTAAACCGGTTTTTCTATCCTGACGAGTCGGCTACCTCATTGATGTTAACGGATCTCGCCTTCGCGCTTGAGATGCAGCCTTATGCACGGCACGTGGTGGCAAGCGGTTCGCATTATGCGGGTTCTGAGCTAAGGCCGCCATCGCGCGAAACGGTAAACGGAACATCCATTCACCGGATGCCAGCTCTGCAGGGCGGGCAGGCTTCGCTCGTCCGACGATTCGCAAATTTTTTCATTTTCTACCTGTTCAGCTTCGTTGCACTTTTGCGCCTGGCGCGGCGCGGCGATTTGGTGGTCTGCCTGACCGACCCGCCGTTTGGCCAGCTGCTGTGCCTGCTTGCGACCAAGCTGAAAGGTGCCCGTCTGGTCAATTGGGTACAGGATATTTACCCCGAGACCGCATTCCGCTTAGGCTATGGCTCGCCGCGCAATCCGCTGTTCGCGGTGTTGGCCCGACTGCGCGACGGTTGCTGGAAGGCAAGTGCGACCAATGTGGCGATCGGCGAGCGCATGGCAGAATATCTTGAACATCGTTCTGCCGGGGCGGCCAATATCCGGATCATCCCGAACTGGGCCGACGAGAACGCGTTGGCGCCGCTCGCCCATGAGAACAACCCGCTGCGCAGCAAATGGGGCTACCGGCCCGAAGATTGCGTGATCGGCTATTCCGGTAATCTGGGCCGCGCCCATGACAGCGAAACAATGCTGGGCGCAATTGCGCAGCTTGCCGGCGACGCCGTTTCGCCGATGCGGTTTCTATTTGTCGGGGGCGGAGCCCAGCGCAGAGGGCTTGAGGAGCGCCTGAAGGCCAATGACAGAGTCCGCTTTTGCAATTATCAGCCTCGCGAGCAGCTGCGCGAAAGCCTCTCGGTACCGGATGTTCACTGGCTCTCACTTGCTCCGCAGCTTGAAGGTCTGATCGTGCCGAGTAAATTCTATGGCGCTGCCGCTGCCGGGCGTCCGATCATTTTCATCGGCGATGAAGATGGCGAAGTTGCCCGTCTTATCGCGCGGGGCGAGTGCGGACGAAGCTTTGCCCCCGGTGCAGTCGGTGCGCTAACGCAGTATTTACGAGATCTTTCGGAGGACCGTAACTTGCGCAAGCTTTTGGGCCAAAAGGCGCGCCTCTTTGCTGAGGATATTTGCGCTCGTGACAGCCGCCTTGCCGAATGGACTGCGCTGCTTTGCGATTTGGCCGCTCCGCGGATGGCTGGTTCCCCGAGTGAAGCAAAATCTGGTGCGAAGGCCAATGATCATTTGGCCCTCGAAAGCGCAGCAGTCGCTGGCCCTTCGCGGATTAGCGGGCTGGCCAATGGTCAGCAAGACAAGGGAATAAAGTCATGACCTCGGCCATCGCTAAAACCTCGTACGCGGAACTACAACGAGCCCAAGGAGATCAGCGCTGGTATGCAGCGCAGGTCCAGCCGCGCAAGGAGCAGCTGGCGCTCGCGCATTTGCGAAGGCAGCGTTTCGCGGCCTATTGTCCCATTATCGAACGGACCAGGCGTTTGCGCACGCAATCGGTTAGCGCCGCCGAGCCCCTGTTTCCAGGCTATGTCTTTGTCGCGCTTGATTGCGAGCGCGAGCCCTGGCGTTCTATCAATGGGACCATCGGCGTGCTACGCCTCGTGAGTTTTGGGCTGCAGCCTGCCATGTTGCCTCGCGGATTTGTAGAGCAGCTGCAGAGCTTGGCAGGCGGAGACGGGCACGTCCGGTTTGAAGATGCCCTGCAGCCGGGCGACGGGGTCAGGATCGTCGGCGGGCCATTTGATGGCTTGTGCGGCTCGCTGGCAAGCAGCAGCGGCCGCGAGCGGGTGACCGTGCTGTTGCATATGCTCGCCGGTGAAACGAAGGTGACGATGCCGCGCTCCAGCTTGATCGCTTCTTAAGCTGGAAAGGCGCGCGTCATCGCTGGCGAGAAAAAATGTTTTTGCGCCATTTGCCTCCTTGCTAATAATACGCGCCTGAGGTAGCGTTCAAAATTGAACGGCGGTTCTTGAACGCTGATTCAGCTGTCTGTGAGCGGTCATTTCCGCCGCAGTGCGGTAGCCATAGAGCCTATGGACCCCAGTGAAAACCCACTTTCGCAGAAGCGTCTTTCCGAGCGCGAGAGCATTGATTATGAATTGATGTTTTTGCTCGAGCAGGATCCGGATTTATCGCAGCGTGAATTGTCACGGCGGCTCGGGATTAGTTTGGGGCGCGTCAATTATTGCCTGCAGGCGCTTGCCCAAAAGGGCTGGGTAAAGCTGGAAAACTTTCGCCAATCGCCGCACAAGCAGCGTTATGTTTATGCCCTCACCCCGGCAGGAATTGCCAGGAAGAGCGCGATGACGGGGCGGTTTTTGAAGCGCAAGCTGGCCGAATACGAGCATTTGAAAGCGCAGATCGCGATGCTTAAGCGAGAGCTGCCCTAGCAGGGCAGGGATGCGCAGTGAGGGGCCAGGCAAATGTCGGCGCGCGGCAATGACAGCTAGGCTTTGAGGTCTGGGATATCTGGCCTGGCTACAGAAGCCCAAATACTCGCAGATTGACACAGGTTGACGGCCTCTATTACCGAAAGAACAAAAATTGAAGATTGTCCACCTTTTGGCATGTTAATTGGAATCAGGCGGCGGACGTGCTGGGCCTGACCTATCCGCTGTGATCAGTTGATAGGAAGGTCCCAGCCTTTGAGCCACGCGGCTTTGGCTGTTGGGCGCATCATTTTGCCGGGTATTGCGCCAATTTCAAGGCCATCCCGAAAGCATCGATTGGACGCTTGTTGCATTAGGTTTGTGAGAAGAAAAGTATGTTGACCGACCAAATTCGAAGCAAGCTGCATCAAATTCAGGGCGCGATTAATGACTCGCGTGCAAGCACCGAGCTTTCTCGGTTGGGGCTTGCGTTTCGTCCCTGGCCGGGCTCTGCGGTTCGCCCAGCGGCGCTCCAGATGCTCTTGAACGAAATTTTCATCAATGGCCGTAGATCAATCGTTGAGTTTGGCAGTGGTATATCCACCCTTTATCTTGCGAAGGCATTGGATAACATTGGCGATGGGCATCTCGTTTCCTTCGAAAGCGACGAACAGTGGGCAGCCATCGTTCGCTCTTGGTTGAAAGAAGAGGGCGTGGAGGCTCGGGTAACACTTGTGCTCGCCCCGATGGCCGATTGTTCGCTCGCCCTCAACGGGTTGGAGTGGTATGATCTTGGCACTGTTACGAAAGCAATGGAAGGCTTCAGTCCTGATTGCGTTTTTGTGGATGGTCCGTTGGCATATCAAAGAGAGAACAAGCTTTCGCGCTATCCTGCAGTTCCGGCCCTTCAGAGCTATCTGGCTGATGAATTCGTGGTTGTACTGGACGATGCCAGCCGAGAAGGGGAACGGCAGGTCGCAAGCAAGTGGGCGAGCCTCCTTGGCGTTGATTTTGTGAAATTTCCCATTCATGGAAATGTCGCCCGCGCGACCAAAGGCAAAGCCTTTGAAACCTGCCCATAGGTCGACATGAAACGAGCTTGTAGTTGAATGGGTATTCGCAAGCTTTCCAGATATCTGGCGAACACAGCATGGCTTTTGTTCGACCAGATATTAGTCCTTATCATTACCTTTGCGATTACAGCGATTGTAGCCCGCTACCTCGGACCGGAGCTGTTCGGCATACTGTCATTTGCATTTGCTCTAGGCGCTTTGTTCGGAGTTGTCGGGAAGGTGGGATTGGAAGGGATCGCCGTTCGCGAGCTTTCCATCGAGGGCGCAGACCAAGGCAGTGTGCTGGGGACTGTATTTCTCATTAAAGGAACCGGCTCGTTCGTCGCCGCTTGCGTATTGGTGATGTATGCGTTCCTTGCAGTCGAAGATGCACTTGAGCGAAATATCATCTTCGTGGCCGCCCTATTCGTCCTGTCGAGTCCACTGTCTGTCATGAACTACTGGTTTCAGGCGAATGTTCTTGGAAAATATAGCGCCATATCCAACACGACCGGCTATCTTGTAAGCGGGCTTATCAGATTGCTGTTCGTCTGGGGCGCTTTCGGGGCCGTCTACTTTGCCGTCGCCAACCTGATCCAAGCATTGACCACTGCTTTTTTGGTCTGGGCTTTCTATACCTATAAGCGTGCGCCATCATTGCTGAGCTGGAAGCCATCTTGGCAGGTCGCAAAACGCCTCCTGAGCGAAAGTGCTTCGGTTTTCCTAGGTGGTATTTTTGGCGTCATTTATCTAAAAGTGGATCAAGTGATGCTTCGATGGCTTAGCAATCCTGAAGAACTGGGGATTTACGCCGTTGCGGTTAAAATCTCAGAAGCCACTTATTTTCTTCCAGGCGCGATTATGGCGTCGTTTTTTCCACTTCTGGTGCAGCTTAAAAAGACCGACGAAGCGGCTTACAACTCCTATCTGAGGGCAGCCTGCGACACAGTTGCTATGCTTTCCATGGCCATTATTATCGGAGTCGTATTATTTGGTCAGCTCTTCATAAACCTCGCGTTCGGACCTGAATTCCGTGGCTCCAGTTTAATCTTGCTGATCCATATCCTAGCGACTCCGTTTATTTTTCTGCGCACGGTTTTCTCTCGATGGATACTGATTGAAGGCATGGCATCGTTCCTGGTAATTTCTCAAGGTCTCGGTGCGTTGCTGAACGTTGTTTTGAATTTCGCGCTGATCCCGCATTTTGAAGGTGTCGGGGCTGCTGTGGCCACAGTTCTCGCATATGCAGTGGCATCCTATTTCGCCCTTTTGTTGCACCCTCGTGCCAGACCGCTCTTCTTCATTATGACGCGTTCAATCCTGTCACCTTGGCGCGGCGTCAGCGGTATTCGAATGCTTAGCCGGAGTTGACACCAATGACCCTTGGGATTCTTCTATGACAGTTTTTGAAATTGGGTTCAGTAAGTGTGGGACAAGCAGCATTCATGCGCGTTTTGCGGCGCTGGGCCTTTCATCGGTTCACCATACCTGCCCCGTAACACTCACTCCAGTTGCTTTAACAATGAAGCAGAATATAGAATGCGGTGAACATCCACTAAAGGACCTTGACCGATATAACGCATTCACGGATCTCGTGTATCTAACACATGATGAACACATCGAAGCCTTCAAATTCTTTGAGACGTTTCTCACCGCAATTCCCGACGCCCAATTCATTTTGAACACGCGAGACAAAGACAAGTGGATCGAAAGCTGCGCAGATCACAACCGTCTATTTGAAAGGCTGATGAGTGTTTATGGCTACCAATCAGAGGATCAGATTCGTTCGCATCTGTCCGCCGATTGGGATGAACATATCGAAAAGGTTGTTGCGACAATACCTGCCGAACAATTGCTGTTGTTTGACATAACAAAGGATGGCGGTCGCAAGATTGATCGTTTTCTAGGGATCAAGTCGGAGCTGCCTGATTCATTGCCTCACGAGAATTTCACCTCTAGTAAATTGCATCAAGCGTTGCGACGTATAATCCCTGCTTTCATCAGGAACTTGGCGCCACCACAGGTCAAGACAAAGGTCGCGTGGATGGTGCGGCGGCGATAGGTGCTGCAGGCTCTCAGCCGTGCTTTGACTCCACCATCGGTCCAGCATATTGAACCGCCAAATCGAAACTTACGATCTTCTTCCTCAGTTTTTCAATTGTGGGCTCATGTCGCAGTGAACTGGGATGCCGCCCGTTACAACGGTTGTGATGTATTATGACATCGGGCTGTGGCTTGGCGAAGGTCCCGAGCTTTGCGAGTGAATGGGGTCGAAAAGCGGCATTGAACCGAGTGCTTGCCGTTTTGCCTGTGTGCAAGTAATTGATCAGGGGGCAGTACGAGCGCTTAAGGGCGCTTGGCCATTATTTCCAATGCGAATATTGTTTTTTCATCACGCGACGACTCCGGGTGGTGCGCCCAAAAGCCTCGCGCTGCTCATTCGCAAGCTCATTCCTTTGGGAGTTGAGGCCGTGGTCGCAATGCCGAAACGGTCGGATAACGCGCAAGTTTGCGAGCTATTTGTTTCTAGTGGCGCCCGCGTGATCGAAGAACAGCACCTTCGCCCATTTCATGGTTCCACAATCGCGCCCAATGATAATCTGAAGGACAAGCTTTACGCTTTGGGAGGCTTTATCCCGACTGCATGGGCGGCGAAGAAAATTGCAGCCGAGGTAGGACCTGATATCATCCACCTCAATTCAACCGCGATCGTCGCTGCGGCTTATGGCGCGCGCCGCGTTGACACCAAAGTGCCAGTCGTTGCGCATGTTCGGGAACCCATACTCGCAAATGCCTGGGGCGGAGTACTGCGCCGCTTGAACGTGGGGACAGTCGATCATTTTATTTCTATCGATGACGAAGGTGGAACAAGCGTTGGTGCAAAGCCTGCGTCTGTTTCGGTGATTAGAAACAGTGTCGATCCGGCCAATTTCGGGATCGGGGAAGCAGACAGAGAAAAAGCGCGCCAAGAATTGGGCTGGACGACTGATACACCCATCTTTTTGTCCCTATCAAGAATGACCGAGGCAAATGGCGCATTGGCGCTCGCTCAGGCCATTGCGCGGATTGAAGGGCGCATTTCGCGTGATTTTAAAGTGGTTTTTGCCGGATTCCATGACCAACCCTCTGGCGCATATGAGGCCGCCGTTCTTGATCAGATCGCGCAAACAGCTAGCTGCGTGGCAATGCCATTCACCGATAATGTCGATAGGCTTTTGGCGGGCTGCGATGCGATTATCGCACCCTTTCTCACAAACCACAGTTCAAGAAGTGTTTTTGAAGGGGGTGCTGCGGGTCGTCCTGCGATTATCACTCGGGTGCCGAACCTGACCGAATTGATTGTTGAGGGCGAGACAGGGCTGAGCTTTGACATCTTAGACGACGAAGGCCTGGTTGCGGCTATTGAGGCAGTATGCGACCCAAGCACGCGCGTCAGGATGGGTTCTGCTGCGCGAGCATTCGCTCGGCAGCATTTTGATGCCGATACAAACGCCGCCAGCGTGTTGCGTATCTATGAAAAGCTGATCGCGAAGGGCCTCATCTAATGATCCGAAAGCTGGATGCACTTCGCTGGTATGTTCTTGCGCGCACTAACTTCGCCTTGCGTAAGCGACCGTGGCCTCAAGGCCTCAGCGTGCTCGGACCCGTCGGACTGGGCGGTGGTGGGCAGCTAACAATTGGATCAGACGTTAAAATCGTCAGCCTGTCGCGTTATAATCGTGCGGGCATAAACCACCCGACCGAGCTCGCGGTTGAAGCGGGTGCGTCACTAACCATCGGTGATCGGGTTGGTATGTCCGGAGCCGCGATTTATGCAAGCGAGAGGATCATCATCGGAAACGACGTCCTTTTGGGTGCGAATGTGAAGATCTATGATACCGATTTTCACCCTCTTTCGGCAGCAGACCGCCTTGCATCAAAACCTTCAGCCACCGCGCCTGTGGAGATACATGATGCTGTGTGGCTTGGTGCCAACGTTACGGTTCTGAAAGGGGTCACAATCGGAGCGAGAACGGTCGTTGCTGCTGGGAGCATCGTGACGAAGGATTTGCCTCCAGATGTTCTCGCAGCTGGAATTCCAGCGCGTGTTATTGGACCAGCATAGAAAGTGACACGGCCAGATATGCAAAGCCCCCAGTCCTTCATCCATATCGCATTCAAGGGCGGTCATCGCGAAGACTACCAGCGCGTGTTGTCCGAGGCGCTCGGTCTGGAGTCGACTGTGGGTAGGGTTTCGGCGGGAAATTTTACGGCGTTGGTGCGAGCTGAGTCGCTACTGTTTGGCACACTTGACGATGATGTACGGGGTTTTGTTCTGATTGCTCTTGCCAGAATGATGATCGGCAAAAAGACCGCAGCTCTTTTTCTGCGGCCCCAATCATGCTTTGCTCCGTCCGGTCTGCAGACCAAAGTGAAGCGCGCGATATTCCGGTTCTTTGCGAGATCTCGCACTGTGTCTGTTTGCACGATCCTGCCGTTTGATGTTGAGCCCCGTTACCAACAAGTCGCCAAATACGGCTTGGCTGACCCGCAATTGTGGGATCGCAATATCCTGCCGCTTTTCCCTTCAGATGAATTTGCGCAACAACTCAAAACCATTGCGGGCCAGCGCAAGATTCTGGCCTTTATAGGCACTGCAAGCCCGTTCAAAGGTGTCGCTCAAATCTGCAAGATGATGGCGGATCCGACATGGGATGACAGCATTTGCGTTGTGTTCGCGGGGCGCGTGCCCGATGAGGTCTTGCCGTTCGTCAATAATGCAGGAGCGCTTGGGGCGGCCATATTTCCGCGCTTTGTCTCCAGCGAAGAACTGGATGCGATATACGAAGTCGCCGACCTGATTTGGGCAGCCTATCAACCAGGTTATGACCAAGCCTCAGGCAACTTCGGCCGAGCACTGCAGTCTGGCAAAACTCCTGTTGTGAGGCAGGGCACATTGATTGCCAGACTGGCGGGGC
>TARA_R110001606_G_scaffold100894_2_pt1 | contig 11170 bp, 16 predicted proteins | sample TARA_R110001606 | Tara Oceans TARA_R110001606 (sample SAMEA4398315) | marine metagenome | biome: Polar Biome; feature: [SRF] surface water layer (ENVO:00010504); material: water (ENVO:00002006), including particulate matter (ENVO:01000060) such as... | depth 5 m
TGCTAGCCTAGCCTTATGGCACCACGGTGCCGGGAATCAGGCGGCTAGACACAGGACGGCACAACCTGTGGTAGGTTCGAGGGGGGGTACCCTTTGCGGGCGTCGGCACACGTGTATATGTATATATGACTTATTGCCGATGATTGTTTAAATGGCCCCTGCGAATGGTTCTCACGTAGAAATATTTCCGGCGGGAAAAAGCGTGTTTATTTAATCCGGTTTTGCTTATCTGGTAGATATTTATATATTGGTCTTCTCGTATTTTTTGGGGCTAAAATTTATGGAGGTAAAATAGTGGATATATCTAATGCGCGATTACGAGTTTCTGATGTTACGGATGACATGGTTCGGCGTGGGGTTTCTGCTTGGGCTGGGTCTTCGGACTGCACTCGGGAGGAGGCTGTTCGGGCGATATTAGAGGCGGCTATGAATGAGGCTTCTCATGAGGTTCCTGTTACTGAGGCTATGGTTGATGCGGCTAGGGCGCAGTGCAATCCGTTTCTCTGGTCGAAATTGGCTTACAAGGAGAAGTTAACGACTGTTTACCGTGCTATGGAGATGCAGAGGCGGCGGGATGATCATGGCCCTGCTGTTATTGTCGGCTCTTGAATGCTTTAGAGGCTATGCGCATGGAGGCTAGGATTCTTGATGTTAGGGAGGCTCAGTTAAAGTCTATTATTTCCGATCAGTCACGTCCTATTGATGCTCTTTATGGGCGTCTTTTTGAGGCAACGACTTATAGGGAGGTTATCACGAAGGAGAGCCTTTTGGAGGGTCATCGGGAGCGGGGTGTGGTGCTTGATTTGCTCGATGAGAGGGACGGTGATATAGCAGCTATTGTGGTTAATAAGACTAGCTTGGACCGCATAAAGCTTGAGAACGCTCGTATCCGCCGAAAAATCAGCTCTGAAGAGATTATCCGTAGAGATAGGCTGAAAAGAGAGGCGGCTAAGAAGCTGTCTTTGGAGAAAGGGTTAGTGGATATATGAAGGATGAAAGTATTAAGAAGACAGTGAAGGTGGTTGAGCCCAAGACTAGCCAAGAGGTTTTGCCACCTAAAGTAGTTGGTAAGCCCTTTGTTAAGGGTGTCTCGGCAAATCCACTTGGACGGCCTAAACGTGCGGATAAGGGAAAACCCTTTAGAACTGCCCTGGCTCTTGCTTTAGAGATTGGCGGCGGAAAGAAGCAATCTCGGCGGCTGCGTAACATTGCAGAGCATCTGGTTAAATCCGCTGAAAAGGGAGAGAAGTGGGCGATTGTGGAGATTATTGACCGTATCGACGGCAAAGCCACCACAACACAGCTACACGGAGCTGACAGCACCGCGCCCTTGGCGATTACCGTTAAGCACGTCATGCCAGGATCGTCATGATTAGCTTTGAGGGGATTACAGTCATAATAACAGAGGAAGGCGAGAGAGCCATAGATGGGGTGGAAGCAACCATGAACCCAGACGCCGCCGCCCTTATTGAAGCTAATCCTAAGCGGTTTAAATACGACATCAATAGCGATTTATTTATTATCCAGGACGAAAATGAATAAATACATTTCTGTAGCCTTTTCTAACAAGGCTGTTCTTAGTGAGTTTATAGCAAAGGCGGCTTATAACGCCCTTGTCTATGAGCCGTTTGATGAGGATGAAGGTGTAACCGCGTGGGACGTGGCGGATAGAGAGGGCTATTCCGACAGAACCAAGGATTTGTGTCTTGTGGCTGCTAAAGGCGTTGTTAAGGCTCTTGATGAGGCGGGGCTGAAGATTGGCTGAGTTAGAAATCCCCGGCGCTTTTGGCTTTCTATTCGAGCCCTCACGCTACAAAGCAGCCTACGGGGGTAGAGGGTCAGGTAAATCTCACTCTTTTGCCCGCGCCCTTATTAGCCAAAGCTCTGAAAAGCCCCTTCGCGTTCTCTGTGCTAGAGAGCGTCAATCTTCGATTAAGGAGTCCGTTAAGCAGATTCTAGACGATGTAATCGATGAACACGGCCTGCGGGACTACTACAAATCAACAAACACCATGATTACAGGCCCTGGCGGCTCTCAGTTTATTTTCTCAGGTTTGCACGACCAAACGGTTAGTTCCATTAAGTCCCTGGAGAGAATTAACCGTGTCTGGATAGAAGAAGCCCAGACAATTAGCCAAAAAAGCCTGGATATTCTCATTCCGACCATTAGAGAGCCAAATTCAGAGCTTTGGTTTGGCTGGAACCCTATGAGCGAATATGACCCCGTTGATGTTATGTTTCGCTCTAAAGACAGCCCCCCAGGATCACAAGTAAAACGAGTTTCATGGGCCGATAACCCTTGGTTTCCTGAAGTTCTAAGCGATGCCATGGATTTCGACAGAGCCGCAGACCCCGAAAAAGCGGCCCACATCTGGGATGGTGAGTATCAACAAGCCCCCAAAGGCGCTTATTTTGCTCGCCTTCTTGCTGAAGCCCTTAACGCGGGCAGAATTGGAAGAGTTCCCCACGATCCAAGCCTAGCAGTCCACGTTTCATGGGATTTGGGCAACGGAATCAATATGTGTGCCGTTTTCTCCCAATGGGTAGGTCGAGAAGTGCGTGTAATCGACACCCTGGAGGGAACAGAGGAGAGCAAATACGAAGGTTGGCCTTATTTTTTTCGTGCGCTTAGAGATAAACCATATTCCTACGGAGATATGATCCTCCCCCATGACGCCCGACCAAAACAAAGAATATCAGGCAAGGGAGATGAGGACGCCTTTATAGAAGCTGGGTTTAAAACCCGCATTGTCCCAAGAATGGACGCAGGCGAGAGAGTAAGGCTAATACAGGGACAAATACCTATGTGCTGGTTTGACCTAGCCGGGTGTGAAGTCGCGCTTCCATCTTGGAAGTCTTATAGAGAAGATTTCGACGAGGGTTCCAGAGTCTCAAGAGGGCCACTGCATGACTGGTCTTCGCACTTTTCAAGCGCATTAGGCCACCTGTTCCAGGCATACGCAGAGCCAATGATACCTAGAAAGAAGAAAACCAATATGCACAGTATCAATTCATGGATGAATTAAGCTCTATCATCGAAGTCGGCGCCATGCCGGATAGTGCCTACGCGCCGCGTGAGCTTAGAGAGGCTCTCGGTCCCATTAGTATCGGGATGGACTTCTCAGACCACGTTCGTAGAGCCCAATACGTCCTTGGACTTTCCCTGCCAAGCCTTATGGAACAGCAGGACAAGTTTAGTGGAAGTGCCATGATTGTCGGAGGGGGCACGTCGATCTCACTCGATGATATTAGGGACGGGATTAATAAAGGGGTTAAGGTCTGCGCCGTTAATTGTGCCCACGATTGGCTGATTTCTAACGATATTGTCCCAGATTTTGCCGTTATGCTTGATCCTGCGAAGAGGATCGCCGCCTACATGACCCCCCATGCAGATGTAAAGTATCTGTTCGGCACGACACTTCATCCGTCTGTTTGGAACCTTTTTAGGGCGGCAAGAATTAATCCATTTGTGTTTGTGCCCCTCATCGGGACTGTTGATGATGATATTTTCGCCCAAAGGTGGCCTGATGCCCAAATGGTTGTCCTTGCTGGGGTCACAACAGTCGGGCTTAGGGCCGCTAATGTCCTCGCGTTCCTTGGGTTTACAGAGATTCATTTCCACGGGTTTGATAGCTGCTATTCCCCAGGGGCGCACGGGGACAAGGGGCTTTATCGGTACAAAAAGCCCGTTATCCAGCACGACAGGCGAACGGCAACGATTAAAAGCGGTAGAACGCAAGACAAGTTCACCTGTGTCTCGAACGGCGCTATGGCCCGCCAATGGTACGGCCTTTATTCTATTTTGGACGCGCTTCCTACAATGACAGTAAACGGTCGAGAAGGCGGAATAAGATACCGCTTTGCTGGGGATGGGGCCCTCCCATGGATGGCGTGGAAAGACGGCGGGCCAGAATACTGTATTGACCATCTCTATCCAGAACGAATGAAAGCCAAGTACGGCTCTATATCTCATTTTGATTATGAAAAAGGAAAACCCTATGGTATTTGAAAAAGACGTAGAAGAATTTGCGAAGCATCTTGTGACCAATGGTGGCGCCGAGCCAGAAACACTCGTACAAATGGGGAAGCCCATGATATACGGAACGCCAGAGGGTGACGCTGTGATGGTGAATCCAGGATCAGAACAGCCTCTATGGCAGCTTTATGTAGCGCCAGCCCGTGTTGCGCTTCACCTTGCTAAAGAGAAATTAGAAGGTAAACTAGAAATTAAACTCCCATCAGACTTGAAAGACAGCCATGAGTAAGGTCTTAAGGGTTAAAATACACGCTCAAGAATTGACGGACTGCGGGTTTGATCCCTCAGCCCCCGATATGTACGAGAACGTGCTTGTTCCTTTGCTTAGAGCTAAAAATGTTCCTGAAAAGTATCTTGATAATGACTTTCCAGTAGCTATGGAATGGAACGGCGCGGCCATCATCATGGAATGGAGCGATGGCAATCAGCCTATCGCCATTACGCACTAGGGTAGTAATATGGACGAATCTGGAAACACTGAAAAGTCTAGTCCTGATAAGGATAAAAAAATCCTTGAAGAAGCTACGGAGCTTTTTGAACAAGGCGAAACAGGTTGGTCAGACGCCAAAAATGAGGCCCGCGATGATTTAAACTTTGGCCGACTTGGCGATCAATGGCCTCCAGACATCAAGCAAACCCGAGAGCAAGAAGGTCGTCCGTGTTTATCTATTAACGATCTGCCCGCATCAATCAGGCAGGTTGTAAACGATGGAAAGCAAAACCGTCCCCAAATTAAAGTTCGCCCTGTAGACGGCGGCGCTGATGTCGAAACCGCTGATATACTATCAGGACTTATTAAACACATTGAGGCAATATCTGATGCGTCTGTCGCTTATGACACGGCCTTGGATAACGCTGTCTCAGCAAGTTTCGGGTTTATCCACGTTGAAACAGACTACACAAATGATAGGGGTTTCGAGCAGGACTTATTTATTCGGGCAGTACCTAATGCGTTAGCTGTAACTTGGGACGCCTCTTCTGAAGCGATGGACAATTCAGATTGGGAATACGCATTTATAAGCTGGATGGAAGACAAAAAGAAATTCGAGCGCGACTATCCAAACGCAGCGTCTGAGGCTTCCGGGCATAGTGTCTCATCGTATGTCCAGAGGTGGTATGACAAAGACGAAATCAGGCTTGCCACGTATTACCGCAGAGTAAAAACCAAGCAAGACCTCATACAATTTAGCAACGGAGAAACAGAAGCGTCCTTTCTTGAGGAAAACTTAGACAAGGATGCTATGGAAGAACTTGATAAAATGGCGATGGAGGAAGTCGGTCGCCGTGAAGTCGAATCTTGTAAAATTGTTAAGCGTTTAATTTCTGGCCGAGACATACTAGCTACTACAGAGTGGAAGGGTACGTTAATCCCGATCATTCCGATCTATGGTGAGTCATTAAATGTAGAGGGCCGCAGATACTTCAAAAGCCTTATTCGTGATGCTAAAGACGCGCAAAGAATGTTTAATCTTTCGCGCTCCACTGTAACCGAAATGCTTGGACGCACACCTAAGACGCCGTTTATTGGCGAGGCCGGGACTTTTGATGCTGACCCTGAGAAGTGGGGGACTATCCATTTAGAGTCTCATCCCTACATCGAACATACGAAAGGCATGGCCCCTCCGACAAGGGTCGATCATGCACAAATCCCTCAAGGTCTTGTTCAAGAGTCTGCGTTATCTGCTGATGATAAAAAGCGCATTATGGGCATACATGACGCGAACCTTGGCCTTCCGGGCAATGAAGTTAGTGGAAAGGCTTTAAGGTATCGCAGAAGTGAGGGCGACACATCCACCTTCCATTTCCTTGATAATCAACAAATCGGAATTAAAGGAACTGGCCGCGTTCTCTGTCAGATGATTCCCACAGTTTACAATACCAAGCGCGTACTTCGTATTATTGGAGATGATGGTAAATCAACGAACGTATCTATAAAGCAAGAGATGGGTGGGATCGAAAGAGCCTTAGACTTTTCTGTCGGAACCTACGATGTCGTTATGGACACAGGCCCATCCTTTGCAACGCGAAGAGAAGAGACTTCCGAGTTCCTGCAAACCTTTATGCAGTCGGCTCCTCAAGCAGTTCCAATTCTTGCGCCGATGATGATTAAGATGATGGACTTTCCTGACCAGGATAAGACTGCAAGGCTTCTTGAAACAATCATGCCACCTGCCGCTGCGGCGATTATGCGCGGAGAAAATCCTGCCGATTTACCGCCCCCTCCACCACCACCTGAAGTTTTAGCAGAGCAAGCAAAAGCAAAGGCTCTTATTGAGGTCGCGCAAAACAAAGCTCAAGCTGACATAGCTATTGCTGATCGCAAAGCAGAGCAGACATTGATTCTTGATAAGAACCGTTCCGATCAGAAGATACAAATAGAGCGTGAACAGGCACAGGCCGATATGGCTGTGCAGAGAGAAAAGCATATGGCGTCTATGGAGCTTGAAAGAGAGAAGGCGTTACTTAAGAACGAGCTAATGGAGCGTGAGATAGAACTAAAAGATCGCTCAGAGCGCGTTAAAGAAAATGAAGAGATCGCAAGAGAGTATATCGGCGCACAGCAGATTCTCTGATTTATTAATTGAAGGATAATATCCGGTGGGGGGTCCAAATATGGAACAGCCGGAGACAGGGCTAAGAAGAAAAAGATAGAGCTAGGTATCTAGCCGCTTTTCTTTTAATTGGAGATTAACATGGCTGAAGAAGAACAAACAGAATTAGACCTTAGTCCATTAGAGGAAGCCGTAGCTAGTTTTCCCGAGTCTCAAGACAGTGACGTTGATGAGATAGAAGACGAGATCGACATTGAGGCGGCGCAGGACGAAGAAGGTGATGACGACGGACTGGACGACCTTGAGATAGGCTCTGAAAAGCACCGCGTTCCCAGGGCCGTTAAGGAGGCTTGGAGTGGACTTCAGGCTTCGACTCAGAAGGAAAGAGAAGGTCTTAAGGCGCAAGCCGCCGAACAAAAGGGAGCGATGGCGCTCACATCGAACTTTATAAAGGATATAGCCAAAATCCAGAATATCGACAGTCAGCTTGAGCCATATAAAAACCTAACAAGCCAAGACTGGATTCAATGGGCTAACGAAGATAGTGAAAAGGCATCCCAGGCCCAAATAGGCATTAAGGCTCTAGATATGGAGCGCGAAAAGCTGGTTTTAACTGTTGAGAGGTCTGAGCGTGAGCGCGTTGAAAAAGTAAATCAGGAGAGAATGCACTATCAGGAGGCTGGGGAGCGTGAATTAAAGCTCCAAATTAAGAATTGGTCCCCTGAAAAGAGCGAAACCCTGAAATCCGTCGCAAAAGACAGCGGGTTCTCTAAAGAGGAGTTGGGTCCCCTCGCCTATGATCCTCGGGTTATGAAGGTTCTAGACGAATTGAGGGAATATCGTGAAATTAAGGCTAAGGTTTCCAAGCGTACCGCCATGAAGAAAGATGACCCCACGCCCACGCCTACACCACGTTCACGCTCTAAAACGCCGACTCAGGGGTTAAGAGACTCTCAGAATATTGACGATTGGGCCGCTAAGTTTGATCAAGAAAGAGCTAGGCATACCGGTCGTAGGTAGTATAACATCGGATTTCCTCAAGATGCGAGGGGGTAGCGACACGCGGCCAGAAGGCTGGGTAGGTTGCGCCGTTAGCAAGTCTGAAGGTTCAGTATTCATGAACATAAGGATTTTGCTCAATGGTTAATACTATTCTCACCCCTACCCAGGTGACTCGCGCTGCGCTTGTCATCTTGCACCAAAAATGTAACTTTATTGGTCGAATCAACCGCCAATATGATAGTTCCTTTGCAAAAGAAGGCGCTAAAATTGGTACGGACCTGAAAATCCGCCTTCCTAACCAATACACGGTACGGACAGGCGCTGCGCTTTCGACCCAAACCACTGCTGAAACTTCGACAACGCTTACGGTTTCAACTCAGAAGGGTGTTGATACATCTTTCACTTCTGTTGATTTAACTATGAGCCTACAGGACTTCTCGGATCGTATCCTTGAGCCTGCAATGTCTGTTTTGGCTGCAAACATCGAAAATGATGCCCTTTCGATGATTAATGACGTTTCTCAGACTGTGGATAACCAAACCAACGGCTCCATGTCGATGGCGACGGTTCTTCAGGCCAAAAAGAAACTTAACGATGCTCTTGCCCCGCAAGACACAACTCGCACAGGTCTTTTGACAACTCAGGACGAAGTTGATCTTGTTAACGCTCTTAAGGGTCTATTCCAAGACTCCACGGCTATTAAGCAACAGTACCGTGAAGGCATGATGGGCCGGACGGGTGGATTCGATTTCTACGAAAACACTCTACTTTCCAACATCACGTCTGGATCAATGGTTGCTGCTAGCAGTGCCGCTATCTCTGACACTGTAACGGCTACGACGGCCACAAGCTCTTTGGGTTATAATAACCTTACTCTTGGTGCTGGAACCTTAGTCGTTGGTGACGTGTTTACCATCGCAACGCTGAACCGTGTGCATCCTGAGTCAAAGGACGACACTGGTGAGGCTATGCAGTTCGTTGTTACTGAGGCTGTCGCCGGTGCGTCTGTAAATTCCGTTTCTTTCTCGCCCGCGATTACTATGTCCGGTGCGCGTCAGAACGTGATTTCAACGGCCATCTCTGGCAAACTCATCGTTAAACTTGGTGTAGCAAGCACTTCTATCCGCCAGAGCTTGTTCTTCCACCGTGACGCATTTGCCTTTGCAACGGCTGATTTGATTATGCCAAATGACGTTCATTTCAAGAGCCGACAGGTCTTGGACGGAATTTCAATGCGTATTATCCAACAGTACACCATCAGCGACGATGCCATTCCGGGTCGTATTGATGTCTTGTACGGATACAAAACCATTCGAGAGCAGCTTGCTGCTAAAGTTTGGACCTAACAGGAGAGGGGGGGTTTCGGCCCCCCCGCTTTCTTTAAGGAAACGCCATGCCTCCGAAATCTACTGTTAAGTCTCGTTGGGAATCGCAAGGACTGTCGGGCCCTTTTTCGAGCGCGGCCCGCAAGCTCGGGGCCAAGGCTGAAACAGCGATAAGGGAAAAAAGAGAGACTTCCAAGGAAGTCGAAAGACGAATATTCGGCAAACAGACACCGGTGAGAAAGAAGAATGGCGCTAGCAAATTACGCTGACCTTTTAGCCTCAATTAACAGCAAGTCTGGCTGGCTGCATCGTAATGACCTAGCTGAAATTGTTCCTGATTGGGTAACGCTGTGTGAAGTCACAATTAACAAGGGTGACTTGGACGGCTTAAATGTTGAATCTCTGCGTGTCGGGGATATGGAGACTACGTGGGATAGTTCTTCAACCAAACCTGCGACAACGACTTCTGGCGTACAAACCGTTGCCCTTCCCGATGACTTTCTTGAGTTCCGCTCTCCAGTCTTTATTACCTTCCAGGGATTTAGACGAGAGCTGACCCAGCGGCCACCATCGCCCATGTCTTTGGCTCGTCGTGGTGAGGTAGAGTCTATTCCTCAGACCTATTGGATTACCGGGAATAATATCAATTTAGACCCCGTTCCTGACGGCGGGTACAATATTACAGCCGATTATTACGCCAAGGTTCCTAGCTTAGAGGCAAATTCTACAAATTGGCTTATGACGGAAGCGCCGGGAGTATATCTGTATGGAGCTTTAGCTCAGGGACTTTTATGGCTTGGGCCTGAGTTTGTTAATTCTCCTCGCGGCATTGGATTTATGCAGGCTTTCAAAACGTCTTTAGCGCAGGTCCGCAGGGCGGATATTAAGAAGCGTTTTAAGAATGTCCGTATGAGGACAGACGCCGCTCGGATGACGGGGCCTCAGTATAGTATTATTTCTGGTTACTAATGATAACGATTGACCAACAGGCTCCTATTTGGGCGCACTTGCTTGTTAAGCAGATTAACGCGGCGCTTATACAAGACCCGGATATTACGGGGGGACAGATTAACGGCGCTTCGATTGGGTCCACGACACCATCTACAGGAACATTTTCAACTCTGACACTTTCTACCGCCGCTAGGATCATAACGACTACAGCGGCTTTGACTGATAATGCTGGCGCGGCCACGGGAACGATGACGAACGCGCCGAGTGCGGGGAACCCTGCGAAATGGGTTGAGGTTAACGATAACGGCACGGCATCTTACGTGCCTTTATGGACGTAGAACGGATGAGAAATGAAGATCAAAATTACAGATGATGAGGCAGCAACAGTCGGAGTTACCGTTGATAGCCCTTCCGAGGGGCCAAACGCATGGGGTCCGAAGATTGTCGATTTACTCGTCAAGAAGGGCGTCAATCCGGCGTTTTTACAGGTTGGGGATATGCGTTGTGTCCCTGTCGCTCGCCACCCGAGAGACAAAGAGATTTTTCCTGAACTAGATTCTAGCATCCCAGGAATGGTATTTATTGTAGCCGACGAATTAGTTACGGAGCCTTAATATGGCATCTAGTCCAGCGACAGGCGTTATTGGGGTTGAGCTTCAGGCTGCGGGGGAGAACCTAAACACATGGGGGAACCCTAAGCTCACGAATACATTGCAGGTTCTTTCTAACCTTTCGGTTAAATTCCTTACGCTTGCCATGAGCGGGGATACGACCGTATCTGAGACTAACTATTCCGTCACGAACACAACTGAAGTTGCCGTTATTAAGCTGACGGGCGGGACAATCGGCGCGGCGGCTAACCTTGTTATTCCAGGGAGGGCCAAGCGTCTTCTTATCTGGAATAATGAATCCTATACGATAACAATTAAGCTAGCGGCGACGGCAGGGATCGCCTTGCCTGCTGGACGATGGACGTGGGTCACAACGGACGGGTCAACAGATGTTTACAACCATGCTCCGAACCATATGGGGACAGGTTTTGTTCCTACTCTTTCTGGCGATGTGGTTAATGTTCTTTACGTTACCAATGCTATTGCTGCTCTTATTGGGGCTGATACGAATGGTTTGGTGCTTACTAGCGCCGGAGACACAACGGCGAGTTACCTGAATAGCAAACTTATTGTTAGCGGGCTTCTCAAGAAGGACATTGGCAACGCTAGCGGTAACGAAACGCTTAATGTGCAGACTGCTCTATATACGGCGTCTGGAACAAATACGTATGTAATCACTCCAAGCCCTGCTCT
>TARA_R110001606_G_scaffold169077_1_pt1 | contig 11164 bp, 6 predicted proteins | sample TARA_R110001606 | Tara Oceans TARA_R110001606 (sample SAMEA4398315) | marine metagenome | biome: Polar Biome; feature: [SRF] surface water layer (ENVO:00010504); material: water (ENVO:00002006), including particulate matter (ENVO:01000060) such as... | depth 5 m
TGGAGAACCTGTTGGATCTGTGTATGTAAAAACACCAGTTGTATTGTCATAATTTAATGATGAAGAATCAGATGTTAAACTAATTGCATTGCGTGATTTAGTGTCTGTATAATACTCATTAGTAGTTCCTTCTGCAACGTCATCTGTATCTAAAACAACAACTCCTGTTTGACCATTAACTGAATCAACATCTCCAACGTTAGTTGTTACTGTACCATCTGCAAGTAAAAACTCTGAAGATGTACCTCCTATTACTTGAAATTTATCTGCTATATACTTCTTGCTCATTTAATAGTTGTTTTGTACTAAATTAATCCATGCATAGGTAGTGGCTCCTGTTTGCATACACATGTCTGCATAACTATTGTTTCCACTTGTTCTATATCTTATTGTTCCTACTTTACTTGCTGATGCTGTATCTGTGTCATTGGCAATTTGAACTCCGCCATCTACTTGTAATTTAGAAGAAGGATTTGCAGTTCCTATTCCTACGCTACTAGTTGTACCGTCTATTCTTAACATTTCAGTACTACCAATATTAAAAGTAATATCAGGCTCTACAAAACCATTAGCTTCAGTAGTAAAAACTGTTCCTCCAACGTTTGAAGATATTTCAACATAGTTATTATCATCTGTTCCTATAGTAGCTGACCCACCTAGAACTTGTAACTTTGAATCAGGACTTTCAGTCCCTATACCTAAGTTACCATTTGAATCAAATACTGCTATAGCAGTACCATTTTTGTGGTATCTTAAATCTCCTGCATTATTTGCATCTAATGTCCACTTACTAGTACCGTCTGCGCTCTCTATAGCTAACCCTTCTGTTATACCATCTACACTAGCTTTTACATGTAACTTAGAAGATGGGTTAGTAATACCAGATCCTATTTTCCCAGCAGCAGTAAAATTAGTAGATACAGCTCCTGACCCAGTAACATCTAAAGTTACAAGAGGATTAATATTATTAATACCTACTTGACTACCTTTTATAGTCATTGTAGTATTTATAACTCCAGACTGTGCGGTATTAAAGTTTAATTGACCTTTCTCATTACCATCTGTGTATACACTTGTTACACTATTTATAGAAGAAAAAACTTCACTGCTTGCTGCAGAATTTAGAGCTTTAAACTCTATTAAACCGCTTGTAGTATTATTGCCAGTTACTCCACTGTCTGCTATTGTTATTTTAGGGTCAGCGTTAGTTGTAACTAATAAATCTCCTGTAGTTGTTTGTCCTGTAATTTCAAAATCTCCATCTACTCCTAAGTTGTTTATTACAGTTACATTACCATTAGTATCTATTCTTAACAACTCATTACCGTGAGCATCAAGATTACCATCTTTTATAGATAACCCACTAGCATCAGTTAATATTGTCCCTTGACCTCCTGATGTTGTATCAAAAGAAAGTATAGGACTTTGCCCATTAAGTGTTAATGAAGCTCCATCTGTAGTATTAGAAATAGCTACTGTAGGCTTTATAGTAGTAGATGCATTATCTCCTACTGTTATTTCAGAGTTAGGGCTTGAAACTCCTACTCCTAAGTTTCCATCTGATGTTATACGTACACGCTCTGTAGGCGTGTCTGAGTCAGTTCCATTACCAAATACAAGGCTACCTGCCCCATCATTATATATTCTTGAATCTAAGCCACCTGTAGGTACAGATAAAATTAGTTCAGGAGAAGCTGATGTTATTTTAACAGAACCCTGTACTAAAGCATCTCCTACTACTTCTAATTTTTCACTAGGTGTAGTTGTACCTATACCTACATTAGATGTAGCATCATCTACTATTAAACCTGAACCATTAGATCCTCCTACAGTATAGAAGTTAACTGCCCCATCAGCATCTCCATCAGCATATAGTCCACCGTAGTAAGTACCATTAGAAGATTTAAAGCTATAAACTTTATTCCAATCTGCATCTGGACTTCCTGTAATAGTTACACGACCTCCTCCAGTTACTGAAAATGCTCCATTCTCATTATTTTCACCTATTTGTAAAGGGTATATTGGAATACTAGTTCCTATTCCTAGATTACCTTCGTTATTTATTCTTACAACTTCTCTATTGTATGGAGAAATATTTCCTGTAGTATAAAATGCTAATGCACCTTTTGACCCTATAGGACCATCTGATACTGAAGCAATTCTTGCCATAATATCAGTAGTACCTCCTGGTGCAGTAGAGTTAGCTTTAAAATCAAGTGAACCTGTAATATCTCCGTCAGACATAGCAAATATTCCTCCAGTAGCTCCCCCTGTTATTGTTACAGTTGAAGTTGTACTGTCGTTTGCTACTTCTAATTCTGTTAGTGGCGTAGTAGTTCCTATACCAACATACCCTTGACCATCAATAGACATTTTTTCAGTTCTATCTGCAGGTAAAAAAGTATTATCATCTTGAGTAAAGAATCCTAGTCTAGGGTTTAAAGTAGCAGGTTCACTATCAGTATTAATGTTTCTTATCTCCGAACCATACCATTCAACGCCTGCGCTATTTTTACTATTTAAAGTAATACCTACATACTCTGCATTTAAGTCTGCACCACTAGTAAAAGTTGCTATATTACCATTAGTTCCTGCGTTATCTACAGATAACTTTGATGTAGGGGAAGAAGTACCTACTCCTAAGTTTCCTTCTATAATAGCTCCATTTGTAGGAGCTGCAATATTATTATATCCAGTACCTACTCTTAGGTTACCTTCTATGTCTAGTTTAGAGGTAGGACTTGAATCTCCTATTCCTATATTATTGTTATTTTCAGTTACAACGCTGTCTTCAATTGTGTTTGAATCAGCCCATTTAGTTAATTTACCTGCAGTACCAGTACCGTCTATTTTTTCATCTATTAAAATCTGTTGAGCATCTTGCTCATCCTTTAGTACTTTACCTTGACTAGCAGCTAAACTAATAGTGTTATCAGTTGAGTCTAAACCATCATAAACATCTCTTTGTGCTATAGTAGTATCAACTGCATTACCATTATAAGTAGGTAAACCATTTACATCTTCACCAAAATTATCTAAAACTGATTTATTAGCATGGGTATGTGTACCTAATCCTATATAAGAAGTTACAGTACCATCAGCTAATAGTATTTCATCTACAGTTCCTCCATCTTTAATAAAGGCATCACTTTTTATATTGCCATCTACTTCTAAAGCTTCTGATGGACTTTGTGTTCCTACCCCTACATTACCTCCTAAAGGGTTTAATAGTAGATCGTAAGCATCTGCATTAGTTATACCTTGAGATTGCAACCAAGACTTGTTAGAGTTAAGTACTCCTAATTGTAATCCATAATAAGCTGGATCAGTATCTGAGTTACTTATAAAAACACCACCTGTAGCAGCACCTAACGTAGGTACATCAGATGAAGTACTTGATTCAACGTGTAATTTTGTTTTTGGGTCTGTTAGTCCAACTCCTGTTTTACCATCAAAGGTAAGAGCTAACGTATCATTAGTAGCTCCTGTTCTAAATTCTAATCCACCTATTGTGGAGTTATTAGCAATAGTACTTACCCCTGGTCTACTAAAATACATATTAGCACCAGTGTTTTCTATACTTACATTACCTAAAGAGCCATTAACCTGAAAATCCCCAGCTACATTTAGAGTTGTAGAAGGGGTAGTTGTATTAATACCAACATTACCAGTACTTCCTTGTACAGTAATCTTAGCATCTGTTAAATCAGCGTCTGTGTTATCTAAGTCAGAGTTATTGAGTATGTGTACATCACCAGTACCAAAGTTTCCTTTTGTGTCTAATATTATACCACTTTTTACTGCTCCATTTTGATCAATAAAGCCAGTTAATCCTACTCCTGTAAACTCATTAGTGTCATTGTTTTGCCCTGCCACTATAGCAAAAGAATCTGTAGTAGTGTTATTATAAACTGTAGCTCTGTATCCAGGAGTGTCAGTACCAACTCCTAAGTAACCTGCTACGTATGCATCCCCATCTAACTCAGTGTCTCCGCTAACTACTGCATCTCCTGATACTAGTAAGTCATTAGTTACATCTAAACTATCTATATTTGCATGTCCAGTTACAGTTAACTCTTGAGAAATTACTTCTTCAGTTACATTTACATTTCCACCAACAAATAAGTCATTAGAAATTTTAGCATCGCCACCTACATCTAATTTTTTTGTAGGAGTTGCTACGTTTATACCTACGTTTCCGTTAGCATAGTTTACAGCTATACTTGAAGGGGTAGCAGTAGATCCATCAGGGTTTTGCCATATACTACTATCAGAACTTTTTCTAATTAATGTAATATCACTGTTTGTTAGCTCCCAGACAAAATCAGGAGTATTGCTATCTCCTAAAAATAAAAGTGCATTTACTTTTTGAGGCTCAGTTAAGTTAGCGTTTATCCAAGTTTCTACTTCTAGAATTTGTGGATCATTTGTTACAGCAAAGGCTGATAAAGGTATTTCAATTTTTTCTACAGCATAGTCATTAGCAGTACCATAACCTAAAAACTCCATTGCTTTATCTACTAAACCAATGAAACTCTGATTATAATTTGCTAAACCTCCTGTTGTTTCCTTAGACCCTCTAATATCTTTTCTTCCAAAGATTGTATTTTGAGACTTAAAGACTTTTATGAAAACCTTTTTAATATCCATTCAGATAAACGTTTAAATCTAAGAAAAAATAATATTGTAACTTTACATTAAAAAAATGCAAGCATATCCGATTAAAGATACACTTGCATTAATTATTTTATAAAGTCTAGAGTGCTCCTGTTACGACAGCATCTGTACTTGCAACCCAAACTCCAAGAACTGCATTAAAGTCAGTTTTGAAAGGTGTGTTTAAAGTAGATCCATCTGCACTTACAGATATAACTGGGAAAAGATCGTCAGTATCAGCAGTATATGCTGTTAGTACATCTTCTACATCAGTAGTAATAGTCATAACTGCAGGCATCAACATAACTAGTTGCTTAGGAGAAACTTCTTTTCTAGTAAGAGTTTCTTCAAAATCAACATAGTCAAGGATAGCTGAAGTATATGGTGTGTTTTCAGCTACGTAGTTGTAACCTTCAACAACATTAAATGAAGGATAATCTGTTGCTACAAAAAGATTGTGTACATTTCTTTGTGCACTTCTTCTGTTAGCCATATCCCAGTTCATGTTCTTAGCTTCTTCGTTACCAGCTTTAGTAGAACTAAATCCTTCTGATACTCTGAAACCGTCAGTTAAGTTTACAGTAATGTCAACTGTAGTCTTAGGGTTAGTATTTACTCCTAATGGAATAGAATCTCTTTCTCCTAATACAATAAAAGCATCAACTTTAGCTGCTGCACCTGCAGTAGTAATGTCAATAACCTCAACAGTAGATGCAATATCAATTGCTCCTGTAGCGTTACCTGCTGCTACGTCTTCAGCTTGAAGCTTAAGAAGTTTTGCAAGACCTGCAACCATTTCTGGTGTTACTGTTACTGCAGATGTAATTCCTTTGTAATCCATAAATGGAAGAGAGTCACCTGCTGCAATATCACCTAAAGCTACTCCACCTGAAACTGTACCTGCAACGTTAATTGCTAAAGCTACAAAAGGCTTCTTTCCTTTCATGTCTCCGTTCTCTCCTGAAAAAGTAAAAGAGCTACGGTTTAATTTGTAAAGCATGTTTTGGATAACGTAATCCTTAGCATCAACTGTACCTAAAGCTGTAAAGTCAGGAGCAAGTATTTTACTTGTTACTGAGTTAGAGTTAAATCCGTGAGTCTTCTCTATCTGAGCAGAATCCATCTCAACTATAATACCGTATTCAGTACTATCAACAGGAGCTGGAAAATCAGAACAAGAAACTGCAGAATAAACTGCTATTCTAGGTAGGGTAATAGTCAATGATCGTACATTGTCTTTCTGAATATCATCAGAAGATACATATACTGGATCTGATACTTTCCAAGGATCTGCAAGAGCTAGGTTTGAGCTTGCAGGAGTTCCTTGCATTACTCTAATTGCTCTTACGTTACTTGCTACCTCACCACCAACTAGAAAATTGTTAGCTGCTACTGTTCCATAAAAATCTGCTGAAGCAACTCCGAACTGACCGTCAGCCAAGTTTACATTGCTTGCACCTAGTACTGCTTGATTTTTAGAAAAAGCTTGAGGTTTAGATACTAGAATTTCTTCTATATCACGCTTGTTACTTCTTTTAAATTGTGTCATTTTAAAAATATTAATTTGAAATTATAAATTAGAAACTATTTGATTTTGAGCTACTTGATAATCTGTAGTCTGCATAGCTTCCCATTCTCGAACAACAAAGTTAACTAGAACATCAATGAATGTTTCATCTATTTCTGGGTTAACAGCGTTGTCTGTTAAAGAATAACCATCCAAGCCTTTATTAGATTCTATACTATTATAGCCTCCTATAAATGCTCTTCTTGGTTGTTTAATATACTCAACATCAACTGTTGAGATTGTAAATTCATTATTTGTATATAAATATATAGAAGAGCCTAATCCTGTACTAGCCCTTGCAATAGTAAATGGAATTCTTTTCCACTTCCTAGAAGGCTTAGAAAATGCGTCTCCTAAAATAGTATTTAGTTGTGTGTGCTTATCTAAATTTAAGTTGATAGGTCCACAGTCAGTATTAATACTAACTCTAACTAAATGCCTGTACTTGTGCTCTAAAAAAGTAAATGGTATTTCAAATACACCATCTTTGTGAGCTAATGGAGTCAAAGGTGCTTGCTCTGGTTGCTTTACTAAAAGATTAGATATCATATCTATTCTCATTTGTGTAGCTTCAAAGCCCATACCTTGAGTGAGTGCAGTACCTGCAAAAGCAGCATCTACATAGTTGTCTTGACTAATGTTAATCAATTCGTCTATTATAGCAGGAGGTAAATCATATCTAGAATTAGAATCTAATTTTTCTACCTTTGCTTTTACTAATACGTGTACTCTTTCAATTAATGCATCCATATTATTCTGCCCAAATGTTTTTAGATTTCACTTCATCAAATAAAACTTTATACCAGTTCTGTGATTCACTCTTTTCTGAGTAGTTCTCATATTCTGATAACATAAAGTTTTTAAATGTTAAAGATGAAGTAAATTCTCCAACATTAGGATCTTGTATTTGTGAATGCCAAGTATATCGACCGTCTCTTGCAGTAATAACATTACCGTTAAGAGCTTGTTGTATCAAGTACTCAATATCTATTTTATAAGATTCTTCAGCAACTGCCATTCTTTCTACTAGACTAGTCAACCTTTCGCTGTTAGCAAGTTGATGTCTGTTAGAACTAGAAATATACTCAAGTAAAACTTCTTTTACTTTATCATCTGTAGCCTTACCTTTTAGTATATTGTTTCCAATATTATCTTTAAGAATAATAGCTGCTTTGTATCTATCATAAGCTACAAACTTGCGCTTTAGAGTTTCATAGTTATATGCTGCTTCAGTTATAACTTCTCTCCTCTTAATCTTTCTTTCTTGTGCCTCATTTTCTTCTGAGATAAAAAATCTGTGACTAACAGGGTTAATGTCATCTATTGACTCTGCAATTCTATTGTGATTTTTTATAAGTTGCATTGACAACCTCCCTCGTGGGGTATCACTAGAAAATCTATTTGTTCTAGGATATAATACTAACTTAAAATTCTGTAAGTATGTTGGAACTTCTGCATCTAGATGCGTTCCTTTTCCAGCACTTAATAAGGTAGAACCTTTCATTTCTGAAGTATAAAAATCTGGATCTACTCCATCTCTTACTTCGTATTCTCTTTGTTTAGAAATTTTATCTTCTCCTACTAATGAGTCTAATAAAGAATCCCATAGTTTAGATAGACCAAATTCTACTTGCAACTCTGTTGCTTTTTTACCTTTAAAAGGATTTTCAACTAATTCATCTAGCCCAGTGATTAATCTACGTTTAGCGTAATCTGCTTTGAACTTATAAATATCGTGAACTTTTGAACCTCTTGATTGATTTAGTGGAGAACTATTTACTTCTTCACCTGTAACAGGATCAAATGTTTTATACTGTCTTGTGTGTCTTCCTTGTACACTTGTTCCTTGTACAGGGTTAACGAATAATACATGATTTTTCATATCATTTTAACTTTTTCGTGGTTAAATTAAAAAAAATAGGTTCCTTTTTAATGTTGTCACCTACAACCAATCTCCAGTTTGATCATCTATATATAATCAAAAACAGATAGCGAATTTTAATATGCTAGTGTAGGATCGAATTCTACTCTACCAATTCTTTCTGTATCCCATACACAAAGTCCACCAGACATTTCTCTGTACATACCCATTTTTTTGTTGTTTGAGTAAGCATTTGAACCGTCAGTAATAGCACCTGTTACAGGGTCATATATGTTAGAAACAGTGTAGTATGATTCTACTCCACCTTCTTGAACACATGTAATGTTTGCATTGTTTGCTGCTGCAGCTTTTTGATCAGTTGCACCAAAATCAAAGATATCATAAGCGTATGACTCTAAAGTTCTATCAACTCCTGGAGCCATTTCTGGGAATAAGTTTCTGTCATCTTTGATTGGATCATGTTGTACTTGAATTACTAGACCATTTGTTAGTCTAATAGAAGTAAACTGTGATCCGTACTCTAATGCGTTCTGGTGAAATCTTGAATCAACATTACGGATAAATTTATCATCAACAGTAACGTATTGGAATTGAGAAGCTTCCTTAGCGATTAGTCTGTGGAAGAAATCAACACCTGCTTCTCCTGTAGATAAGATTATTAGTCTATCAGAGAAATCACGTCTTGTGATAAATACAGACATTAAATATTCAGAAAGATCTGAAAGAGTTAATGAACCGTTGTGTGAGTAGAAGTTACCATCTTTCACTAACTGTCTCCATCCTGGAGGAGTCTTGATTGGTCTTCCTGAATCATGATCTTGAGAGAACTGTAGACGACCCCATTCCATACTGAATTCTAAATCTCTGTGGATTCTTTCTTCAAGGATTCCTTCCATCTTAGTAATATATGTTCCAGCCATTACTTTCGTAGACTGTCCACCTTTACCTGTGTTTCCTAGATTCTTTAGTTCAGAGTAATACATGTACCCAACTCCTAGAGATTCTCCAGTGTGGTTACTTGATCCGTCTGAGTAAGACATACCTGCAGAAGAACCTCCATCTCTACATCCCATTTCTAGTCTGATGAATTTGTCAGTTACCTCTACCTTTCTTGCAAATGCTCCTGTCACAGATGACAATTCAAACATTTGGTTAAAGATAGGTGCAGAATATTTTGTGTTAAGTTCTGTTGCTACTTGTGTAGTTGCATCAATAACTTTTCTACCTGGCATGATGTACTTAATGTCTACCCAAGAATTTGGATCTCCATCTTGTAACTCAACTACGTAGTGGTAGTTATTATCAGATACTCTTTTACCGTGCCCTACTATCTTTAGCATAGGAGCATCAGCACTTTCTGTTTTAAGAACAGTTGGCTCATGTACGTTCGGTGTATCAAGACCGATCATGAATGATAAACCACCTCTTCCTGGCTTACTATCAAGAGGTACTAATACGTCTGTGATAGTAAATGAAGTCTCAGTTTCACTAATTAAAGCCCACTTATAATCATCAACCCCTGGTCGGAGTGTATGAACATTATTATTTCCTTTAGTCATATAAAGGAATTTTTTGTTTAATAGGTGTGTTCCTGGTTTAGATGAAAAAAGTTGCGCTCCTCTAACACCGAAGTTATGAGGTCCGTACTTTTTAAACATCTGCGCGTGTGAAAACGAGTCTTGAAATGAACCTCCTAGAGTTTCTCTTCTTGTAAACTCTAATGCAGTTTTTCTAAATGTACTCATTATAATTATTTATTTAAGGATTAACAAATTGAACATCATCCATTAGGTTTTTGTTACGCTTAGTTCCAGAGCTTTTTCGTGACGAGGAGCTGTAATTCTGTCTAATAGAATTGTCTTTTAATTTTTCTACCTGTTTAGAGGCTGCAACTTTTGCAAACTCTGTAAGGTCAAATGTTTTAGTTTTAGCATCATAGTACTGACTTAATGTAATTAACTGTACTAATGATTCAGGATTAGTAAATGCTTCTGTAAATCTTTCTACATATGCATTACTTCTATAGTTAGCTTTAACAGCCTCCTTTGTTCTTTTAGGAAATTTATTATTATCTATAGTATCATATAGACTAGTAGTAAATTCTCGTTGAGCTTCCTGTTGCTCCATCTCTTGTAACCTTTGTTGTTCCAAGATTTCATCAGGTGTAGTCTGAGATGCTCTTTGGTATTTAGAAGCTAGTTCTTTTAATGCTTCACCTTCTTCATCTCTTGATTCTAATAAGTCAATGTTAGACTCTATTAGATCATCATCAAGCCCTTGAGCTTTTAGATGGTTACTTACTATTTCTCTTGCACCTTCTAAAGAGTCAACTGATACTGGTTGGTTATATAAGTTTAAAAATCCAACTACATCTTGATCAGTAAGTTCGTGACCTTTATTCATAATATACTCCATTATCTGTTTACCTTTTTCATTGGTATTAGATAGCAGGTTATCTTTTACACTTTCAGGAATCTCTTCAAAGATTTCATCAAGTTTTTCAAATGTACCATCAAAGTCATCTCTGTCTGTAATATAACCTTTGTCAAGTAAAGTTTTATAAGTACCTACTGCGGTAGGATCTTCTTCTACTTGTTCAGGAGCATCGTTAACATCAACTTCTTCTTCTTGTACATTTTCTCCAGCAGGATCATACGTTGATTCTTGTACTGGGGGGGAATCCTCTCCTTCTGTTTCTACTTTATAGAAATCTGGATCAGATATAATTTCGACATTTTCATTGTCGAGTAGGTCATCCATAGCAGGGACCTCAAACGTTTTAGCCATAATTTTTCTTTTTATGTTCTACAAATATACTAACATATGTTGAAACTTCAAAATGTAAATTAGATACTTTCTGAAGTTTCATACATAGTTATATTTAATTAAAAAATATTTAAAATTAATTAGTTTCCGATTTAGATTTGGAAGTTGCAATCTTTTCTCTAGACTCAATGTCTTTTTCTTTTAGAACTTTTTCATTCTGAAGTTTAGATTCTTTAATATCCATATCTCTTTCTTTAATGTTTAATTCTCTAGTTTTAATGTCAGCGTCTTGC
>TARA_R110001606_G_scaffold147791_1_pt1 | contig 11157 bp, 12 predicted proteins | sample TARA_R110001606 | Tara Oceans TARA_R110001606 (sample SAMEA4398315) | marine metagenome | biome: Polar Biome; feature: [SRF] surface water layer (ENVO:00010504); material: water (ENVO:00002006), including particulate matter (ENVO:01000060) such as... | depth 5 m
GTCTCACACCTGACTTAATAAAACTAATTAATTGGTGTTTAGTTGGATCTGGTATTTTATTTAATTTATCCTTCATTTTTTAAGTAATTTTCAATTGTTATTTTGTTTTGTTTTTCTTGATAATGAAAATCTCTATGACAATTAGAACATAAAATTATACACTTATCAATTTCTTTTTTAACCTTTTCCCATCCAAATCTTTCACCCTGTGATATTTGAAAATCTTTTTGAGATGGATCATTATGGTGGAAATCTAACAACCAATTTCTATTTTCCCCACATTTAAGACAACTTTTTGAATCTTTATATTCATTGATTCTTTGACGTTGTAATGCTTTATTTTTTCTAGTTGTTTCATTCCATTTTTCTTTATTCTTATAGTAATTTTCTAATGTTCTTTTTTTAACACAAGATTTACATTTCCATTCAAATCCATCTTTTGAATCTTTCCTTTTATGGAAATATTCAGTTGTTAATGGGAAGAGATTGTCACATACTTTACAATGTTTTTTATTTTCCATAATTAATTTTTATTATACATATGGGACAATCTCTTCAAATATATGGTCTGCAATTATTTTTTATATTCTGAAATAGTTTTTTCAGCGTGAGATTTAGCAACCTCCCAACTTACTTCACCACTTTCATCTTCATATTGCACTGGATCTGCTTTATCTAGTTTAATGAATGCCTCAATCCTTTCAACTGAACTTGCTGATTTATAATCAGAGTTCCCACTTGGATAAGGTTTATATGAAGTATTAGTTCTTTTATAAACCTCATTAAAATCAGTTCCTAATCTCACACATAAAGTTTCTCCATCTTGTAAGATAGTAAATTTATCACCTTTTAAGTAAGGTGTATAGTATCCTACTTTATCTGAATCCCAGTTACCAATTCTAAAAGCATGGTCATCCGCATCTCTAAATTCTTGTCTACAATCTAAATAAATTGCATGATCACCTGCATGTATTCCTAAAGCAATGTCACATGTTTCTCCTGTTTTATTTACTACAGATAATGCTACTGCTTGAGTAATTGAAGCAAATATTTTATTTCTATTAGGTACTACAGTTGCTTTCATATTATCCTCAGCATAGTGTCCTTCAGGTACTTCCTCTCCTCCTACAACTAAAGCTGAATCTAGTAAGTCAACTAAACCATCTAATTTAATTACTCTATATTTTAATGAATTTGCAATTCTAATATCATTTTGACATAAATAATCAACTAATGATTGAGCTCTATCTAATTCAACTCTATGTTTTTGACCATAATCAAATGAAATAGCAGTAACGGTTTCAAATTCTGTTAAACATCTTAACAATAAAGTGCTAGAATCCATTCCACCACTTAATGAAACTACAACGTGTTTTCCTTTTTTATTCATATTATAAATTATTTATATTTTTAAATTGTTTTAAATTGTTTGATAATAATATCATATTAATATTATTGTACGGCATTCTAAAATGATCATTCATATTTGCTTTAGGTTTTCTATATAAACCTGAAGGACTATAAACTGTATTCTCTAAAGCTGCCATAACTGGGTTTGATGTATCTATTGATTCAATACATTTTATATCTTTATACCAATTGAATTCTTGGGGTACTGAACATCCTAGTAAATGAACTCTATCATATTTAGTTAATGCCTCTTGATTATATAAAGTTGATATAACATATACTCTACCTAAAGCTTTCCCTAAGTCTTTGTTAGGATGAGGACAAACATCATTATAATAACTAGCCCCATAAGAATAACATATCTTTTTATATCCTAAATCCTTATAAGTTATAGTACATTCAAATGCTTCATTTATTGTTTTAGCTTGAACTACAACTACTTTCTCTACATTTTCAGGTAATCTAATATTTCTCCACTCTTTAGCATTAGCTATAGAAGCTTCCATATCTTCCCACACATCAGGAATTATAAATTCATCAGGTTCTAATTCATCAATCCAATACATTAATCTATCAAAATCATAAGCATGTCCTAACTCATGTAAAGAATTATCCATGATTATATAACCACCTCTTTCTTTATATCTTATAAAATGATTTTTATATTCTTCATATTCATCTAAAAGATGAGGAAGGCAATATTGGTAATCACACCATTCTAGACTTTCTTCTAAAAGACATAATGGTACTTCATGTGAAATTTTTATACTATTCATTTTATTATAACCTTTTATTTGACATAAATATAAAAAAGGTTCCTCAGGGAACCAAATTTTTTATTACTTTTCCTTAATTACTTAAAGGAGCTTTTATTGGAGGATGAGATAAATAATCTTCAATAGTAAACCATTCTAGTTCATATCTATTTATCTTATCATTAATATCTTTTTCTTCATCACAAATATCCCAAAAAGGATCTTTGAACACAAGTTCAGGTAAATATCTATTAGGTTCTCTATTTATTTGTTCTAATGCTTGTTCAATATGATTGTTATATAGGTGTACATTGGTTAAATCCCCAATTAACATACCAGGTTTCATTCCTACTTCTTTCGCGATTATAGACAATAATAAACCGTAAGAAGCCACATTAAATGGTAAGCCTAAAAATGTATCTACTGAACGTTGATGCCATTTTAAGGATAATTCTCTTTTTCCATTTTCTACTTCTTCACTATACAACTCAAATGCCCAATGACAGGGAGGTAAAACCATTTGATCTAACTCACCTACATTCCAAGCTGAAACAATAATTCTACGTGAGTCTGGATTTGTTTTTAGAGTATGAATTGCTTGTTGGATTTGATCAACCCAGACATATTTACCTTCATATGAAGTGTCTTCTTCTATTTTCCAATTTCTCCATTGTGCCCCATAGATAGGACCTAACTCTCCATCTGTTCTTCCACTTTTATTGTAATCACCATCCCATATGTGGATATTATTATCATGAAGATATTTAATATTTGTATCACCACGTAAGAACCATAATAATTCAGCTACAACACCTTTCCAATAAACACGTTTCGTTGTTAATAAAGGAAACCCTTCCTTCATATCATGTTTAATTTGTGCCGAAAATATGCTTTTGGTACCTGTTCCTGTTCTATCGCTTTTTGAAACTCCATCATCTATTATTTCTTGTAATAGATTTTGGTAATGTTTGTCTAAATTATTCATAACCTAAATTTAAGAAAGGTCTTTAACGAGACCAAACTAATTTATTAAAAATTAGTACCATTTCCGTCTAATCTTTCTAATAGATATTCCATAGCTTCTTCTGGAGTGTCAACTAGTTTATATAAATCTAAATCGTCTTTGCTAATATTTTTTTCTTCACCCAAGACGGTATTTTCAATCCAATCTGTAAGCCCACTCCAATAATCTTTGCCTACTAATACTACTGGGACTTTTCTCATATGTCCTGTTTGGATTAAAGTTAGTACTTCAAATAACTCATCAAATGTACCAAACCCACCTGGGAATGCTGCAAATGCTTGGGAATATTTTAAGAAAAATACTTTACGAGTGAAGAAATATCTACAATCAACTAACTCATCAATATAATCATTAGCTGCGGCTTCAAATGGAAGTTGAATTTTTAAACCAACTGATCCTTCTTCTGATTTATGTGCTCCTTTATTTCCTGCTTCCATTATACCAGGACCACCTCCAGTAATAACCCCATATCCATTTTCAACACATAACTCAGAAAGTTCAACTGCGTTTTTATAGTGGGGATTCTTAGGTTGAGTTCTAGCAGAGCCAAAGATAGAAATACAGGGTCCAAGTTCTGATAATTGGTCAAAACCCTTAATAAATTCTCCTTGAATTCTTAATACTTGCCACGCATCATCAATTTTTACAGTATGCTTATTTTTCATAACTTATTATTTTAATTTATAAATCTGTATCTGATCTAGATATTACATTAGTTGATTTACCATTTTCAATTAACCTTACGGGAAAACCCCATAGTAATGAGACATTATCTAATACTATATCTGTATTACCTATATTTAATTCTTTACCATCTATACTAGTATAATTAAGAGTTAAGGCTCTATCACCCTCAACATCTACTTTATATACTTGAATGTCTGGAATGTATGTTTCTCTATTATATGTTTCAGATAAACTTTTCCTAACATTTTTATATCCTTGCTTGTTATGAATAGAAGAGATTTTATAATGTCTATCTTCCTCTTTATCTGTTACTTCAAATAATCTCATATCTCTGATTACTTTAGGAGATAAATATTGAAGTATAAATGTTTCATCTTTAAAATTTTCAACAATATATCTAAAAGTTTCAGCCCAATTACCTTTCCCCGCTATTTCAGGAAACCATTCTTTATCTTCCTCAGTAGGATCTAAAGACATTCTTTTTAAATCAGTAAAAATATTAAACCCTAATGTATATGGGTTTAATCCAGAGTAAAATTTAGAATCATATCCTGGTTGGAAAATTACATTTGAATGGTTATGGTAAAATTCCATCATAAATCCTTCACCTAAATAACCTTCCTCATACATTTTATTAATTATCTCATAATGAGAAAAAGTTGCACATCCTTCATTAATTACTTTAGTTTGTCCCTGAGGGTAGAAATATTGTGCTGTTTTCCTAACAATACGGATTAATTCTCTCTGCCATGTTTTTAATGTAGGGGAATGTTTTTCTATAAAATATAAAATATTTTCTTCAGGTTGATCTGGGAATTTATTAACTTTTACTTTAATAGTTTCATCATTTGGAAGTGTTCTCCATAAATCATTAACTAATATTCTATCATCTTCTAATTTCTTCTTAAGTCTTTCTTGTTCTACTTTAGTTGATATTCTTTTAGGTTTAGTATATTTGTCAACTCCATAATTCATTAACATATGACAAGCATCTAATATTTCTTCTACTTCTTCATACCCATACTTTTCTTCACATTTACTAACATATTCTCTAGCAAATAGCATATAATCAACTATAGCATCAGCATGTGTCCATTGTTTAAATAGATAATTATTTTTAAAGAAATGATTATGACCATATGCAGCATGGGCTAAAACCAATAACATTAAACAAGTAGTATTGTCTTCCATATTGTAAGAAATACATGGGTTTGAATTAATAACTAATTCATATGCTAAACCCATTTGTCCTTTTTTATATTTTGATTTGTTGATAACAAAATCTTTACCAAATTTCCAATGATTATAAGATATAGGCAGCCCAATTAATGAGTAAGCATCTAACATTTGTTCTGATGTAACTATTTCAAATTGGTTTGGGTATGTATCTAAACCCAGATAACCTTCAGCAATTTTACTAATAATTTTATCGGCTTCTAGGATAGTTTCTTCATTCCAATCTGAAGTAGAAAACATTTCTTTTAGTTTGTTCTTGGTCATGCTTTAGCTTTTTTCTTGAAAAATTCTTTAAATACTTCCCATATTTCAGAATTATCATTAATTTTACCTATCTTTAAATTATCAACCCCACCTTCAACTTGTTCATAAGTTTCCCATAATTCACTATATCTATTACTTCTAGCAACTTCAATGTAGATCATATATTGGATTTTGTTTAATAGTTTTTCTTTTAATATCCTACCACAATCAACGGCATCTCCTAAATCCCAAACATCACCATCTGAAGCCTGAGCAGCATATATATTCCAATCTGAAGGATATCTATCTTCTATTATTTTATCCATAAGTTCAAGAGCAGGGTGTACTATAGTACCCCCACTTTCTCTTGAATTGAAAAACTCATCTTCATCAACTTCTTTTGCTTGAGTGTGATGTCTAATAAAAACTATATCAATTCTTTCATATTGTTTAGTTAAAAACATATATAAAAGCATAAAAAATCTTTTTGATATATCTTTTTCCTTTTCCCCCATCGATGCTGATACATCCATAATACAAAACATAACTGCTGATGTTATTGGGATTGGATATTGTTCGTAATTATTGTATTGTAAATCAATTTCTTCCATAAAGTTAACAGACAATTTCATCTTTTTGAACTTTTCAAGTTCTTTTTCTAAGTCTTCAACTTCAATTTTAGTTAATTTACTATCCTCTAATCTTTCTTCAATTTCTTTTATTTTTTTATCAAAGAATATACTTGTAGCCATCTTTCTACTCATTGAGTTTTTGTAAGATTTGACTACATTTAGTCTATTTGGGGATCCTGCGTTAGTAAATCCTGCTCTTCTTTGTTTAAAATCAACCATAGTATTAAGATGTTTCTTAATCATATCTGGTAGTTCTAAATCATCGAAGAAATATTCTAAAAATTCTTCTCTACTTATAGAAATTGTGAAATCATCCTCAGTAATTGTAGGATCATTTGATCCTTTAGTACCATTTTCACCTTCACCTCCTTGAGGTTTTTTTACTTTATCTCCAGGTGAAAATTTCTTGTTTCCAGGATGAACTCTTTTCTTATCCCCAGTTTCACCATTATAGCCAAACTGGGGTTCATTGATTCCTTTAACAGGTATTTTAACTTTCTTCTTAGAAGAAGTTAAGTCTTTAACATTATTATTTTTTATAATGTCTGGGATTGCTTTCTTAATCTTTTGATTAAGCCTTTTAAGTAATTTATGTCTATTAGGAGACGATTTACCTTTAGGATTGTTTCTTTTATCTACAATATTAATTCCCATGTTAACTACTAGTTACTTTTTCTAACTCTTAAATACCAATCTGTTAATAATTTTATCTGTTTATTTGTGTAACCTCTATCTTTCATTCTTTCAATGAAATCAGAATGTTTCTTCTCTTCATCTTTAGAAGCTTTAGTTGAGAATGAAATTACAGGAATCAGATCTTCTGTTTTAGAGAAAATTCTTTTCTCAATTACATTTTTAATTTTTTCATAAGATTCCCATTTTGGAGCTTCACCATGTTGGGCTTTATGTCTTAAATAGAATTGGACTAAATCATTTCTAAAATCTTTTGGATTAGCAATTCCAGCAGGTTTTTCGATTTTTTCTAATTCTTCATTTAAAGTGCCTCTATCAAATTGTTGTCCTGTTTCAGGTTCTCTATAATCATTATCTTGACACCAGTGATCTGCATATGTAATATATCTTTCAAATAAGTTTTGACCATATTCTTGATATGAATCAACATATGCTTTTTGAATTTCATCACCAATAAATTCAGCGTATTTAGAAGAAATAATAGATTTCAAAATATCCAAGTAATAATCCTGAGCATCAGGTGGTAATTGTAATTTAATTAATTCTTGTTCTAATACATAGAATAAATGTACTGGATTTGCAGCTATTTCATCACTATCATAGTTAAATACTTTTGATAGAATTTTAAATGCAAATCTAGTTGAAATACCATCCATCCCTTCAGCTACACCTGCAAAATCCTTATATTCTTGAAGTGATTTAGCTTTAGGATCAACTTCTTTTAAGTTTTCACCATTATAAACTCTCATTTTAGAAAACATTGTTGAATTTTCAGGATCAATAAGCCTTGTCATAATACAAAACTGAGCCAATAATTCTAATGTTTTTGGAGCACATGATGCTTCAGATAATGAAGAATGTTTTAGTAATTTTTCGTAAATTTTAACTTCTTCATCTACTCTTAAACAATAAGGTACTCTAACAATGTAAACTCTATCTAAGAAAGCTTCATTTTTCTTATCATTTGAAAATACATCCCACTCTGATTCATTTGAGTGTGCTAAAATTACACCTTGGAATGGAATTGCAGGTAAATTTTCGGTACCATTGAAATTTCCTTCCTGAGTTGCAGTTAATAATGGATGTAATACCTTAATTGGTGCTTTAAACATCTCAACGAATTCCATTAAACCTTGGTTAGATTTACACAAAGCCCCAGAATAACTGTAGGCATCAGCATCATCTTGTGGGAATTCAGCTAATTTTCTAATGTCAACTTTACCAACTAATGCTGATATATCCTGGTTATTTTCATCTCCTGGTTCAGTTTTAGAAATACCTAATTGAGATGCAATAGATAATTTAATTTTTCTAACACTGAATTTAGTAACATCACCTTCAAATTCTTTTAATCTCTTAGTTGCCCAAGGTGAAGCACAAGATGGTAAATATCTACCTGGTATTCCAAATTCTCCTTCTAATTCACCTTTATGAGATGTGAAAATACCTAAAGGACTTTCTAATACAGGTGACATTTCCCCATCAGCAACTAGAACATAGATAGAACTATCTTCCATCAATTGTTTTAATCTTTCAGCTAATGATGATTTACCACCTCCAACTGGACCTAGTAAATATAATACTTGTTTCTTTTCTTCTAATCCTTGAGCTGCATGTTTGAAAAATGATACTATTTGATCAACTGTATCTTCCATACCATAAAAATCACTAAAAGAAGGATATCTTTTAATAATTTTGTTTGAGTGGATTCTGCTTAACCTAGGATCATCTTTAGTATTAACCATTTCAGGTTCACCAATTGCATCTAACATCCTTTCTGCGGGTGTAGAATAAATAGTACTATCCTTCTTACATAAGTTAAGATATTGAGTCATAGTCATATCTTTAGACTCAGGATTGAAATTGTTTTTAAAGTTTTTTAATAAACCCATTTTTGTTTAGTTTTTAATTAGTTTCAATAAATTTTTCATTACAATGATAATAAAATTCTTCTATGTCTCCACAGAATAATTCTAGTTCTTCATAATAAGTTTCAGTAGTGATGTTAAAATATTCTGTAAACTCCTCTATTAGTTGGAGAAGTTTATTATTTTCATCTTTTTCAAAGTCATCTATAAGTCTTTGTCTTCTTGCTCTAGTCATTCTTGATTGTTCCATATAATGACCTGAATCTATAGATTCTTTTTTAAGTTGATTTAATTCTATCTCAACTTGTTGAATTTGCCAAAAATAATGAGAAAAATCAAAATCACCATTCCTAATCTTATCTATTAATTTAGATCTTTTAGAAAGAGATTTAGTGTAAGTATCATATGATCTCCACCATCTAAACCTATTATAGTTTAAAGGTTTTAAACTTGACAGTTTTGTAGTTACTGTTTTAGGTGAGTGAGTTTTAAACATAACTTTTTATTTGGTATAAATATACTAAAGAGGGTTACAATAACCAAACTACTTTAATATTTTATGATGAGATCGTCATCTTCATCTTTTCTTTTATTTATTTCTTTTTTTATTTTATTTTTTCTCCATGCCGAGATATCACTTCTATTTAATATTTTTTTTTCTTCTTCTGTAGCTTTTTCTTCTATTGATTTTGAAATAGGAGTATTAGGTAGAGATGGAGGTTCTACATCAATTTCTATTTCTTCCCCATAGATATTCTCTCTATACTTTTTTTTTAACCTATCAAATGCTATATTAGCTGCGATAACTAAAGCTATTGCTAGGGGATCAAATACAAATATTATAGTTAATAGTAGAATATTTACTACTTTATCCATAGCCCATCCTGTTATACCTGAGATGTATTTTAAAGGTCCTAATTCACCTGCTAAATCATTTCCAGTTTTAATTTCTACTATTTCGGTTTCGTATTCAAATACTTGATTATTTAAACCATCTACTTTAGAATTAATTACTTCTTGGCGTTCCATAGCTCTATCTAATTGTTTTTCTAAAGCTCGTCTTGTTGATGAAGATGTTGTAGTGATTAGTTGACCAGATGTGTCTCTATACTGTATGACATTGTTGGATAAGCCCTTTCTCAGCTCACTAATGGCAGTATTAATAGTTAATTTCTCTTCATTATACACCACTAATTGACCTTGAATATTATCTCTTTTAACTTCAATTAACGAAATTTGAACGTCAATATTTCCTGCTTTATTTGCGGTTTCTTGATATGCTGAAGAAAGAAATCCATAGATTCCCATTGAAGTAATTAGGATTAAAATTAATAAAGCACCTACCAAGTATCCTTTTAATATCCTATTAATAGTTGACCAATATTGATATAATAAAGAGGCAATTACTAATTTAGCTACTTCTAATGAACTTGCCATTACTATTACCTCAAACTGGGCACCTGCAAATAATTTACTCAAACCACTGATTGAGTAGAAAGCTGCTGAAGCAGACACTGATAGTGCTGATAGAGCTATTATAGTTGGAAATGTCAATTCTTTTATTCTTTTAAATAATTTAAACATAATTTTTTATTTCAATATATTCCAGAAGTGATTAAATTTATTTATTCTATCTTCTAAACCATGATAACCACCATTAACTCTTTTAGTTAATGATTTAACATTTGCTTCACTAGATCCTTTATCACATATAGACCATAGTTTATTTTTATTAAAGAAAAATGCAGCTGATGCTAAAGCATATTCTTCAGAAACACTATCAGGATTTGAAACTACATCTTCATTAATAAATTTTCCGAAGTCAGTATAATTATTTTTTCCAGTTAACTGGATGTATCCTCTTCCTCTATATTTCCATCCTTCACCTGTACTTTCATCTCCATTACCCATTCTTCCTCCATATACTCTAGAGGCTATTTTTTCAGGTTTTCTAGCATATTGTTCATTTAAATCCCCTGGGAAGTATTTCCCAAATACACTTTTTAATGCTTTTGAAGAGTAATTTAGATTTTCACTTACAAATTTAAAATTTGCTGATTCATGAGCACATTGTCCTAAGAAATGAGCCATTCTAAGTTTTGTATTTATGTTGAATTTTTTGGCAGTATCTGCAATTTGATTGTAAACAACTTCTGGTAGGTGATCTTTAAGTATTGAAAAATCAATAGATTCTTTATTTTCCATTAAAGCCATTGTTTTAGGTCCTACAATCCCATCAATAACTAACTTATTATCTTTTTGGAATTTTTTTACAGCAGTATTAGTTTTAGGACCAAAGTCCCCATCAGCTACTAGTTGTAGAAACTTTTGTAGTTGTTCTACTTCTTTACCTTTTGAACCTAATTTTAAAATCATCTTTATTAGTTTTTTTTGTTAGATACAAATTTTTCAGCTCCTGTAATTCCTAACCCAGCTATTACAATATACATTACACCTGAGAATATAAATTCTTCAACTGTGAAATCCCAATATAAATTTGATACAAACCCAACTATTACTAAAATAAAAGCAACAAGGGTGATTACTCTTTTACTTGAAACAGTAGATGAAGAGCTCAGCATTTTTTTGAAAAAATCTTTCATGGTTTA
>TARA_R110001606_G_scaffold1937_24_pt1 | contig 11152 bp, 11 predicted proteins | sample TARA_R110001606 | Tara Oceans TARA_R110001606 (sample SAMEA4398315) | marine metagenome | biome: Polar Biome; feature: [SRF] surface water layer (ENVO:00010504); material: water (ENVO:00002006), including particulate matter (ENVO:01000060) such as... | depth 5 m
ACGCCCTAAAGCGTATTACACAAATGCGCGCCATCCACCGGAAGGGCGGCGCCGCTCATGTAGCTGGAAGCGTCGGAGGCGAGCAGCAGCAAGGGGCCGACCAGTTCGTCGATCTGACCGAGGCGGTGATAGGGAATCCGCTTGATCAGCTTGGCGCCGTGGGGGCCCTGGAAGAATTCGCGGTTGATGTCGGTTTCAAAATAGCCCGGGCAAATGGCGTTGCAGCGGATGTTGTAGCGGGCGTAATCCAGGGCGATGGATTGAGTCAGTTGCACCACCGCGGCTTTCGAGGCGGTGTAGGGGGCGAGCATGGCGCCGACCCGCAGCCCCAGAATCGAAGCGATGTTGATCAGGTTGCCGGGGCGCTCGTCGCGACGCCATTGCTGGATCGCGAACTTGCTGACCGCCCAGACCCCATTGAGGTTGGTGTCGATCACCGCGTTCCAATCCTCGGCGTCGATCCGGTCGGTGCTGCCTTCGCGGGTAATGCCGGCGTTGTTGACCACCACATCCAGGGCGGGCATGTCGGCGAACGCCTTCTCCACACTGTCGTGGTCGGCCACGTCCATGGGCACCACCAGGGCTTCGCGACCGAGATCGCGCACCGCTTGCGCGGTCTGCTCAAGTTTCTCGATACGGCGGGCGGCCAGCACCAGATCGGCACCCTGCTTGGCCAGGGCAACGGCGAAATGGGCGCCAAACCCACTGGACGCGCCGGTGATCAGAACCCGTTTACCGGTCATTTCAAACATGGTTTTCTCCTCTCCTGGCGCCCGCTTCAGGCGGCGCGCAAACGATAAACACCGGCCCTCGTTGTACCCGCGAACGGCGGGCGAGGGCTCGGCGAAAGGGACGATTGTGCCTTGTGTCGAGGAACAGCGCGACGATCCGCGCCAAAAGCCAACGCGCGGGCGGATCAGCCGCCTGGGAGCCTCTGAACAACGCCCTGATAAAAACTGGGTGGGTGACCGGTCCAACGGCGGAAGGCACGGGTAAAATTGCTGGGCTCGGCGTAACCGAGCAGGTCGGCGACCTGCTGCACCGGCAGGTTGTCTTGCAGATAGCGCACCGCGCGGGCCATGCGCACTTCGTCGAGCAGGTCGCGATAGCCCACGCCGACGGCGGCCAGATAGCGGCGCAGGGTGCGCGAGGTGAGATGAAAGCTGGCCGCCAGTTGATCGAGGCTGGGCAACATCCCTTCAGCCTGCATCAGCCGGGCGCGCACCCGCGAGGCCCAGTCCTGATCAGCTTCCAGGCGCAGCAGTTCCTGTTCGCACTTCTGCGCCGCCATTTGCCGGGAAGTGGGGTCGGCCAGGGAAAACGGCTCGGCCATCAGCGCGGCGGGGAAGCACAGCGCCGCCACCGGCTGGCCGAAGCGCACCGGCATCCCCAGCACCTGCGCGTAGCGCGCCGCGTGCGGCGGTGCCGCGTAGGGCAGCTCCAGGGTGGCGTCGCGGAAGCGACCGGCGAGCAGGTAACGCAGCCCACTGACCAGGGCGGCGGTCACCACCTCCAGATAAGGCACGCGGATATCGCCGAGCGGATAAGGCTCGGCGAGGCAGAAGCGTACCCCATCGCCTTGCACCCGCAGGCGCGGCAAACACAGCCGGGTGCGGGTGCGGAAATAACGCTCAAGCAGGCCCAGCGCCTCGCCCAGATTGGTACTGCTGATCGCCGCGTAGCCGAGCAGGCCATGTGCGGTGACCGTTAACTGCCGGCCCAGCGCCAGGCCGATGGCCGCATCGCCGGTCATCGCGCGGGCGCCGTCCATGACCCGGCGGAACTGCTCGAAACGCAGCGCCGGCGCCGGGCTGTACACCTGCTCGGCAGTCAGTCCCACCTGCTTCAGTAAGTCGGCGGTGTCGAGGCCGAACTCCTCCACCAGCTCCAACAGATTGCGCACGTAGTTCACCGGGATCGGCGTGCGATCAATGACCAGGCTGGCGAAGACGGGCGGCGGCGTATTCATCCGGGAAAGATACACCTGTTCGCGGCTTTGTCCGAAAATGACAGGTGCTTGTCCAGCGCGGCTCTTCGTGCTGGCCGGCGGCGCCCGGTGGATGTGCTGGCGCTGGGCGCTCGATTGCGCTGACGGCGGCGCCAAGGGCCGTTACCATGGCGGCCACTGTCCACCGCCGAGCATCCGCCATGGCCCGAGTCCGCGCCCTCTACACCGCCGCTGAAAAGCGTGCGCCGATTCACCGCCAGCCGGCGGTCCAGGTCCGCTCGGGCTGTGGCATCGTCGGCGACCGCCACTACCGCCGGGGCAACGCCCCGGAACAGCAGATCACCCTGATCGAATGGGAGCAGCTGCGCGCTTTCGCCGAGCGCCACGGCGCCCCGGTCGACCCGGCCACGTTGCGGCGCAACGTGCTCACCGAGGGTCTGGCGTTGAACGACTTGCCGGGCCGCCGTTTCCAGGTCGGCGATGTGCTGTTGCGCGGCGTCGAGCTGTGCGAGCCGTGCACGGTGGTGGGGCATTTGCTGGCGCGTCCCGGGCTGGCGCCACGCGAGGTGATCCGCTCACTGCTGGGCCGTGGCGGGTTGCGCGCGGAGATTCTCGGCACCGGCGTGATCCGTGAAGGCGATCACATCGACACCGATCCGGAGCCGCGCCCATGAACGAGATCGAACAACGCACCCGGCAATGGCTGGAGCAGGCGGTGATCGGCCTGGGGCTGTGCCCGTTCGCGAGCCAGCCCTATGGCCGCGACCAGGTGGCGATCGTGGTCAGCGACGCCACCGGCGAGGCGCAACTGCTGGCGCAGCTGAGCGCCGAACTGCGGCGGCTCGACGACAGCGCCGCCGGCGAGCGCGAGACCACCCTGCTGGTGGTGCCGGCGATGCTCGCCGATTTCCTCGATTACAATGATTTTCTCGATCAGGTGGACGCGCTGCTGGAAAATCATGGCGACGGCGACGCCTATCAGGTCGCCAGCTTCCACCCCGCCTATCAGTTCGCCGGCACCGCCCCCGGCGACGCGGAGAACTACACCAACCGGGCGCCGTATCCGATTCTGCACATACTGCGCGAAGACAGCCTGAGCCGCGCCCTGGAGCACTACCCGGACGCGGATCTGATTCCCGAACGCAACATCGAGGCAATGAACCGCCTGGGCGCGGCCGCGCTCAAGCGGCTGTTCGCCGGCTGGCGCGCGCCCTGAATCAGGCGTCCGCGCCCACCGACGCCACTTCCGCCGCGCTCAGTTCACGCCATTCACCGGGCGCCAGGGCCGGATCCAGTTCGATTGCCCCGACCGCTTCGCGATGCAGCGCCACCACCCGATTGCCGACCGCCGCCAGCATCCGTTTTACCTGGTGGTAACGGCCCTCTTCCAGGCTGAGCAGCAGGCCGCCCGAGTCGAGCCGTTGCACCCCGGCGGGGCGGGTCGGGCGCGGATCGTCCTTGAGCACCACGCCGTCCGCCAGTTGCCGGGCCTGGCTGTCGCTGAGCGGCTCCGCGGTGCTCACCCGGTAGCGCTTGGCGCAGCGCTGGCGCGGCGCGGTGAGGCGGTGCGACCAGTCGCCGTCGCTGGTCAGCAGCAGCAGGCCGGTGGTGTCGCGGTCAAGCCGGCCGACGATGCGCAGATTCTCGCGCTCGGCGCCAGGCAGCAGGTCCATCACGGTGGGCAGAGTGCCGTCGCGGGTGGCGCACACCACCCCGGCGGGCTTGTGGATCATCAGGTAACGGTGGCCGGGCAATGCCAGCGGCTGGCCATCCAGCAGCACCCGGTCGGCGGCGGCCACCGCGGTGTTGGCTTTGCCGGCCCGCGGCTGGCCGGTGCCGTCAAGCAGCGCCACCCGGCCGGCGCGAATCAGCGCCTTGGCCTGCTTGCGGGTCACGCCGGCGGCGTGGGCCACAAAGAAATCCAGACGCACGGAAGCCTCGCTCATCTCCACTACACTCATCGCAACGGTGCTTGTCTCAACCGCCCCTTCCGGCAACGGTGATTCCAACAAAACCTATTTCAACAGAAGGCCGCCCTCAATGGGCACGAACTGGTCGGCGGCGCGGGCCAGGGCGGCGGCGGTGAGCGCCTGCACGCCGTAGACCTCCACCCGGCAGCCGTGTTTGGCGCGGATGTGCTCGGCGAGAATGGCGAAGTCCCCGTCGCCGGAGGCCAGCACGATCACGTCCACTCCGGCGGCCTGCTCCAGAATATCGATGGTGATGCCCACGTCCCAATCGCCTTTCGCCGAGCCATCGGCGCGCTGCACGAACGGCTTGAGCTTCACGTTGAAACCGATGGCGCGCAGGATGTTCTGGAACTGCCGTTGTTTTTCGTCGCCCCGGTCCACCGCGTAGGCGTGGGCGGCGACCACCTGGCGGCCGCCGGTGACGCGCGCCCAGAGCGCGTTGTAATCCACGTTGCTCTGGAACGTCTGCCGGGCGGTGTAATAGAGATTCTGCACGTCCACGAACACCGCCACGCGGGTCATGGGCGTCGCTCCGGCAGCGGCTCAAGGCCCAGGCTCTCGCGGTACAGCCCTTCCAGTTTGGCGCGCGCCCAGGGCGTGCGGCGCAGAAACGCCAGGCTGGATTTCACGCTCGGCTGAAACTGAAAGCAGCGGATCGGCAGCCGCCGCGCCAGCTCCGGCCAGCCCAGCTTTTCCTGCAGCTCGGTGACCATGCGCTCAAGGGTGATGCCGTGCAAAGGGTCGTTGCGGTGAGCGTCGTGATGGCCCGTGGTCATGGCGGGGTCTCCGGGTCCTGGCGGCACAGATGAATTTCCTGATCGGTGAGGGGGCGATACTGCCCGGGGGCGAGGGCCGGGTCCAGCACGATCGGGCCGATGCGCTCGCGGTGCAACGCCACCACCCGGTTATTGAAATGGCCAAACAGCCGCTTGACGTGATGATAGCGCCCTTCGCTCAGGGTCAGGCGGGCCTCGTACCGACCCAGGGTTTCGAGCACGGCGGGCCGCGTGGTCAGGTCCTCATAGCGAAAATGAAGGCCGGCGGCGAAAGTCGCCGCGTAATGGTCTTCGATGGGGTCTTCGGTGCGCACCCGGTAAACCTTGGGCCAGTGCCCGCCCGGGCGGGTCAACCGGCGCGACCAGTGGCCATCGTTGGTGAGCAGCAGCAAACCGGTGGTGTTGAAATCCAGCCGGCCCGCCAGATGCAGCTCGTCGCTTTCGCCGTCGATCAGATCCAGCACCGTCGGGTGCCGTGGATCGACGGTGGCGCTGACACAGCCGGTGGGTTTATGCAGCATCAGATAGCGCGCCTGCTTGCCCTGCAGCGGTTCGTCATCCAGCACGATCCGGCTGAAGCCGTCCACCGGGTGGTGGCCGTCGCGCACCGGCCGGCCATCCACCGTTACCCGGCCGGCGGCCAGCAGCCGCCGCACGGTGCGCCGGCCCAGCGCCCGGTGCTGGCCGAGAAAGCGATCCAGCCTCATTCCACTATTACCTCGTGCCGTGCTCTTCGCCGTGGGGGTCGGGCTGGTATGATACGCGCTTCGCCACCGCCGCCGCTCTGGAGCCTTGATGTCCAATCTCAACCCGCGCCAACAGGAAGCCGTACTGTACACGGATGGCCCCCTGCTGGTCCTGGCGGGCGCCGGCTCCGGCAAGACCAGCGTGATCACCCGCAAGATCGCCTGGCTGATCCAGGAACGGGGCGTGCCGGCGCGGCGCATCGCCGCGGTGACCTTCACCAATAAAGCCGCCCGGGAAATGAAAGAGCGGGTGCAGGCGCTGGCCAGCCGTGGCCAGACCCGCGGGCTGATTGTGTCCACCTTCCACAACCTGGGGCTGCGCATCCTCAAAAGCGAACTGGCGGCGTGCGGGTTGCGGCGCGGCTTCTCGATTCTCGACCAGGCGGACAGCAAGGAAATTCTCAAGGAAATCTTGTTGCAGGGCGAGTCGGAGAAAGACGCCGCCGCCGTGGACGGAGTGCAAAAGCGCATCTCGGACTGGAAAAACGAACTGATTCTCCCCGATCAGGCCGTCAGCCATGCCAGCAGCGACGACGAACTGCGCGCGGCGATGGCCTACAGCGGTTACAACCGCATGCTGCGCGCCTGCAACGCGGTGGATTTCGATGATCTGATCCTGATGCCGGCGGACATGTTCCGCGCCCAACCCCGGATTCTCGAGAAGTGGCGCCATCGCATTCAGTATCTGCTGGTGGACGAGTATCAGGACACCAACGGCGCCCAGTACGAGCTGGTGCGCATGCTGGCTCTGCCCGAGGGTCACTTCACCGTGGTCGGCGACGACGATCAGTCGATCTACGCCTGGCGCGGCGCGCGCCCGGAGAATCTGGCCCGGCTGCAGGACGACTGGCCGGCGCTCAAGGTAGTGAAACTGGAGCAGAACTACCGCTCCACCGGACGCATTCTGAAAGCCGCCAACACGGTGATCGCCAACAACCCCCATGTGTTTGAAAAAAGCCTGTGGTCGGATTACGGCTTCGGCGGGCCGATCCGCATCGCGGCGATGCGTGACGAAGACGGCGAGACCGATTGGATCGCCGGCGACCTGTTCCATCGCCGTTTGCAGGGGGGCCTGCACTGGCGGGATTTCGCGGTGCTCTACCGGGGCAATTTCCAGTCCCGCATTCTGGAAATGAAGCTGCAATCGCTGCAAATCCCCTACAAGGTGTCCGGCGGCACCAGCTTTTTCGCGCGCAGCGAAATCAAGGATCTGATGTGCTACCTGCGGCTGCTGGTCAACCCGGACGACGACAACGCCTTCCTGCGCATCATCAACACGCCGCGCCGGGAAATCGGCCCGGCCACGCTGGAGCGGCTGGCCGGCTGGGCGGCGCAGCGCGAACAAGGCCTCTACCACGTGTGTGAAGACCTGGGCCTGGCCGAGGTGATGCCCGCCAAGGCGCTGGAGAAGCTCGGCGAGTTCAAACGCTGGCTGGACCAGAAACGGCGCTTCTGCTTTGGCCACAACAGTCTGCAGGCGGTCAATGAACTGATCACCGAGATGAAATACGAAGACTGGATCATGCAGAACGCCTCCAGCCCGCGCATCGGCGAAAAGCGCATGCAGAATGTCTGGCAGTTGGTCAGAAACATTCAACGCATGCTGGAAAAACAAGAAGAAGACGACGACGGCGCCACCGACCTGGAGGCGGTGATCAGCAAGCTGGTGCTGATGGACATGCTCGAACAACAGGACCAGGAAGACGATTCCGACCGCGTCCAGTTAATGACGCTGCACGCCTCCAAGGGCCTGGAGTTTCCCCATGTCTACATGATGGGCGTGGAAGAAGAGCTGCTGCCGCACCGCACCAGCATCGAAGAAGACAACATCGTCGAGGAACGGCGCCTGATGTACGTGGGCATTACCCGCGCCCGCGAGACGCTGACCATGACCCAGGCGCGCACCCGCAAACAGTACGGCGAGAAGATCGACACCCTGCCCAGCCGCTTTATTGAAGAGCTGCCCCAGGACGATCTGCATTACATTGGCGAAGGGTTCGAGAAAGACGAAAAGCAGGAAACCCAGGCCGCCGAAGCGAGCATCGCCAATCTGCGCGCCCTGCTCGACTGAGCGGCGCACACAAAACGGCCGGGACAAGCCCGGCCGTTTGGTTGCTGCACGTTGTCGCGTTACTTGCTGTTGTCGACCATGTACTGAACGGTGTTCTTGATCTCTTCATCGGAGCAATCGGAGCACATGCCCTTGGGCGGCATCGCATTAAAGCCTTCGATGGCGTGCTTGACCAGGGTGTCCATGCCTTTGGCCACGTGCGGCTTCCAAGAGGCCGCGTCACCGAACACCGGGGCGCCGGCGGCGCCGGTACCGTGACAGGCGGCGCAGTGGCCGTTATAGACGGTTTCGCCATCGCGCGGCTCGCCGGAGGCGCCACCGGAAGCGGCCACGGCGGTGCCGCAGTCCTCGCCTTGCACGCAAACGCTGCCGACCGGCTTGAGACGCTGCTCTACCGCCCGATCGCTGAGAATGGAGCGCTCACCCAGGGGGTAAGGAGAAATGTCCTGGGTACTGGTGGCCGCCGCGACACCGGCAAACAACGTGGCCATCAGAACGAGACTGGCAGTCAGCATTTTCTTCACGATTACACCTCTGATTTCAGTAATTTGTCAGAGGTCGGAAGCCTCTGGGGAACCTCTGGACGGCGGCGATTATACCCCTAGAAAACACGGGGACAAAATGGCTGTTTGCCAGCACCGGAGAATCACAGCCCGCTGACCTCCACCCGCAACAGCGAAAGCGTGAAACAGCTGCCTTTGCCGGGCTCGCTCCGCACCTGGATATCGCCACCGTGACGCTCGGTGACCACCTTGACGAAACGCAGCCCCAGGCCGGCGCCACGAGTGCGCCCCCCGCCACTGTTGCTGGCGCGGCTGAAGCGCTCGAACAGGCGATCCTGGAAGCCTTCGGGGATGCCCACCCCCTGGTCACGCACCTCGCAGAGCACCCGGCCGTCTTCGGCGGCCAGGCTGACCTCCACCTGACCACCTTCGTGGCTGTATTTGATGGCGTTGGTCAGCAGATTGACCACCAGCCGCTCAAGCAACTCGTTGTTGCCCCGCACCCACACATCCTGATCCGGGTCGTAATTGAAGCGCAGGGCGATATTGCGGGTCTGGGCCTGGATCTGCACCTGATCGATGGCCGATTCCACCACATCGAGCATGTCCTGCTCGACCATCTCCACCGCTTCGTCGGCCTCGACCCGGGCCAGTTGCAGGAATTGCTCCGCGATGTTCAGGTTGCGGTGCGCGTAATGTTCCACGTTATCGAGAAACTCACGCAGTTTTTCGCCCTGCTCGCCGTGGCGCATCTTGCCGATCAATGCCAGCACCGAGACCATCGGCGAGCGCAGGTCGTGGGACAGGAAATCCAGCATTTCGGTGCGCGTGCGCATCGCCTGTTTGACGTCGGAAATGTCCTTGAGGCTGATGATCAGCATGCGCCCGGGCTGGTCGCCGGCGTGCACCAGAATCATGTCCAGGTAGAGGTCCATGCCACGGTGGTTGCGGCACTCCTTCTGCACCCGCCCGTCGGCGAGCACCTCCTGGAGCAGCTCCAACCAGCCCCGCTCACCGCTGAATTCCAGCTCGCGGCCGATGTCCGCCAGCCCCAGGGTGTCCTGGCCCACGCCTTCCAGGCTGAGCAGATAGGCCGCCTGGGGGTTAATAAACACCACGCCGCCGCAAGCGTCGGCGATCAGCACGCCCTCGCTCATCTGCGCCAGGCCAACCTGGAAGAAACGGGTCAGCGCCTGCTGGCGCTGCTCCTCGTCACGCAGACGCTCGACGTGCTTTTCCATCACTTCGAAACGGGGGCCCTGCTGGGAACGGCGGTTCTCGGTGCGCGCCAGCATCGCCCGAATCCAGTAATCGTAGGTGTCCGCGTCCAGCCCCTGGCGCCACACCACCCAGAGCTCGTAGCGCTTGCCCTCGTGCCGGAACGGATAGCGGCGCGCCAGCGGCCCGCGCCAATCCACCGGCGCCAGTTTCTCACCGCCGGACACCGCGGACGCGCCACCCTGGGTGTCCAGCCGCCAGGCGCGCAGCGGCATCACCTGGTCGAGCATGCGCAACATCCGCGACAGCGGCGCCGGCTCGGTGAGCCGGCGGTTCAGGTCGCTGTGCTCGGAGAGCCGCTCCAGCGCATTGCGCATATACGCCATCGAGTACTCAAGCCGGCGCCAGGTCCACAGCGGGTAGGCCACCAGAGCCGCGATCAACGCCGAGGACGGCGGGAACCACAGATCGAACAGCACCATCAGCCCCAGACAGGTGCCCAGTGTCAGCAGCATTGAACCGATCACCAGCGGGATGCTCCAGCGCGGCAGCACGAACGGCAGCGCCAACGGTGCCAGCAACGCCAGCAGCAGGCTCAGCAACAACGCCGGCAGGGTATCCATGCCACGAATCAGCCGGTCGTCGCGCAGCGCATCGAAAATATTGGCGTTGATCTCCACGCCGGACATCAATTCACCCTGGCCGGCGGTGGGGGTGGGCAGCATATCGCCAAGCCCCGAGGCGGTGGCGCCAATGAACACGAACTGACCTTTGATCAGATCGTCCGGCACCCGCCCTTCCAGCAGATCCACCGCCGACACCTGGGGGTAGGTCCCGGCGCCGCCGGTGAACGGAATAAAGCGGGGGTATTTGCGCACATTGGCGAGCCCGGCGAAGCTCTGCTCTTCACCGGCGGCGTAGACGTCCGGCGAAAGCAGCCCCTCGCCCTCAAGCAATGCCTGGGTGATGTGCGGCCACCAGGGCTGGCCGATGCCCGAGCGCAGGAACACCGAACGCGCCACGCCGTCGCCATCCAACTCCAGATCCACGTGCCCCAGGCCCTTGGCGACCCGGGCAAAGGGCGCGTGCGGCAGCACTTCGATCAACTGCCCGCCGGAGCGCAACTGCTCCACATGCACCGGCAAATAGACGTGGCCGTCGTTGGCGATCGCCTCGGTCAGGGCCTGGTCGGATTTCGGATGAGCCCGGTCCGGCTCGGAGAGGATCAGATCCATGAGAATGGCGCGCGCGCCCTGCTTATGGAGCTGATTGATGATCTGGGCATGCACTCGGCGATCCCAGGGCCAGCGGCCGATCTCGCGCAGGCTGTATTCGTCGATGCCGACGATCACCACGTCACCGGAGGGCTCCACCGGCACCATCTGCATCATATTGTCGTAGAGATAGCGGTTCAGGAACGACAACGCCCCGCTGATCATCAACAGTATGCAAAGGCCGGCCACCACCATCAGCACCGACAGGTGCTCGACCAGGTAACGTTTTTGTTCGGAGCCAAATTTCGGCATGGTGTCCTATAAACGTCAAAACCAGGGCCATGACCCCGACGAAAATCCGCGAATCCGTTTTGTTATCGCTGTCCCTGACGATTCCCGGCCCACGCGCGCCCTCTGGTACAGTAACCGCCCGGTTGGGCGTGTCCAGCCTGAAATCACGATTTTCCCCGTGGCGGCGTTCAACGACGCACATAAAGCGCCGTGGCGCCCGGTTGGGGCGATTTCAGGAAAGCGTAGCGAATGAAAAACGGGCCGCTGGCACACCGCCGCCGCGCCCTGCCCCTCGGCGAGACGTGCCGGCTCCAGCCACCAACCGCCTGACTGATCAGACATCGCCGACCGCAGGATACAGCATCCGCGCACCGCGCAACATCACTTGGGGGTTGAATCGCCCGCCGCCGGCGGG
>TARA_R110001606_G_scaffold288212_1_pt1 | contig 11150 bp, 8 predicted proteins | sample TARA_R110001606 | Tara Oceans TARA_R110001606 (sample SAMEA4398315) | marine metagenome | biome: Polar Biome; feature: [SRF] surface water layer (ENVO:00010504); material: water (ENVO:00002006), including particulate matter (ENVO:01000060) such as... | depth 5 m
CATTCCACTCATGCTATTTTGATCCATTGGCATATCTGCTTCGTCAGCATTCTTTTGCTGCATTTTGGAGCGATCCATCCCTTGCATAGAATTCATTCCACTCATTGTATTTTGTTCCATTGGCGTATCTGCTTGGTCAGCATTCTTTTGCTGCATTTTGGAGTGATCCATTCCTTGCATAGAATCCATTCCACTCATGCTATTTTGATCCATTGGCATATCTGCTTCGTCAGTATCTTTTTGCTGCATTTTGGAGTGATCCGTTCCTTGCATAGCGTCCATGCCGCTTATGGCACTTTTATCCTTAGACATATCCGCTTTGTCAGCATTCTCTTGCTGCATTTTGGAATGATCCATCTCTTGCATAGAATCCGTTCCACTCATGATATTTTTATCCATTGGCGTATCTGCTTGGTCAACATTCTTTTGTTGCATTTTGGAGTGATCCATTCCTTGCATAGAATCCATTCCACTCATGGTATTTTGGGGCGTTGGCGTCTCATCCACAGATTCAGTGTGAACATGTTGCTGCGCAAGTGCTGCTAGTGAATACAAACACAACACACTGGCAATAACGGTATTTTTAATCATTTTTTGTTTATTTCTCATGAAATCACCACTTCACGGAACATGCCTGCGTCCATATGAAATAGCAGATGACAATGCCATGCCCATCTCCCGAGTGCATCGGCGGTTACCAGAAAGCTGATACGCTGCGCTGGCTGCACCGGTATGGTGTGGCGTCTGGCCATGAATTCACCTTTGTCATTTTCTAAATCACTCCATACACCATGCAAATGCATGGGATGGGTCATCATCGTGTCATTTTGTAAAATGACCCTGACCCGTTCCCCATGACGAAAATGCACCGGAGTAGATTTTCCAAACTCCAGTCCATCAAAGGACCAGGTGTAACGCTCCATATTGCCGGTAAGATGAAGTTCGACTTCGCGCTCAGGTAAACGAGGGTCGAATGGACCTCCTAGCGTATGCAGATCAGCCAGGGTTAACACGCGTCTTCCATTGTTACGTAAGCCGATACCCGGATCGTCCAGATTGGTTCTGGGCATTTCCACTCGGGCATCTACTGACGGACCATACTCGCTACGTGCGTGATTGACGGTTTGCGAAGGTATTGCCAAAGGATTGTTGTTCATAGCATGCTGACTGTGATCCATAGACTTAGCACCATGCCCCATCGCGCTATGATCCATTGGCATACTGCCGTGATCCATGCCAGACATATCATCACCTTGTGCCATATTGCCCATCATATCTTTCATGGCTAGCCAAACAGGTTTATCGACAGTAGGAACTTCGGCTATCAGTCCTTGTCGCACTGCCAATGTTCCTCGGGTATAACCGGTTCTATCCATCGACTGGGCAAAAATACTGTGAGCGTCATCGGTGGGCTTAACCACAACATCATAGGTCTCACCCGGGCCGAATCTAAATTCATCGACACTAACAGGTTCGACATCCTGACCGTCAGCAGATACAACCGTTAACTTTAAACCAGGAATACGTACATCGAAGAATGTGTTGCTTGAGCCGTTAATAAAGCGCAGGCGCAGTGTTTCGCCGGGTTTGAATACCCCAGTCCAATTGCCATTTGGTGTTTGGCCGTTCATCAGAAAGGTAAAGGTTGTAGCGGATACATCGGCTAAATCTGTTGGGCTCATACGCATTTCGTTCCACATCTTACGCATTGCCACTGCTTTGCCTATCCCGTAACGGGATGCATCGTTGAAAAAGTCACGCGCCGTAGGCTGGTTATAATTGTAATAATCAGTTTGCTGTTTTAAATGCGCAAAAACAGACATGGGATTTTCATCGGTCCAGTCAGAAAGTTGCACCACCATGTCTTGGTCGGTGGTTATTTTCTCTCCCGCTTTAGGCTGAATAACGATACTACCGTACATACCGGTCATTTCCTGAAAGCCAGTATGGGAGTGATACCAATAAGTACCGGCCTGCTGCACTTTAAAACGGTAGGTAAATGTTTCACCGGGCGCTATACCGGGATAACTGATACCAGGTACGCCATCCATTTGATAGGGTAAGATGATCCCGTGCCAATGAATGGACGTGGAAACCGATAAACGATTGGTAACCCGAATAGTCACCGTTTCGCCTTCACGCCAAACTAAAGTGGGCGCAGGAATGCTGCCGTTGATCGTGGTTGCAGTCCGTTCATTACCGGTAAAATTCACATTTGTCTCACTCACGGTGAGATCAAATTCGTTACCTGTTAACGTATTGGTTTTGGCTGAATGGACATGTTCTTGACTATATGCTGTACCTAAGTTTCCCATGCCAATAGCAATAGAACCGGCTAGGGTTCCTTTGACAAAATGACGACGCGGTACACAAGTGGGCGCAAAGGATTTACTGTTGTTTTTTGACATAAGTCCTCTAATCTGACTAGCTCTAGTGAGAATTTTAAAATTAAGACTACCAGTAATTAACTGGATGTATAGAGCAATTACTAAAATGTAATGTGTCGGCAATGTTACGGTTAATTTAAAAAAGCAAGCCACATCTAAAAATCTTTAAGCAGCGCAGTAGAAGCTTTAAAATTAGATCAATATATATTTGAATTATTCTTTCAGACTGCTAATTCCGATGGGTAATATATCCATCAGAATTGAGCGTTTTCTATTCATAATTCACCATCCAAATTAACATCCGATCTACTTAAATGTTGCTTTGAATGTACCTAATTTTTATTGTCGTAAATGTGTCTGTTCAGACTGCCAAAAAAACGACCGTGAGGATCGTATCGTATTTTTAGCGCCACCAGTTTATTGCTACTCTCACCAAAGTACGTAGCAAGTTCATTTTTGCCTATATACTCATAGTTTTGATAGGCACGCCCATTGTAGAAAGCTGATAGCTTTGTATGACTGTCGTCGACCCAATCCTTTGCCGATGAGTGAATACTAGATCCTTCACAGACGCCTGTAACACTGCATATAAAAGCCGACTTACGATGAACGAATGCCGTCTCGTTAATTGCACGATCCTGCACAGCTCCACCCAAAGGGTCAAACATTATCCCGCCGTATTCGTCTGGACAGTCAGCATTGCATCGCATGACTTCATCAAGAAACTCCGAAGATAGAGCTCCTGTAATAAATCCATTACGCCAATAAATTGAAAGCTCACTTTCGTAAGAATTGGACTGCATTTCGAGATACGACTTTTCACACACATTACTTTTTGCACCAATGCCCCAAGTTGAAACCCGTTTAAAGAAGGATTCACATTCTGGCTTAGGTGCGGTGCCAAATCCCATGATCGATATTTTCGCTTGTTTTTTCGTTGCTCTCGACATATATGCGTACAAAAAGTAGTCTCTGGAACTACTGAGTACTTGCTTACTATATTGATCCAGCACGTTTCTTGCTTCCGATATTGGCCAGTCAATGATGCCACCAAAGATTGTGTGGGGAATTTGATATACCTTTAACTCTATTTCAGTAATAACGCCAAATTGGCATCCACCACCGCCTCGGAGAGCCCAAAAAAGATCAGGCTCGCTGCGTTGATTAATGGTCAGTTTAGTTCCATGTGCGTCGATCATTTTGACACTTACTAAGCTGTCGCATGTGAGGCCAAACTTACGTGATAAAAATCCAATGCCGCCACCTAACGTTGCACCTATCACACCAACATCAGGGCACGTACCTAAAGGCACTGCCAGGCTATATTGAGCGGTAAAAACATCCAGTTCCATGTTTTTAACTCCCGCGCCTACGACAACTGTTTTTTTATTTGGGGCAAGGGCAATCGATTTAAATACTGACATGTCTATAACAATCCCATCATTTACAATACAGCTACCCGTATTGGAATGACCGCCGCCTTTAACTGAAATAGGAAGATTATGAGTGTTGGCAAATTGGATAAGCAGACATATATCCGATTCACAATGAACTTCAACAATCGCAAAAGGTTCGTTATCAATAGACTGGTTAAACACTTTTTTGCGAATCTGGAACTGTTCATCACTAGTGAACCATATATGCCCTTTTAATTGGGGGGTAATTGCTTGTAATTGAGTTTTTAACATACTGATGTTCAAGTTAGATATCCAAAGGAAAATTCAATAAATTGTGGAAAGGGCAAACAATTATTTGAAGTCTTCGTAAATATTCCAGCATTTGGACGCGAACTCCTCATTGCTTAAAGTAGTAAGTACTCTCGATATGAAAGTTGCAGCGATTTGCGGCGTTAGAAACTGATTTTGCTCGTAGGCTGCAGCCATTGTCGTTGCTATAGGTAATTCTTTGGGATCAGTCATTCGAATACGTTGTTGCATCGGTGTGTCAACATTGCCCGGTGCGAGAAGACCAAAACTTGCTTTTTCAACCGGTATCTCATTTTTGAGGCAGGCATAGGCCATATGCAAGGCCATTTTACTTACACAATAACTTCCAGCGCCATACACAGGCTGTAAGGTGGCGTCACTAGTAATAAAAAGCACCTTTGAATATGAAAGTTTTGTGAGTAATTGAAGCGTTAGAAAAACAGGGGCGTCAACATTGGTTTGTTGACATATTTTCCAGTCTTGATAGTTGACATTTTTAAGTTGTACAAGAGGTGTAACTACTGCTGCACAGTGGACGACATAATCTATCTTGTCGACGCCACTAAGCGTATCGCATAAAAAATCGCGGCCTGCCTCCGATGCTAAATCAGCCTCAACAATAATAAGTTTTTCTGAAAATCGGTTGGACAAGTCATTTAAATTCGACCTATTTCGGCACACAGCCACAACCGTTAGCTCACTTTCACTCTCCAAAAACGTTTTAGATAAGGCTAAGCCTATTCCAGAACTTGCACCGGTGATCAATACAACCCGTTTCATGCTTGCCACTCCACTAAAAATTCTAATCATATGCTTAACCAGTAAGGAACTGCATAAGACCTTAAAGAGGGATAAAAAGCAATGAAGTGTTCAACGAGGTTTTAGTGTAGTGAAATAAGCTCTGTCAATAAATAAGCTAATGTTTTCATTACAGAAATGTAATGAAACTGTAATCTTATTAAAGTGAATAATTGATCTGGATCAATTTAAATTTTGATCAAGAAATTACGCTTTGTATACACGAATTGGAGGAGGTATTAACGTTGCGAACGTCACTTGTCTCAAACTTCAAGAGCATTTTTTGGAATATTAAATTAAGGATGCAAAAATGAGAATCAGAAAAGTTATCGGTTTGCTTGCTCTTGCAAGCAGTACCATTGCTACACAAGTAAACGCTAATCCTCAAGAAGACAAGGGGAGATTTGTTTTTTGCTGGATACGGCGATGTTAAATATGAAGAAAGTGATCTTCAGGATAGTAGTGCTTTTAGCGCACGTTTTGTGCCCATATTTTTGTTTAGCCTGAATGATAAAATGCATGTTGAAGCAGAAACAGAAATATCCCTCAACGAAGCGGGCGAGACTGAAGTCGAGCTTGAGTACGCCGACATTCACTATTTTCTGACCGATACCACTACGGTCACAGCGGGTAAGTTTTTATTGCCCTTTGGCCAGTTCAGTGCCAATTGGCATCCAAGCTGGATCAATCGTACACCCTGGACGCCCGGGATATATGGTTCACATGGCAGCAGCCAGGCGATGGTGCCCTTACTGCCGATTCTTAGTGATGTGGGTGTTGCTGTTCAACAAACGTTCTATTTTTCATCAAAGCAAAAAGTATTTCTCGATCTCTATGTCACCAACGGTGCCAGCGCGGAAGCCCATGACGAAGAAGAAATTGTAGATGAACATGATGAAGAAACAGAGGAGGTGACAGAAGACGAGCACGCTGAGGCCTTCCCGGAAGTGGAATTTGCAGCCACGAGTGGCGACAACAATAAAAATAAAGCCTTTGGCGGGCGTATCGCCTATGCCTTTTTACCTGCGATTGAAATAGGAGCTTCGTATTATACGGCGAGTTACGACGAAGACGAACGTCTTGATATCACCGCTCAGGGGGTGGATGTCAATTTTATTGGAAATCACTACCTGATACGTGGTGAGTATATTTCAACTGAAACTGATGGTTTAACAGAAGCAGATGAACACGAGGAAGCACAAATAAATGTTTTCAAGCGCAATGGTTGGTTTTTGCAAGGCGTGCTGCAAGCCGGGCAAATTTGGCCACAATTAGGTGGTACGGAATTGGTACTGGAATATGCCAAAACCAATAAGTATGCCGAGGCAAAACGCTGGGTCGCTGGTATTAATTATTGGTTAGATGCGCGTTCGGTTATTAAATTCTCCTACGAAGATACTGATGTAGAAGTAGGCGACGATGATCAGCGTCTTGCTGTTCAGTTCAGTTATGGATTTTGAGGAGAATAAAGATGAATGACTCACTAATTATTAGAGCACTACGTATAACATTTTGTACCACCTTGTTGGCGCTGTCAGGCCAGACCGTGGCGGCCGAGGTTGCCGAGGTTGCCGGCGGTGCTGAAATTATTAATAACAATTGCGCCCGTTGTCACAATTCACGGCCTATTCAGGAATTTTCAATTCAAGAATGGTCAGTCATCATGCCCCATATGCGCGAAAAAGCACATTTGACAGGTTTGGAAACTGAAGCCGTGATGGATTTTTTACGCACCATATCAGGCGTGCCGGAAGAAAATACAGCCAGTACTGTGGCCACGACAGCCGTCGATGGCAGTGAATTGATGACTCGTTTTGGCTGCCAAGGTTGTCACGCTTTTAAAGGGCAGGGCGGTGCACTTGGCCCGGCCTTAGATAGTGTGGTGGAACAAAAAGGCACAGCGTTTGTACAGAATAAACTAAAGGATCCACAATTTAATAATCCTGCATCGGCGATGCCGAAAATGCCATTGTCGGATGTGCAAATTAACGCCCTAATTGATTTCTTAACTCATAAATAATTGAAAAAAGGAGAACGAAAATGCAAACAAAAGAGTGTAGTGCTGTAACCACAAAAAGTAGGCTAAGTGTGGTGAGGTTGAAGGTATTCATGATATTGGCATTAATCGGTCTCGTTAGCGGATGTGCCAATAGTCCGTTTTATCACAAATATGTCATGAGTGGTCAGGTAGTTAATGTGAATGGTGACGACGTAATGGTGTGTGTTACCGATACCAGCGAGTTAGATACAAAAAATCAGTTTGAGGTATTCCGCTCGGTGTTTATCAATGGCGTAACTGAGGAAGGAGAATCGCTATTCAGACGGGAAACAGTGGGCAAGATCCGCTTACGAGAAATAAAGGATCAACACTATGCTGTGGCAACTGTTATCAGCGGTGAAATTAGAAATTACGACATGGTGGAGCTCAGCAGTAAGTAACAAATAGGAGTGTATCTCCTTACTGAAATGATGTGAAAAAGAGAAATTAACTGCGCAAATTTAGTTCGTATTAATAATGCTTAATACGCCATAAATAGTGCATCAATCAAACTTTATGGAGAATGTAATGAAATTATTAAACAAAATCGTTTTGGTCACAGCCTTGTTGTCCACACCTTTTGCCGCAACACATGCCGAACAGCATAGTGACAAAATGGGCATGGGCATGGAAATGGGAAACAAGATGAAAGGTATGGGTATGGAGGCCATGACGGACGAGCAGATGTCGGCGATGCAACAACATATGCAAGATATGGATACCTTACTGGCAAAAGTGAAGCAGGAAACAGACCAGGACAAACGTGACGCCATGCTAACTAAGCATGCTGAAGGCATGGAGAACATGATGGCTATGATGAACGGTGACCCCACTAGCAAAGGAAATGATGCGAAAATGATGAAAAACCACGCAGCAATGACACCTGATGCCCACCTGAAAATGTTGGAACAACGTATGGCTATGATGGAAAAAATGATGGGGCAGATGATGGGGCATACCGTGGAGAAAAGTAAAAAAAGACATACCCATAAAAAAAATTGAGATGAGTTAAATATGTAAGCTTTTAAGGTACGAGTATGGCAGTCATAGATAAAGGAGAGGAATTTATTTTAGGGCCAACGCTAGAATATAAAGATTTTTATAATGACCTTAGCCTGTTCGGGAAACTTAACTAACCTTTAATTTACCGTTACAGCGACTTAAAAAAACAGCGTCTGCCATACTCAAGTTGCCACTTTCGGCTGTACAAATTCACACAAAAAGTAGGTTATAGAAAACTAAGGAATCGAAAGAGTAGGGCAGTAGCGTTAAATTTTAATGCTTGACCTGTGAGTTAGACATAGGTCTAGGATCTACACAAAGCGATAATGCTGTCCTGTCGGGCGGACAGGTATGAAGGTTTAAAATGCAAATGAGTGAAGTGGCAACGGTTGCCAGACCAAGCATCGAACAAAGAAATGATTTTATATTTAATTGCATCATTTTCCATACAACACAACAAAGGAGAATAAGCCCGTGACTGAGTCAACATTAATTAAAGATCCCGTATGTGGTATGGACGTGAGTGATGCCAGTGAATATCACAGCAAACTCGATGGGACAGACTATTATTTTTGTAGTCAGGGCTGCAAAACAAAATTTGATAAAGCGCCTCAAGATTATATTAAGAAAAAATGTTGTGGCCACTGTGACAAGACAGACAGTGAAGGTGCAAAAAACACTGCAGAGCCAAGTTCGCATGAGTCAAAGAAAGAACACAAGCAGAGTGTCACGCATCATCATGACCACCATGGCGTAACTAACAAAATGCCACTAGGCAAAGTCAGCAAAGATGCAATTTATACCTGCCCCATGCATTTGGAAGTTGAACAAGTTGGGCCGGGTTCATGCCCTAAATGTGGCATGGCTCTGGAGCCAAAAGAAGTATCACTTAGTAACACTGTTACCCAATACACCTGCCCAATGCATCCAGAAATTCTACAGGATGAACCGGGCAACTGTCCTATCTGTGGTATGGCGCTGGAAGCAACAACAGTTACGCTTGAAGACGAAAATCATGAATTAAACGATATGAGTCGGCGCTTCACCTGGAGTGCAATATTGGCAACACCAGTATTTGTGCTGGCGATGATAGCTGACCTAGTCCCAAACTTGCTACCCGCGCAATTAACCATGAGCACAGTGCAGTGGATTGAATTTATCTTGGCAAGCCCTGTCGTGATATGGGGTGGCTGGCCCTTTTACGTACGTGCGGTAAATTCGGTAAAAAGCTGGAATTTGAACATGTTTACCCTGATAGGTTTGGGGGTGTCGGTAGCGTATATCTATAGTGTGACTGCATTATTGATACCAGAACAGTTTCCAGTTGGCATGCAATCTGTCGACGGTTTAGTACATGTATATTTTGAAGCCGCCGCTGTGATCACCGCGTTGGTACTGCTAGGACAAGTACTCGAATTACGCGCTCGCTCACAAACCAATGCCGCGATCAAATTACTTTTGGGTCTGGCCCCTAAAACAGCCAGAGTGATCCGCGCAGATGGGCAAGAGGAAGACATTCCATTAGAGCACGTACTGGTTGGTGATCACCTAAGAATTCGCCCTGGTGAAAAAATTCCGGTTGATGGTGTGGTACTTGAAGGGAACAGCAGCGTAGATGAGTCCATGGTGACCGGAGAGCCCATTCCGGTACAAAAATCTATCGATGAACAACTAATAGGCGCAACGGTAAACGGTGTTGGTAGTTTGGTGATGCGAGCAGATAAAGTGGGCGCTGACACTTTGCTGTCACAAATTGTTAAATTGGTAGCTGACGCCCAAAGAACGCGGGCCCCGATCCAAAAAATGGCTGACACAGTGGCAGGATATTTTGTCCCTGTGGTGGTGATTATTGCCGCGATTACTTTTGCTGTTTGGTACTTTTGGGGGCCAGAGCCGGCATTGGCCTATGCTCTAATCAATTTTGTGGCGGTACTGATCATTGCTTGTCCTTGTGCCTTGGGCTTGGCTACACCGATTTCGATTATGGTGGGCACAGGCCGCGGCGCACTTGAAGGAGTATTAATCAAAAATGCTGAGTCTCTGGAAATACTCGAAAAAGTAGACACGCTCGTCATAGACAAAACTGGTACGTTAACGGAAGGCAAACCCAAACTGGTCAGTGTTACTCTCAACGCTGAGCATAGTCAAAAATTAGAGGAAGCGCAGGTACTGGCTTGGATTTCCGGGTTGGAAAAATACAGCGAACATCCCCTTGCGGAAGCCATAATTAAAGGGGCTAAGGACAAAAACATTGACAGCATTGAGGTAAGTGATTTTGAGTCGATAACGGGTATGGGTGTCACCGGCAACATAGACGGAAAGTCACTGAGCTTTGGCAACTTAAAATTAATGCAACAGCAGAGTATTAGTGTTCCCCAGGCAAACAGTGCGGAGCATTTCTTTGAGCAGGCTGATGCGTTACGCAGTGAAGGCCAAACCGTCATGTTGTTTGCATTTGATGGAGAGCCCGCAGCCTTAATCGGCGTGGCCGATCCGATTAAAGATTCAACCGCAGATGCTATTGCCCAGTTACACGAGCAGGGTATCACTGTGGTGATGTTAACGGGTGATAATGCCACCACCGCACACGCAGTGGCTGCAAAACTAAATATTGATCGGGTCGAAGCCGATGTATTACCGGAGCAGAAAGCCCAAATAGTCAAAGAGTTACAGGCCGCCGGGAAAATAGTAGCGATGGCCGGTGACGGCATCAACGACGCGCCCGCTCTAGCTCAGGCGCAAGTGGGCATTGCCATGGGGACTGGCACAGATGTGGCAATGGAAAGCGCGGGAGTTACCTTAGTCAAAGGCGATTTGCGCGGCATAGTCAAAGCCATAATTTTAAGTCGTGCAACTATGCGTAATATACGCCAAAACCTGTTTTTTGCCTTTATTTATAACGCCTTGGGTGTGCCGGTTGCGGCAGGGGTGTTATATCCATTTTTCGGTGTTTTACTCTCGCCTATGATTGCCGCTGCCGCCATGAGTTTTAGTTCGGTGTCGGTTATTTTGAATGCGCTTAGGCTTAAAAAACAAAAACTTAGTTAATTAGGAGGTGTCCCTTGGACGGCGTAATTTCATTTTTACTTTTTGCGGTTATTTTCTACTTCCTGATGCGTTTTGGTTGTGGTGCACATATGTCACACGGTCATCATGGGCATTCAAAATCAAATAAAGCAAAACCCATCATCGATCCTGTTTGTGGAAAAGTAGTTGAGC
>TARA_R110001606_G_scaffold121678_1_pt1 | contig 11144 bp, 8 predicted proteins | sample TARA_R110001606 | Tara Oceans TARA_R110001606 (sample SAMEA4398315) | marine metagenome | biome: Polar Biome; feature: [SRF] surface water layer (ENVO:00010504); material: water (ENVO:00002006), including particulate matter (ENVO:01000060) such as... | depth 5 m
ATTGCGACGTGAGCTCGGCTGAAAGTGCCGAAGCGGCGTTGGCGACAGCCCGTGACGCCCACGGACTCTGTGGCATTGCGGTTAACTGCGCGGGTATTGCGCCGGCGGCGAAAATTCTGGGCCGCGACGGCGTTATGCCGCTCGAGAGCTTCAGCAAGGTCATACAGATTAACCTGATCGGAACCTTCAATATTCTGAGACTGGCGGCCGCCAATATGGCGCAACGCGAGCCCAACGCAGAAGGTGAGCGCGGCGTGATTATCAATACCGCTTCGGTCGCCGCTTACGAAGGGCAGATCGGACAGGCGGCTTACAGCGCTTCCAAGGGTGGCGTTGTTGCTCTGACTATTCAGTCGGCCCGGGAGCTGGCCCGCGAAGGTATCCGCGTGAATACCATCGCACCGGGCCTGTTCATGACACCCATGATGTCCGGCATGCCGCAAGAAGTGCAGGACAGCCTGGCGGCCACGCTGCCGTTCCCCAAGCGCCTGGGTAAGCCCGAGGAGTTTGGCATGATGGTGGACCAGATGGTGCGCAACCCGATCCTGAACGGCGAAACCATCCGGCTGGACTGTGCCTTGCGTATGGCGCCTAAATGAATTCAAGCACATAAGGGAGAGCGCAATGACTAGCACTGTGGATCAAGAAGAACTCGCACTGTTCCGGTCGTCCGTCATCAAGGCTCTGGAAACAGAGGTAGCGCCGCATTACGAGGCCTGGGAAAAATCTGGCGTTGTACCCCGTGAACTCTGGAACACGCTCGGCGATGCCGGCATGTTGTGCGTGGACATTCCCGAGGATTGCGGCGGCTGCGGCGCGCCGTTCCAATACTCCGTGGTGGTCGGCGAGGAACTGGCTCGCATGGGGTTTGGTGCGCTCTCCACCAATGTGATGGTGCACTCAGATATCGTGGCGCCCTATATCAGCCATCTGGGTAACGAGGCCCAGAAGCAGCAGTGGCTGCCGAAAATGGTGTCTGGAGAAGTGGTTGGCGCTATCGCAATGACCGAGCCGGGTGCCGGCAGTGATTTGCAGGCAATGCGCACCAGTGCGGTACGGGACGGCGACGACTATGTCCTGAACGGCTCAAAAACCTTCATTACTAACGGTCAGCATGCCGATATGGTGATTGTTGCGGCGAAAACCGACCCTTCTGCGGGTGCCAAGGGCATCAGTCTTTTTCTGATCGATACCACCTTGCCGGGTTACAGCAAAGGGCGGAATCTCGACAAGATAGGCCAGCACAGCGGTGATACATCCGAGATGTTTTTTTCGGATATGCGTGTACCGGCATCGGCGCTTGTGGGCGAAGAGGGCAAAGGTTTTGTCTACCTGATGCAGGAGTTGCCACGGGAGCGGCTGGTGATCGGCGCGCTGGGCGTGGCGGCCGCAAGAGGAGCGCTGGATCTGACCATAGCTTACGCCCATGAGCGGGTGCTGTTCGGGCAGAAGTTGGCGCAGCTGCAGAATACCCGTTTTGAAATCGCCCGTATGGAAACCGATTATCAGGTTAACAAGGCGTTTGTGGCTCAGTGCATAAGTCAGTACGAAGCCGGCGAGCTGGATGCGCCTACCGCGTCCATGGCCAAATACAGTGCGACCGAAATGCAGTGCCGTGTGGCAGATGGCTGCCTGCAGTTGTTTGGCGGTTATGGTTACACCACGGAATATCCGATTTCCCGTGCATTTATGGATGCCCGTGTTCAGCGCATTTATGGCGGCACGTCGGAAGTCATGAAAGAAATCATTGCCCGCTCCGTTCTGGGACGAGTCTGAAATCAGTGAGGTTTGAATATGAGCGATAACAGCGTTGTGATTGCGGGTTCTGCACGTACGCCCATGGGTGGCTTGATGGGGTCTTTGAGTTCCGTGCGTTCTCCGGAATTGGGTGCCACTGCCATCAAAGCCGCCATTGAGCGCAGTGGTTTGAAACCTGTGGACATTCAGGAAGTGATCATGGGTTGCGTGTTGCCGGCCGGGTTGGGCCAGGCGCCGGCACGTCAGGCTTCTCGTGCTTCCGGCATTCCGGACAGTTCTGGCTGCACCACCGTGAACAAGATGTGCGGTTCCGGAATGCAGGCGGTGATCATGGCTCATGACCAAATCAAGGCAGGCACCAACAACATCATGATTGCCGGTGGCATGGAGAATATGAGCCAGGCGCCTTACCTGCTACCCAAAGCTCGCGGCGGCTTTCGCATGGGCCACGGGCAGGTGATGGACAGCATGTTCCTTGACGGACTGGAAGATGCCTACGAAGGTGGCCTGATGGGCGGCTTTGCCCAGCGCTCGGCCGATGACTACAAAATCACCCGTGAGGCCATGGACGAGTTTGCCATCGGCTCACTGAACAAAGCGCTGGCGGCGATAGAGAACGGCTGGTGCAATCCTGAAATCGCGGCCGTTAGCGTTCCCGGACGTGGCGGCGAAACCCTGGTGGACACCGATGAGCAGCCAGGTAACGCCAGGCCGGAAAAAATCCCCACGCTCAAACCAGCTTTTGCCAAAGACGGCACGGTTACCGCCGCTAACTCCAGCTCTATCAGTGACGGTGCGTCTGCTCTGGTGCTCGCTTCTGCCGCTGAAGCCAAAGCCCGTGGACTGACCCCGCAGGCCCGTATTGTGGCCCATGCGACACACGCCCAGTTGCCGGCCGAGTTCACTCTGGCGCCCATCGGTGCGATCGAGAAGGTGCTGAAAAAGGCAGGTTGGAGCAAGGACGATGTGGATCTGTTTGAGATCAACGAAGCCTTTGCGGTCGTTTCCTTGCTGGCGATAAACGAGCTGGGATTGGATGCGGAAAAGGTGAACGTCTTCGGCGGCGCCTGTGCTCTCGGGCACCCGATTGGTTCGTCCGGCTCCCGGATTATCGTAACGCTCATCAATGCGCTGAAGCAGAAGGGCCTGAAGCGAGGCGTGGCTTCCCTGTGTATAGGTGGCGGTGAGGCGACTGCGGTTGCCGTTGAGCTGGTCTGACACGGTTATTATTGCTGCCGGCTCTGGCATTCCTGATGTTTGAGTCGGCGCATTGACCAGAGTCCCAAAACCGGGCCAGGCAGCAGCCAAAGTGTTACCCAGGCCCCTTGGGATTCCCAGAGATTGCTGGTGATCCAGATTGCCGGTAGGGTCAGTGCAAAGCCGATGGCATTCATTACGGCCAGCGATGCACCAACGAATTCTCTGGGCGCTGCGGCTGCAGCCAGTGCAGAAAACTGGGGAGAGTCGGCAATGACGGTTATCCCCCACAACGCCAGCAGGAAAAGTAGCGTTCCGGGCGGAGCCCAGGGAAGAAACGGGTAGGCAAGGCAGATTATTCCTGAGATTGCCAAGGACCCGTTTGCTACCCATTCACTCCCAAACCGCCGGCTGAGTTTACCGCCGCCTATACACCCCACAAACCCCAGTCCGATCACCACGAACGAAAGTAGGGGTATCACTGTTGGAGATGCTTGCATGCGCAGCACTTCCCGTGTGATCAGCAGAGGTGTCAGTGTCCAGAAAGCATAGAGCTCCCAGCAATGGCCAAAGTAGCCGCCGGCTACTGCCCGAAACCTGAGCGATCTGAGCCCGGCGAGCCCGGTGCGCAATCGCGTTTTTGCAGTGCTGATGGGCAGGTGAGGGCCATCCCCCAAAAACAGAATCATCGTGCCGCCAAGAAGGGCCAGAACCGAGGAGCCCAGTAGCGGCCATTGCCAGGGCAGGCCGGGCGTTATGCCGCGTAACAAGTGCGGCATGGCGGTACCAAGGGTCAGCATGCCAACCAGCCAGGCCAGCGCCGTCCCCGTGTGTTTGGGGGTCCAGCCTATAACCAGTTTCATACCGAGTGGGTAGATGCCGGCAAGACAAAGGCCCGTCAGAAAACGCATGAAAAGGTCAAACGGTGGAGAAGATGCTGTTAGCACAAAACCGGCGTTCATCAGAGCTCCAAGCAGGCTGGAGCATGCAAAAATGTAGCTGGCCCGATAGCGATCAGCCAGCCCTGTAATGGCAATGGCCAGCGTGCCGATGATGAAGCCGGCCTGTACAGAGAGCGTCAGGCTTCCCAGGTCTGATTCAGATAGCCCTAGCTCCCGGGAAAGTGATAGCCAGACCCCGTTTATACTGAACCACAGCGAGGTGCCGCAAAGCTGTGCCAGGACTATGACAAATAATGGATGGCGTTGCGCAGTTTTGCGGAGTATCACGGGGTTTCCCTGTCGTCGTCCGGAACTGTCAGGCTGTGCGGCTTGTTGCAGGTGCCGGGACTGGTGTGGTTAGTATAACCTCTGCCACAGTGTGCAGCTTTTTCAACTGCGATTGAAGCATAGTTAAAGGTCGGGTGCCTTGAACGGTCAGAGCGATATCCAGAACGCCGCCTGAAGTTTCCACCGCCATCTTTTCAATCCGGAAGCCACGGATACGAACCACTTGGCACAAGCGCTCAAGCGCGGCCGCTTCGTGGTTCATCCGACAGGTAATTGTATAGCTGGGCGTTTTATTGCTGCTCTCAGTGGTCATGCAATGTTCTCCTTTTTATCCGCAGTGGAGCGGCGGGTTTCATCAATCATTTCCTTGTTACTTCCACCCGGCTTTACGATCGGCCAGACGTTTTCTTCCCGGGCAATAGCCACATGCAGAAGCATCGGGCCGTTATAGGCGAGTATGGTTTCAATTCCCCTCCGAACCTGATCGGTGCGCTCAATTTTCAGGGCAGGGATGTCGAACGCTCGGGCCATGGCAACAAAGTCCGGATTGTCGTCCAGATTAATCTGGCTTTCCCGGTTGTTGTAGAACAGCTCCTGTTGCTGGCGCACCATGCCCAAACACTGGTTATCCATGATGATCAGCTTTACTGGCAGGTTATATCGGCGAATAGTGGCCAGCTCCTGCGCGTTCATCATGAAGGAGCCATCACCGGTCACGTTCAGAACGGTGCTTTGGCGATCGGCAAACTGGGCGCCGATTGCCGCTGGCAAGCCAAAACCCATGGTGCCGAGGCCACCGCTGGTCAGGTGATGGCGCGGGTGAGCAAACTGGTAATGCTGGGCGACCCACATCTGATGCTGGCCAACGTCGCACGCAATAATCGTGTCGTCCGGGGCAACTCGTGAAAGCTGTCGGATGAACGCGGGGCCGGTAATTGGCGCCATCGGCTCTTCGTTGACTGCGGTCTGAAATCCTCCCGTCGTGCGCCAGGTCTGGCATTGTTTCTGCCAGTCGATGATCGCCAGAGGTGTCTCTCTGAGCGCCTGTGTCAACTCGCCGAGAATGGCGTTCAGATCACCGCGAATCGCGAGTTCTGCGCTCCGGAGTTTGTTGATTTCGGCGGCGTCGGCGTCAATGTGAATCAGGCGAGCGTTGGGTGCGAAGCCATCCAGCTTGCCGGTGGCCCGGTCGTCCAGACGGGCACCGATAACCAGCAGAAGGTCACACTCGTCTACTGCACGGTTGGCCGCGCGGGAGCCGTGCATGCCTAGCATGCCGAGATTGTGAGTGCTGTACTTACCGGGGTTCCCGATACCCTTGAGAGTCACAACCGCCGGCAGTTTTGAGCATTCAGTAAACTTACGAAAGCTGTCTTCCGCATGAGCCAGGCTAATGCCACCGCCGCTGTATAGCAGCGGCTTTCGGGCCGCACGCAGCAAGGCTAACGCGCTCGTCAGATCGGGGCAGGCCGCTTGCGGCTGCGCAGGCGTCGGGATGGGCGCAGTGGTGGCTTCTGTCAGTAATACATCCTTGGGGATGTCGATCCAGACCGGCCCGGGCCGCCCGCTTTGGGCAAGCGCTATGGCTTCTTCCAGAATAGCGGGCAGCTCGTCTGCACTTTCAACCAGATAACTGTGTTTTACGATGCCAAGCGTCATCCCCAATACATCGGTTTCCTGGAACGCATCGGTGCCGATCAGGGGCGAGGGAACCTGGCCGGTAATAACCAGCATGGGAATGGAATCCCGGTGTGCGTTGGCAACACCGGTAATCAGGTTGGTCGCGCCGGGGCCGGATGTCGCAATGCAAACCCCCAGCCTGCCGCTTGCCCGGGCATAGCCATCTGCGGCGAGGGCGCAGCCTTGTTCGTGGCGGCAGAGCACGTGTTCCACGCGTACATCATCCACAAGGGCGTCGTACAGCGGCATGATGCAGCCGCCCGGATAGCCAAAAATCGTCTGGATGTTGTGGCGGTGGAACGCTTCAAGAATGTGCTGTGCGCCGTTCATTGTCGTTTTTCCTGTTTTTTCTTCCGCAAAAAAGAAACCCCCGGGACCTTGCGGTGCCGGGGGTTTCTGGTGTTTTGTCAGGTTTGTCGCTATCTCACCCGCTTATCCACGCAAAATCCCCCGGAAGGTATCACTACCACCAGGACGAGCATTGCAAGAATAATTGATGAGTTGAGATTCATAAAAAGGACATACTTCATCTGAATTCGTAAAAAGATTCTGTGTAGAATCTACCCCACGTTTTTAACCGGTTGCAACCGTTTTAATCCTGTTTTTTTCAGATAACGTCTTTTTTACTGTCGTCATTCACCAATTTCGGGCTGTGTAGGTATTTCATGAGCAAAGTAAAATGGAGTTCGCTGGGGCTGTCTGTGGTGGTTGTGGTCGCCCTGGTGATCTGGATGGCAACGGGCGATATCAAGGTTGCGAGTACTAAAGCGCCCGTACAGCAGGAAGTTGAGCAACAGGAGCGCACACGGGTGCAGGTAACAACCCTCAACGCACGATTATATGAGCCCGGTCTTTTGCTTCAGGGCCAGCTTGAGCCATGGAGTGCTGTAAACGTGAGCGCCAGGGTAGCTGGCACAGTCGAGAGCATTGAGGCCGACCTCGGTGATTCGGTAAAAGCCGGTCAGGTGCTTTTAACCTTGTCTGAAGATGACCGTAGGGCAGGGGTTGATCGCTGGCAGGCAAGGGTCAGGAAACTGGAAGCGGATTTGGTGGCAGTGCGGAAATTGGGTTCCAGAAACCTGACGTCGAAATCAGAAATTCTCAACGTGGAAAGCGAACTGGCGGCCGCCCGGGCAGAATTGAAGAGCTCTCAGCTTGCAGTTTCTCACCTCAGGCCGACGGCGCCGTTTGATGGGCTGATTAATAGCAAAAGCGTTGAGGACGGCAGCCTGGTTGAGGTTGGCTCTCCCTTGTATGAGCTGGTTCGTATAGACCGGCTCAAGGCCAAAGGACAGGTGCCTCAGCAGTCTGTTGCACAAGTGTCACCGGGCCAGAAGGTGCGGGTGCGTCCTCTGGATGGGGATGCGCTTGACGGCGTAGTCACCTTTGTAGCCAGTGCAGCAAACCCCGATACCCGTAGTTTTGCCGTAGAGATCGCCGTTGAAAACCCGGATCAGAAACGCATTGCAGGTGGCAGTGCCAACCTTCGTGTTGCCTTGGCGGATGTTCAAGCCACGTTTATTTCCCCGGCTTATCTCTCCCTTGGGAACGACGGGCGCCCGGGTGTGAAGTATGTTGATGAACAGAATCGGGTCGTTTTTCGCACGGTAAAGTTGCTCAGTGTTTCTACTGAAGGTGCCTGGGTAACGGGCTTGCCAGATGAGGTTCGCCTGATCACCCGCGGTGCGGGCTTTGTAAGCGAGGGTGAGCATGTCGAGCCTGTCGATGCCGCCGATGAGCGGGGCTGAGTAACATGCGCTCACTTATTTTCGCGGCCATAGACCGCAGCCGCACCACGCTTCTCACTCTGTTGTTCCTCACGCTGGGCGGCATTGCGGCATTTCAGACTATTCCCCGGGAGGCAAACCCCGACATCACCATCCCCATGATATATATCTCCATGACCCTGGAAGGTATAAGCCCGGAAGATGCGGAGCGGCTACTGGTGCGGCCCATGGAGCAGGAGCTGCGCTCGCTTGAGGGCGTCAAGGAGATGCGTGGCACAGCCTCCGAGGGGCATGCCTCGGTGATGCTGGAGTTTGATGCAGGCTTTGATCCGGATACCGCCCTGCAGGATGTCCGGGAAAAAGTCGATACGGCCCGCAGCAAGCTCCCCCGGGAAGCTGACGAACCGCGGGTGAATGAAATCAATGTATCCCTGTTCCCGGTATTGTCCATTGGCCTTTCGGGACCGCTCTCTGAGCGTGAACTTATAACGATTGCCCGTGGACTTCAGGATGCCATCGAAGCCATTCCCGAAGTGCTGGAGGTTGACATTGGTGGCGACAGGGAGGATCTGCTGGAGATCGTTGTAGACCCTCAGGTGCTGGAAGGCTACGGCATAGACTTCGACCAGCTCAGCAATCTGGTCACCCGCAATAACCAGCTGGTGGCAGCTGGGTCGCTGGATACCGGCAATGGTCGTATGACACTAAAAGTGCCCGGCGTTATCGAGAATATCGAAGACGTTATGTCCATGCCTATCAAAGTTGATGGCGATACGGTGGTCACCTTCGGTGACGTTGCCATGCTGCAGCGCACCTTTAAAGACCCGACGGGATTCGCCCGCATTAACGGCGAGCCGGCACTTGTGCTGGAGGTGTCCAAACGCACAGGGGCCAACATCATCGAAACCGTGGGCCAGGTGCGCGAGCTGATTGCCCGGGCAAAACCGCAGTTGCCGGATACACTGGATATTCGCTACACCATGGATCAGTCCGAAGACGTCCGCGACATGCTGAGCGATCTTCTCAATAACGTGTTGACCGCCATTGTGCTGGTCATCATCGTGATCATTGCCGCCATGGGGCCGCGTTCGGCCATGCTGGTGGGGCTTACCATTCCCGGTGCGTTCCTTACCGCTATTCTGGTGATCTGGAGTATGGGCCTCACCCTCAATATCGTTGTGCTGTTCAGCCTGATTCTGGTAGCTGGCATGCTGGTAGACGGCGCTATTGTGGTATCAGAGCTGGCAGATCGGAACCTGTCGGAAGGGCAGACGGTGAAAGACGCGTGGGCGGAGGCCGCAAGTCGCATGGCCTGGCCGATCATTGCGTCTACGGCGACCACTCTGGCGGTGTTCGTGCCGCTTCTTTTCTGGCCCGGCGTGGTGGGCGAATTCATGAAATTTTTGCCTATTACCGTGATCATCAGTCTGACAGCTTCTCTGGCAATGGCCCTCGTGTTTTTACCGGTTCTGGGTGGCGTGAGCGGCGGTCGTCGTGCCCGTACCGCCTGTGAAAACGGGCGAATGATGCAGGGCTATCGCCGGCTGCTTTCCACACTTCTTTCCTCGCCTGGTTTCACTCTGGCAGGTGTGCTGGGAGTGGTTGTGGTGGTCTACGTCGCCTATGGCAAATTCAACTATGGTATTGAGTTCTTCCCCAGTGTGGAGCCGGATTCGGCTCAGGTGCAGGTGCGCGCACGCGGGGACCTGTCGGTTCTCGAGCGGGACGCCATTGTGCGGCAGGTGGAGGGCCGTTTGCAGGGGATGCCGGAAGTAAAAGCACTTTATGCGCGATCAATGGTGAGCGCCAGCACACAGATGGCACCGGATGTGATCGGGGTGCTCCAGTTTCAGTTTACCGACTGGTTTACCCGCCGCCCCGCCAGTGCGATTCTGGATGATTTCCTCGCCCGCACGGAGGACATTCCGGGCATTGCGCTGGAATTCCGTAAGCAGGAGAGCGGCCCCGCTGGTGGCAAGCCGATCGAGCTGCAGATCAGCAGCCGCGACAGCAGTAAGCTGAACGGGTATGTGGATCAGATTGTGAACCAGATGCGCGCCCAGAGCGGCTTTGTGGATATTGAAGACGACCGCAGTCTGCCCGGTATTGAATGGCGCCTGGAAGTGGATCGCGAAGCCGCTGCCCGTTTCGGAACCGATGTGCTCAGTATTGGCAGTGCGGTTCGCCTGGTGACCAATGGTCTTGTGCTGGCAACCTACCGGCCTGAAGACGTGCGTGACGAGGTGGATATTGCCGTGCGGGTTCCCAACAACTGGCGTGAACTGGATCACCTGCAACGCCAGACGCTTAACACATCGCGCGGGCAGGTGCCGCTGTCGCAGTTTCTTGATCTGCAGCCGGGACACAAGACCGGCAGCATTGCCCGGGTAGACGGGCAGCGAACGGTCACCATCAAGTCTGACATTCAGCCTGGCGAGCAGGTAGACAGGCTGCTGCAAGGGCTGCAGGCTAAGCTGCCGGAGGCACCGGAAGGTGTTACTGTCAAATTTGCCGGCGAAAACGAAGATCAGCAGCAGGCTTCCAATTTTCTGGTAGGTGCGTTTCTGGTTGCGATTGCCATGATGCTGCTCATTCTGGTGACCCAGTTCAACTCGTTGTATCAAAGCTTTCTGATTCTCTCAGCGATTGTGCTCTCCACGGCCGGGGTTCTTCTGGGGCTCCTGTTGAACGGCCAATCTTTCGGGATCGTGATGGTGGGTATGGGGATCATTGCGCTGGCCGGCATTGTGGTGAACAACAACATCATTCTGATCGACACCTACAACCAGATGAAGAAAGAGGGAATGGCGGCGTATGAGGCGGCGCTGGAGACCAGTTGCCTGCGTTTGCGGCCAGTGCTGCTCACCGCCGTGACCACGGTGCTGGGCCTGATGCCGATGGTGTTGAGTATCAACGTCGATTTGCTGACGCCATCCCTCGGGCTGGGCGCGCCGTCAACCCAGTGGTGGGCGCAGCTCTCCAGCGCCATTGCCGGTGGCCTGGCGTTTGCCACCATACTGACACTGCTGTTGACGCCGGCCATGCTCGTGCTTGGTGACAAAATCGGACAGAAATTAAGAGGCTTGGCCGCCAGTTACTCATGACCAATCCGCTTACAGAGCTGTTCCGAAAATTAACGCTTATCGCAGATAGGGTCAGGGATTATCGGCCTCGAGCCCAAACGCGATCTCCAGTAGCGTGCGGTCATGGCCGTGGCGACCCATAAATTGCACTGAAACGGGCAGGTTCTCCGGTGTCAGGGCCATGGGAAGTGAAATGGCGGGCGCGCCGGTGACGTTTGCCAGGGGCGTGAAGTTAGCGTAACGGGTAAGCCGGTCAAACAAGGTATCGAAAGGTAGGTTCGGGCTGAGGTGGCCAAGTTTGGGTGAGTCCGTCCACACGGTGCTTGTCAAAATCCGGATGAGTTAGCGTGCGGCCATTCAGCTTCATCCCGAAAGCCAACAAGGCCCAGTAGAGGGCAAAGTCATCCGGGAAGGTTGAGTTTACAGGTATGAGTTCACAAGCCCGTTATGTTAACCGGACTTGCAGGATG
>TARA_R110001606_G_scaffold117232_4_pt1 | contig 11138 bp, 9 predicted proteins | sample TARA_R110001606 | Tara Oceans TARA_R110001606 (sample SAMEA4398315) | marine metagenome | biome: Polar Biome; feature: [SRF] surface water layer (ENVO:00010504); material: water (ENVO:00002006), including particulate matter (ENVO:01000060) such as... | depth 5 m
CGTGCCGCTATCCCGAATGAATTCCTCGGCGAAGTCTGCGGCGCTGCGATACGCCCCGGCATAGTCATCAAAGGCCGCACGGGCCTGCTCAAGGTCGTCTCCGAAATGCCGGTACAGCTTCGCGCCGACCTCGCCGTGCTCGCCAAGAAAGTCGGCAAGGTCACAGACGGTTTCGAACGAGGCATATTCAGACAGGCTTGCGCCTTCAAAGCCCTCATAGTCGTGGATGGCCCATTCCTCGGCCTCGGGCTCGGGGCTCGCGGCCAGCATCGTACGGACCCCGCCCCTGATCTCGTCAGGTGTGGTTGCATCAATCCATGCGCCATGCAGGCGGCCATTATTGTAGGCAGCAAGGCAGGCCACATAGATGCGGGGGTGGTCCGGAACCGTGAGAGCGGTAGCTGTTCCAGGGGGTACAGCGGGGTCAAGTTGGTCAGTCATGTTAGTCTCCTTTGCGCCGCCCGGCGTTCTTTCCCCGGCAGGCGGGGGTGGGCGGCGCAAAGGTGCTCAGCCGGGGCGCATAAGGGCTCCGCGCAAGGGGAAGCCGTAGGTAGGAAACCTGAAGACGCTCACACATGACAAAGTCCCGCCCCCTTGTGCGGGGACCGCGCTCTGGCAGACGCACCGTCCGCCCAGACCCAGCTGCTGGGGAGAGATATTGAGGAAGCGGAGACCTAGTCGTCGTGACGCCCCCTACTTTTGCGTGCATTGGCGAATATTAAGCGTTGAACCACTTCCCGATTCTGCCTAATTTTCTCAAATGCGCCTATTTGGGCATGAGGGGCGGCCATGGAAACCGACATTTTGACCATCAAGGAAGTGGCGGAGTATCTACGAATCACTCAGAAAACGGCCTATCGGCTGGCCTCCGAGCAGAAGATCCCGGCATTCAAGGTCGGCGGTTCCTGGCGATTCCGAAAAAGCGAGATCGACGCATGGATCGATGAAGATGCGCGCAAGCGAAATAATGGGAACAAGACGACATGACGGCCAACACCTCGCCTGACATCAAATCGCTCAGCGGGTTTGTCTGGTCTATCGCCGAAATCCTTCGCGGCGATTTCAAGCAGTCCGAATATGGCAAGGTGATCCTGCCCTTCGTGGTCATGCGCCGTCTGGACTGTATTCTGGAGCCAACAAAGGATGCCGTACTCGCCGCGAACAAATCTCTGCCCAAGGGCGTCGATGAAGAAACGCAGGACATGATCCTGTTCGGCGCGGCGGGCGATGGGATCAAGGTCTACAACACCTCCGAGCTCACCTTCGAGAAACTCCGCGGACAGGACGCCCGCCAGCTGCACGCGAACCTGATCGACTATATCCGCTGCTTCTCGCCTAATGTGCGCGACATCTTCCTTGAGAAGTTCCTCTTCACGGAACAGTTGAAGCGTCTGAATGATGGCAAAATCCTCTGGCAGGTCTTTGAGCGATTCTGCGAGATCGACCTTCACCCGGATGCTGTCTCCAACATTGAGATGGGCTATCTGTTCGAAGAGCTGATCCGCAGGTTCTCGGAGATCTCCAACGAGACTGCCGGGGAGCATTTCACGCCGCGTGAAGTCATCCGCCTCATTGTCGAACTGCTAATTGCCAATGACGACACTCAACTAAGTGGGCGCGGCATAATTCGGCAAATTTATGATCCGGCCTGTGGCACGGGCGGCATGCTTGCGCTCGCGGAAGAGGCGCTGAAGCGCTTCAACCCGTCCATTAAAGTCGATTTGTTTGGACAAGAGCTAAACGGCGAATCTTTCGGTATCTGCAAGTCCGACATGCTGGTGACGGGCCATAATCCGGAGCAGATCGCCTTCGGCAATACGCTGACCGAGGACGCTCACAAGGATCGCAAGTTTCACTACATGCTCTCCAATCCACCCTATGGCGTGGATTGGAAGAAGTATCAGGACCCGATCAAGGCCGAGGCCGCCAATCTTGGCCAATCCGGTCGTTTTGGCGCGGGGACGCCGCGCATATCGGACGGCCAGCTCCTCTTCCTCCAGCACATGATTTCGAAGATGCGCGATGACGAGGACGGCTCGCGCATCGGGATTGTCATGAATGGCTCGCCCTTGTTCACGGGCGGGGCCGCCTCCGGCGAAAGCGAAATCAGGCGCTGGATGCTTGAGCATGACTGGATCGAGGCGATTGTTGCCCTGCCGACCGACCTTTTCTACAATACAGGCATTCAGACCTATGTCTGGCTCCTGACCAATCGCAAGCCGAAACAGCGTGAGGGCAAGGTCCAGCTGATCGACGCTTCAGGCGACCAATTCTGGACCGGTATGCGCAAGTCGCTGGGCTCCAAGCGCCGCGAAATCCCCGACACTGCCCGCGATCAGATCGTTCGCCTCTATGCCGACTTCCTGAATGGCCAAAGCGGCGCGGGCAAGGTCGCCAAGATCTTTGACACGACGGATTTCGGGTACCGGGAAATCAGGGTCGAGCGCCCACTCAAACTTCGGTTCGACATCACGCCGGAGACATTGGACGTGCTGAAATCCCAGAAGGCGTTCGAAAGGCTCGATTCAGCGGATCAAGGCGCGATTCTGGCCGCAATCGCCGGCGCCCTCTCAGGCAAGAGCTTCATGGACCGCGCGGCCTTCCTGAAGGGGCTGAACAAGGCGCTGAAATCCGCCGATGTGAACGCCGGAGCGGCCGTGATCAAAGCGATTATCGAGGCGCTCGGATCGCGCGATGAGACAGCAGAAATCTGCCGAGACAGAGATGGAAAGCCGGAACCCGACACCCAACTTCGCGACCATGAGCTCGTGCCATTGAAGGAAGGGTGGCGCGACTATTTTACGAGGGAAGTCAAACCCTTCGCGCCGGACGCCTGGGTCGACGAGAGCTATGTCGACGGCACTGACAAGCGGGTCGGACGTGTCGGCTATGAGATCAATTTCAACCGCTATTTCTACACCTACACGCCGCCGCGTCCTCTCGAAGAGATCGACGCCGAGCTTAAGACGCTCGAAGCCGAAATCGCTACCCTCCTCAAGGAGGTGGTGACATGAGGTCGCAGAAATTTGATGCTCGAGGTTATTGCCATGTTAAGCAGGTTGGGACATATACCAACGTAATAAGACCCGCCACGCCTCGGACGTTGCTTCGGCTCCGCACTGCGCACCCTGGCGGGTTTCTTCGTTTTGGCCCCCTGTTTCTTACAGAATCGACGGGCGCATGAAGTTCACAAAGCCCGCTCTTTCCATCGCTGACCAAATCGCCTTGCTGGAGCGCCGCGGCATGGAAGTTCCGGATCGTGCGCGGGCCGAACACTATCTGCGCCATATAAGTTATTACAGGTTACGCGCCTATTGGCTCCCGTTTGAGACCCCTGCGGAAGTCAATGGGGACCATGCCTTCCAGGAAGGGGCGAGCTTTGACGACGCCGTGTCTCTATATGTTTTCGACCGACAACTCCGACTTCTCGTCATGGACGCAGTAGAGCGAATCGAAGTGTCGTTTCGAGGGACATGGGCCCATCATCTTGCAATAAAATACGGTCCTCATGGCTATATCGATGGCACGCTTTATGGGCGGCAGGATCACTATGCCAAAGCGCTTGCTGGTCTGATCGAAGAAATCGACCGATCCCGAGACACCTTTATTGAACATTATCGCCAGAAGTACGACGACCCTGAACTGCCGCCCATTTGGATGGCGGCAGAGGTCATGTCGCTTGGCCAGCTCTCGAAATGGCTGGGCAATCTGAAACTCCGCGCCGACCGGCAGGCCATCGCCAAGCCCTATGGCTTGGACGAAAAGGTGCTTGTCTCAGCCGCGCACCATATCGCCCATGTACGTAACATCTGCGCGCATCATGGTCGGCTCTGGAACAAGCAGTTCACAGTGACGATGAAACTGCCCCAATACCCTGCGTCCTTGAAGCTCGCCATGAATCCAGCGACAGAGCGCCGCCTCTACAACACACTCGCAGCCATCGGCTACCTCATCGGCATCATCGCGCCCGGCTCGGACTGGCGTCGCAACCTAATCAACCTCATCGACGAATATCCCCTCGCCGATGCCCAAGCCATGGGCTTCCCCGCAAACTGGCGTGAGATGCCCGCCTGGAGGATCGCGGCATGAAAAGCCTGGCAACGACAGCGCGCTATCGGCTTATAAGCGACAATGAAATGCCCGCTATACCAGATAACTGGTCGCTGGAGCGTTTTCGATTTCTATTTTCAGAAAGCAAAGAGCGAAATGGAGAGGAACCGGTCGGCGACATGTTGTCTGTGTCCGAATATCGAGGTGTCGTACCAAGAGACTACGAGAATGAGCAGCAACGCCGATCAGACGACGAACTAACCACCTACCGAGTAGTACGGCCCGGCCAATTGGCTGTGAACACGATGTGGCTCAATCATCTCGGCTTGGGAGTGTCGGATCATCTCGGCCATGTTAGTCCAGCTTACGCGGTTTACGAAATCTCTCCAAGACTGAATGGTCGCTTCGCACATCATCTTTTGCGCTCTCAATTCTATCTCAAGATTTATCTTCGGTACCTCTACGGAATTCGTCCGAACTCGCACCAAATTAAAACAGATGACTGGAATTCCATTCCAATTATCGTACCTCCACTTGATTCTCAAAAAGAAATCGCCGACTTCCTCGACCGTGAAACCGCCCGCATCGACCAGTTGGTAGAGAAAAAATCCGGGCTGGTCCGAATCCAGCAACAACTAAGAGCAAGCGCTTGCCTAGAGTGCCTTGTGGGTGGCTCGGAGGGATTTAAGTGGGATCCAGTGGCTCAGAGCTATGCATTCCAGTTGCCTTCAAGCGAATGGCGAGTGAACCGCGTCAAGCATATCGTAAGCTTCATGACATCTGGATCACGAGGTTGGGGAGATATCATTCGAGACGACGGAGAAGTCTTTCTCCAAAGCGGCAATATTGGTCGCGACATGGATGTGGATTTCGACAATGTCGAACGGGTGGAGCCGCAGAGCGGCACAGAAGCAAGGCGCACGAGTGTCCGCTCAAGCGACACACTTGTCTGCATTACGGGCGGACGGACGGGCGCCGTTGGCTTCGTCAGCATCCTTCCGGAAACAAGCTACATCAATCAGCACGTATGTTTGTTGCGACCAGATTCATCGAAAATAGATCCGAAGTTGCTCGCGCAGATGCTCTGGTCAGAGATCGGACAGGCACAATTTTCGAGCACTCAATATGGTTTGAAACAGGGACTCGGTTTCGCAGAAGTCGCCAACGTGAGACTGCCGATCCCTCCACGCGACTCTCAAAGTAGCATCGTAGCGGACATAGAACGGCGGACGAAGCGAATTGACGATCTAACCAGACTTATAAAGAAATCTATCGATGTTTTGACAGAGCGACGCGCAGCCCTAATCACCGCCGCCGTAACCGGACAGATCGACACAACAGAATACGCCCGAAGGGGAGACAACGACCGGCGCCTCGACGCCATCGAAGCGGAGATGCGCGCATGACTGAATGGTCTATCGATGTTGCCGATATGCTAATTGAAGAACTAGCCGAAAGCATCCGGCAGGGTCCGGTGCAGGAGATCAGGGACGGTAATGTTTTCCGAATGCTGACCGAACAAACGGTGGCACGCACGCAGGGACTAAAGATAGAAATATTCGCCAACGAACATCCCCCGCCGCACTTCCGAGTAATTTATCAAGGCAGCTCGGCCAATTTCCAAATATCCAATTGCGGACTAATGAATGGCTCCGGTCAAATCCTCCGATAGGAGAAAAACATCCGGATGTGGTGGACGAAAAATAAGCAAACGCTGATCGAAACCTGGGACCGTCTAAGGCCTACCGACTGCCCGGTAGGTAAGTATAAGGCCGATTAGGGGGATACATGAAAGACGCTCAGAAGCCAGACCACATAAGTCTAAAAACGCTTATCAACCGTATGAGCGAAGGTCGCTTTGTTATCCCGGATTTCCAACGTGAGTTTGAGTGGAAGCCCTGGGATATCAGCGATCTGTTGCGGTCAATTTTTTCTGACTACTACATAGGAAGCCTTTTGCTCTGGAAGGCGAAGGACCAGAATATCAAACGCCTTGCCTGTGAGGGGCTGTATGGCTTTTCGGACAAGGGTTCACCTGAGTACATTGTGCTCGATGGACAGCAGCGCTTGACGGCAATGCATTATGCGTTCTTGGCGCCGGATATTGCGCTCCCAAACCGAGCCAAGCGCGCGTTCTATTTCATCAAAATCGACAAGTTCATGTCCGGCGAGTCGGATGATGCATTTGTTTATGAATGGCACTCAAAAAAACTCCAATCGCTCATCAACAACGAGAAATCCCTATTTGAACAGCATCTATTTCCTCTATCGGTCATAGGTGGGCGAAGCCGAGCGCTTTTTCATTGGACAGCAGGCTATAAGAAGTACTGGTCGGATCGCGCAGTCCACTCCTCATCAGAGGATGAACGCATTATAGCAGAGACACACTCCAGCAATTCCACTCCGTTTGAAGACGAAATATCCGATATATTGGATGAGTATCAGGTTTCATATATTGAGCTGGATAAAGAGATCGAGATTGAGAAAGTTTGTGATATCTTTACTCAAATCAATAGCAAGGGGGTTCAACTCGATATCTTTGATCTCCTGAACGCTCTCATGAAGCCCGAAGGCGTACAACTGAAGCATATGTATCGCCAAGCGCGGGATCGATTGAGCTTTATCGATACGCCGAAAATGAACGTCTATATCTTGCAGGTGATGTCGATCCTGCGGCAGAGCTATTGCTCACCGAAATACCTCTATTTCTTGCAGCCTGGCGTGAAGAAGCCGGTGCGCCTGCCCGACGGGACGCGCAAACAAGACGTCCTCGTGAGTAACAAATCTGAATTCGTAGAGCTGTGGCAACAGGCCGTCGACGCCTTGGAAAAGGTCATCGCGCTCTTGAGACATCCTCAGGAATATGGCGCTGTTGGGCAGTCCTATATTCCGTACGCATCAATTGTTCCGGCTTTTGCAGCAATCAATACGCTCGTCAGCTTACAACCTGCGAAGCGCCAACTCTCTGCGAGACGCAAAGTCCGCCTCTGGTATTGGGCGTCAGTGTTCCTCTCCCGGTATTCCAGCTCAGTCGAGTCGACTGCAGCGAGGGACTTCACCGCCATGCGCGAATGGCTGGCCAATGAAGAAGCCAAGCCCGACCTTATTGATGAATTCGCCCTATCATATCGCTCGATCGATATGCGCAGTGAGGTGAAGCGCGGATCATCAATCTACAGCGCGATCTTCAATCTGTTTGTCCTTGCCGGCGCACGAGATTGGATGACCGGCGATGTTCCACCCTATGGCGATCTCGATGACCACCATATCGTACCCGCCTGGTGGGGCCGAAGCAACAAAGTCGGCCCTGCGATCAATTCCATTCTGAATCGTTCTCCACTGACGAGCGATACCAACAGAAACGTCATTCGCGAGAAGCTTCCAAACGAGTACCTTCCGGAACTTATCGCCGAAAACGGGGAAGCGGCCGTTCTCGCGATCCTTGAATCTCATTTCATCAGCAAGACGGCTCTAGACATCTTGCTGAGGCCCTCTTTCACGCCCGACGATTATGAAGATTTCATCTCTGAACGTCACCGGACGCTACTCGACGGTATCGATAACCTTCTAATAAAGGAACGCCTTGATCTACCTGCCAATTTGCGCGCACTCGACGCGTCCATTGAGGAAATCGAGCTGGCGCTTCGGCAGGTGATTGTCGATTCTGTCCAAAATGATCCGGCAGTTCTGCCCCCGCACCTTCTTGCCAATGCACAAGATCGCATCCAACGGGCGCTTAGAAAAAACGCCGCCCTGAGCGCTGACCGGTTCGACAAAGCCGACGGCGTCCTCGAACATTTTGATCTGCGCGAAGTCCAAGACACAATCCTGTCGAAAGGGCTTTGGGAGCGCTTTGCTGAGCGTTTCAAAAACAAGGAAGCGCTTGGCCAGAAATTCTCTCAACTCGCCGATTTGCGCAATAGCATTCGCCATAGCCGAACCGTTGATGAGGTAACGCTCAAAGAGGGCGAAGCCAGCGTGCTTTGGTTCAGAAAGGTGCTGGCTGCATGAACACCTACAGCTCCGATAGCGCCCACCGCGAAAAAGTTCTGCAGAACCACCTCATTGACCAGCTTGTCACCGGCGAAGACTATCTCAGGCGCGATGCGAAGGTTGACTATGATCGCCCGCTCGCCATGGACCGCGCACTTGTCGTGCGCTTCCTCAAGTCCAGCCAGGGGGAGGAATGGCAGAAACTCGTCGCGCACTATTCAGAGTCAGCGGAAGATACGCTGTTCACCCAGCTTTCGAAGGCGCTGAAAGATCGCGGCCTGCTAGACGTGCTGCGTCAGGGCATTAAAATAGTTCCTGCCATCAAGTTCGCACTTTGCTACTTCCGACCCGCCAGTTCCCTCGAACCAAAACGCGTCGAAGAATATAATGCCAATATTCTCAGCGTGATGGATGAGGTCGAATACAGTGTCCGGAATGATAACCGGATCGATGTTGTCCTGTGCCTGAATGGCCTGCCCGTTGCGACCATAGAAGCCAAGAACTTGATGACGGGTACGACGTTCCGGCACGCCGAGAAACAGTACCGGAAGGACCGGTCTCCGGCCGGTGAACCGCTCCTGACCTTCCAGCGCGGCGCGCTCGTTCATTTTGCGATGGACGAGGACAATGTCTCAATGACGACGCGTCTCGCCAACGGCAAGACACGCTTCCTGCCGTTCAATCGCGGACGTGATCGCGGCGCAGGAAATCCTGATGTCGAGGACGGATTCCGCATTGCGTACCTTTATCGCGCGGGAGAGTGGGGCGAAGCTATCTTGTCGCGTGCAGTCCTGCTCGAAATCGTCGGCCAGTTCATGCATGTCGAGAAGTCCGGCAAGGAGGTCGTCATGATCTTCCCGCGGTTCCAGCAACTGGACGCGGTTCGCAGGCTAATTGGTCATGCGAGGGAGAATGGCCCGGGTCGGAACTATTTAATTCAGCATTCGGCGGGGTCAGGGAAGTCGAACACAATTGGCTGGCTCGCCCACCAGGCTATCAATCTTCATGATGCGGCGAATAAGCCAGTGTTCAACACGGCGATCATCGTGACAGACCGGGTGGTACTTGATCGCCAGCTTCAGGAAACAGTTGCCCAGTTCGAACAGACCAAAGGCATCGTCAAAACCATCGACGGCACATCAAGGCAGTTGAAAGACGCTATCGCCAAGGGCGCGCGGATCATCGTCACCACGATTCAGAAGTTTTCAACCGATCACCTCAAGGCCATCTCCGGACAGGGAGCACGGACCTTCGCGGTCATCATCGATGAAGCCCATTCAAGCCAATCGGGCAAATCAGCCCAGGCGATGACCGACGCATTGACGCGCGAAGAGACGTCGAGTGACGATATTGAAGATCTGATCCTGGATTATCAGAAATCGCGCGGGCCGCAGGCCAATATCAGCTTCTTCGCGTTCACAGCGACACCGCGCAACGTCACGCTGGAGCGTTTCGGCATGAAAGGCCCAGATGGGCTGCCTCAGGCGTTTCATGAGTATTCGATGCGACAGGCGATTGAAGAAGGTTTCATCCTCGACGTTCTGCAAAACTACATGACTTACAAAGCTTATTACCAGCTTGAAAAAACGATCGAAGACGATCCGGAGCTAAGCGGGCGCAGGGGCCAGCGGAAGGTTGCGAGGTTTGCTTCCCTGCATCCAACAGCGATCGGACAGAAGGTGGAAATCATCGTCGAGCACTTTCGACGCCATGTTATGCGTGAGTTGAACGGCCAGGCGAAAGCAATGATTGTGACGCAGAGCCGCGAGCATGCGCTTCGATACTATTTCGGGATCAAAGCCTATATCGAGTCTGAGAAGTACTCAGACCTTAGGACGCTTGTCGCATTCTCGGGCGAACTGAACAATGAGGGGGAAACATATACCGAAGCCGATCTCAATGGGTTCAGCGAAACAGAACTTCCTGGGCGCTTCGACGGATTCAAGCCCGACGGCACCCCTTACCCCGAGACCTACCAGATCCTGATTGTCGCCGAGAAATACCAGACAGGCTTCGACCAACCAAAACTCTGCGCCATGTATATTGATCGCAAGCTTGCAGGGCTTCAGGCTGTCCAGACCCTATCTCGTCTCAACCGCACGAAAGCCAGTAAGGAGCGTACGCATATTCTCGATTTCCAGAATACTATGGAAGATATCCAGGCCGCGTTCCGGCCGTTCTATGAGACAACATCGCTTGAAGCCATGTCTGACCCTAATCAGGTTTATGAGCTCGAAGGCAGGCTTTTCAAGTTCGGCTATCTCGACCGGGGCGAGATCGATAGATTTGCCCAGACATTCTACGCCGGGGCACTTACCAGCAGTGACCGCGCACGGCTGGAAGGCCTCGTCCGTGAAGCCGTGCAGCGCTTTGAGGCTGATGAGGACGAAGGCCGGCAGGAAGAATTCCGGCAGCTGCTCAAAAGTTATATGCGTTTTTACGGTTTCGTCGCGCAGGTTATCCGCCTCGCCGATACGTCGCTCGAGAAGCTCTACAGTTATGCGTCGTGGTTATCGCGTCTCTTGCCCAATCGTGAAGTGCCGCCTGATATCGAGATCACGGAAGAGATGCTCCGACTCCAGGCCTTCAAGGTGGTACAGAAGGAACAGGGCAGCGCATCGCTGTCACCCGGCGACAAGGAAGCTTTGCAGGCGATCAATGAGTTCGGCGCGAAGGCCTACACAGAAGACGAACAGCGAGAACTGTCAGAGATCGTGAAAGCCTTCAATGACCGTCACGGTACGGAATTCACCGAAGACGACTTCATCCGTTACGAGCCCACCTATCAGGCAACTCTCGACGAAGACATGACCGACATGCTTCGAAACAATGCTCCGGATGTCGTCTATTCAGCTTTCTCGCAAGCTTTCTTCCAAGGCGCGATTCGCATGTTCCAGCGGGACAATGACATGCGAGACATTGTACTAACGGACCCGGCCGCCAGGGACAAACTGATCCGCTTTTTCTTCAACCGCGCGCTGCGCGAGGTCAAAGGCGAGGCCGCATAAAGCTGGCTAGTGTCAGCGCCCGCGACCCCTCTGGCCAACAGACAGTGGGAAGCGCGGGTGCGCGACCTGCCGGTGAGCCCCAGCCCC
>TARA_R110001606_G_scaffold22020_26_pt1 | contig 11138 bp, 10 predicted proteins | sample TARA_R110001606 | Tara Oceans TARA_R110001606 (sample SAMEA4398315) | marine metagenome | biome: Polar Biome; feature: [SRF] surface water layer (ENVO:00010504); material: water (ENVO:00002006), including particulate matter (ENVO:01000060) such as... | depth 5 m
GGCACGCGCGGCACGGCTGTCCGCCCCGTCAGGCTGGAATTGGGACGCGCTGTCGGCCGCGACCTGGGCGATCGGCGCGATGCCCCGGACCGAGGCGGCGCGGTCGAAGGTTTCGCTGCGAAACTCCGCCTCGATGCGGGTCAGGTCATCGGTGCTGGGGGCTTCAAGACGTCTGCGCTTGACCATCGGTCTGCTCCTGTTCCTGCTTTTCCATCTGAAGATCGCGCCACCAGGCCCCCAGGATCAGCTCCTTCACCTCGGCCCAGGTGCGGTCGAACGTCTCGCGGCCGCGGACATAGGTGTCGCGATTGAACTCTCGGTAATCGGCCTCGTAGATGCCATTCACCTGCTCCCCGGCCTGGCCCACCATGGCGGTCAGCTCCTGGCGATAGGTCGTCATGAAGTCGCCGAAATAGGCCTGGATCACGTTGGCCAGGTCGGTCTGCTGACCGGCCTCGAAACGGGTGATGATGGCGCGGACCGCGTCCCATTCGAACCGCATCTCGGGCAGGCCGTCGCGGCGACGGGCGGTGTTCTCTCCATCCTCGACGCTGGCGAAGGTCGAATAGAGCATGTCGAAGAACCGGCCCGTCGAATCGAACTCCAAGAAGGTTGCCCCCAAGGGCACCAGCAGGATGTCGGCGGCCGCCAGCGCGTTGATCGTCAGATAGCCAAGGGCAGGGGGCGTGTCGATGATGATGATGTCATAGTCGTCCACGACCCCGTCATGGGTCAGCCCGTTCGACAGCGCATCCCACAGCGGCCAGCCGCGCAGACCCATCCGCCAGACCGGCACCTGGAATTCGGCCCAGTACAGGTTCAGCTGAGCGCCCAGAAGGTCGATATTGGGCCAGTGGGTCTTCTGGATCAGGTCGCGGGCGCCGATCTTCAGCGCCTCGGTCAGGGTCTCGTCAAAGGGCAGGGGGGGCTGGCCGCGGGCCTCGCGGACGCGGTTTTCGTCCTGCAGGGCCAGGGCATAGTCCTTGGCCAGCAGGGGGAAGGCCGTGGACCATTCATCCGTCACCTGCCCACCCATGATCGAGGTCATGCTGCCCTGGCTATCCAGGTCGATCACCAGCACCTTGTAGCCGTCCAGCGCCGCCGACATGGCCAGATGCGCCGCGGTCGAGGTCTTGCCCACGCCGCCCTTGAAGTTCGCCACCGCCAGCACCTTGGCCGGCAGGCCCTCCGGGCGCCAGGGGCGGTATTCGCGGTCGGCGGCCCCCTCCTGGGCGAAGTGGTCGCGCAGGCGCAGGACATCGTCCAGGGTGAACCACTTGGAGTTGCCCTCGCCGACGCCCTGGGGCAGGTCGGGGTTCTTGCGCAGCACGCGGCGGAAATGGGCGGTCGCGACGGGGATCAGATAGCGGCAGATCTCCCAAGTGGAAAAGCGGCGCAGGCGCTTGCGTCCGTCGGGGGCATAGCCGCGCTCTGCCAGGTCCTGCCGTCCACGGGCGGCGAAGGCCGCGGCCTTGGCGAATCGGGCGGTGCCGATCGGCTCTGACAGGCGCTTGGCGGCACGGGCGGGGTCTATGCTGAAATAGGGGGGAAGCGGCTCTTTGCCTGACATCTCGTTCCTGCTGCGATGTATCGTGTTCCGAGGCGTACTGCACTTTCTATCGCACATCATCCGTTGGTTGGGAACAAAATTGCCCGGTTTCGCCGCGAAACCCTTCTCAAATCAGAAAAAGCACCCTTCTAAAGCTTGTATCTTGTTTAGAGATTTTAGAGTCTTTGCGATAAGGAAATATCGTACTTTCAATGAGCTAAAGTCAGTTCAGGACCCATATGCGGGACGAAGGGGACCCTTATCCGGGATGACGGGTGCCCGGGAACAGGGGGAGGGGCGCCGATTCTCGGGTTGAGGGGTGCCGAGGAACGGGAGGGGCCTGTTTGGGGCAGAAAAAGCCCACGGGGCACGGTTTGCCAGGGGTGTCCGTCCCGGAAACGGGTGCCTTAGTGCGACGCCTGCGATGCAAGGTGCCCGTCTTCGGGATCGCGACAGTCGCGGCAAGGGTGCCTGAAAGGCTGTTGCCGCAGGGTGCCTTTTGCGGCAGCATGGGGATAGGCAGGACAATGGCAGACCTCATGGACGACATCCCCCGCGACCAGCTGTCCGGCGCGCTCAGGCGCGGTGCGGTCAAGAAGCATGTGGCGGCGATCCACGTGTCGGGCAAGCTGACGCTGCTGCAGCGCAAGCTGTCCAACGTGCTGCTGCTGAACGCCTATGACACGCTGATGTCGAGGCCCAGCCACCAGATCGACGCGCGGACCCTGTGCCTGATGATCGGGTACAACAGCAACGACATGGACACGCTGAAGCAGTCGCTGCGCGGGCTGGTCGAGACCGTGGCGGAATGGGACATGCTGGACGACAAGGGGCGTCAGGAATGGGGCGTGTCCAGCCTGCTGAGCTATGCCAAGCTGAAAGGCGGGATCTGCGAATACGCCTATTCCCCGGCCCTGGCCGAGAAGCTGCACGACCCCAAGGTCTTTGCGCTGATCAACCTGAACATGCAGCGGCGGTTCACCTCCGGGCATGCGCTGGCGCTGTACGAGAACTGCTATCGCTTCGTGCGGACCGGCTCGACGGGGTGGTGGCCGCTGGATCTGTTCCGGCGGCTGATGGGGGTCGAGGGGTCGGCCTATTACGAGGTGTTCAAGCAGCTGAACGCCAAGATCATCAAGCCCGCCGTGACCGAGGTGAACAAGACCTCGAACATCATCCTGACGCCCGAGACCAAGAAGCAGGGCAGGGCGGTCACCCATATCCGGTTCCTGATCACCGAGAACCCGCAGCTGGCGATCCTGGACATGGACGACGGCGAGGGGGCGCGGCATGGCGCCGTCTATGGCCGGCTGCGCGCGCTTGGGGTCAGCGACCGGCTGGCGCGGCAATGGCTGTCGGCGCATGGCGAGGAGGTCGTGTCGGCCAAGCTGGATTACGTCGAGGCGCGGCGGAACGTGGTCAGCAAGGTGGGCTATCTCAGCGCCGCGCTGGACGGCGATTTCGGCACGCCCGACCCGGTGACGGTCGAACCGCCCAACCCGCAGGCCGAACGGCTGCGCCGCATCCTGGAGGTGATCCGCCAGCGCACCCCCACGCAGCGCGACGCCGACCGGCGGCTGTTCCTGAGCCAGCTGACCGACCGCGCCGCGCGCGCCGATTTCGAGCGCCACGGCTGGATGTCGCCCCTGAACGCCGCCCGGATCGGGGCGTTCTGGGAGGACATGTCGCCGGGCCTGTTCGGCTAGGCCATCACCAGAAGATAGCGGGTCGACCGGCCGCCTTCGGGGCCGCGGCGCAGGATTCCGGCAGCCTCCAGGTCGATCAGGTCGCGCGTCGCGGTCGCGGCGGACACGCCCGCGATGCGCCCGTAGGGGGCCGCCGAAATGCCCTGGGCCACGCGGGCCGGGCCTTCGGCGAACAGGCGGCGCAGCACGCGTTCGGCGCGCGGCGGGGGGCGGTGGCGCAGGAAGAAAGCGTTGCGCGCCACCAGGAAGCGGGCGTCCGTGACCGCGTCGTCGACCCCCGCGATCAGCCGGTCCAGGAACCACATCACGAAGGGCGTGGCGTCGATCGCCGCGCCCACCACCTGCCGCCCGGCCTGCAGCGCCGCGTAATAGCCACGCTTGTCGGCCTCGATCTGGCGCGACAGCGAGAAGGGCAGGGCGGCCCCGTCGCGGGCGAAGACATGTTCGACCAGCGCCCGGCCAAGCCGCCCGTTGCCGTCCGAGAAGGGGTGGATGGATTCGAACCACAGATGCGCCAGCGCCGCGCGGATCGGCGCGGGGCGGTCGTCGGTCTGCAGGGCTGTCAGAAAATCGTCCATCATCGCGGGGACGCGGTCGGCAGGGGGCGCGGCATAGAGGACCTCGTCCCGGCCGGCGGTCGCGCTGCGGGTGATGACCATGGCAAAGCGACGCCAGCGGCCCTTGTCCTCGACCTCCAGCCCGTGGAACAGCAGGCGGTGCCAGTGCCACAGCGTGGGCGTGTCCAAGGGCGGCCCACCCGCGCGGGCCTGCAGCATCAGGTCGGCGATGGCGTCGCTGCGCCGCACGGGTTCGGCGCCCCGATGCGCCATCGAGGCCACGACCGAGGCCTGGACCTGGGCCGCGGGCAGGCTGGCCCCCTCGATCGCGAAGGAGGACACGGCCTCGGTCGTGACCGCGCGCAGGAAGGCCTCGCGCCGTTCGTCGGGGGTCAGGGCGTGGTGCAGGCCGGTGATGGCGCCGAGGCGTGCGGAAAACGCCGCCAGCCGCCCCTCGGTCAGGGACGGGTCGTGGCGGAAATTGGGCCAGGCAGGGCTTTCCCAGATCTGCATGAGGGGATTATGGAGGTTATTCGCATCATGACAAGACGTTTCATGATGCGAATAACCCGCCCAATCGCCTCAACCGCGCTGCGTCACCAGCGGATGGGACAGCGCGGTCTCGATTCCGCGCAGTTCGGCAAGGCCCTTGAGGCGACCGATGGCGGGATAGCCGGGCTGCGCCTTGCGGGACTGGTCGTCCAGGATGTCCTGGCCGTGATCGGGGCGGAAGGGGATCTGCCAGTCGGCGCGGCCCTGTGCACGGCGGCGGCTCTCCTCCGCCAGGATGGCGGCGATCATCGCGACCATGTCGGTGTTGCCCTCCAGATGCGCGGCCTCGTGGAAGGACCCGCCCAGATGGGTCTCCTCCAGCGCGACGTTGCGCAGATGCAGGAAATGCACCCGGTCGCCCAAGCGCGCCATCATGCCCGGCAGGTCGTTGTCGGCGCGCGCGCCGAGCGATCCGGTGCACAGCGTGATGCCGTTGGCGGACAGGTCCACCGCATCCATGACGGCGCGATAGTCGGCCTCGGTCGACATGATGCGGGGCAGCCCCAGCAGCGGGAACGGCGGATCGTCGGGGTGGCAGCACAGGCGCATGCCCAGCTCCTGCGCCAGGGGCGTCACCTCGGCCAGGAAATCGACCAGATGGGCGCGCAGGCGGTCGGGGCTGATGTCGTCATAGCGCGCCAGGTGGTCCTTGACGTCGTCCAGGGTCATGCGTTCGGCGGCACCCGGCAGGCCGAAGACCACGTTGCCGGTCAGCTGTTCGCGCCGGTCGTCCGACATGGTGGCCAGCCGCGCGCGGGCAGTTTCGGCGATCTGCGGGGCATAGTCGTCGGCCGCGCCGCGGCGCTGCAGGATGAACAGGTCGAAGGCCGCGAAGTCGATCGCGTCATAGCGCATGCAGGTCGCGCCGTTGGGCAGCCGATAGACCAGGTCGGTCCGCGTCCAGTCCAGGATCGGCATGAAGTTGTAGCAGATGACCCGCAGGCCCGCCGCGTGCAGGTTGCGCATCGAGGTCTTCCACGCCTCGATATGGGCCCGCCAATCGCCGGTCTGGCGCTTGATGTCCTCGGATACGGGCAGGCTCTCGACGACCTCCCATGCCAGGCCCGAGGGCGCGCCGTCCCGCATCACGGCCAGCTGGGCCTGGCGGTCCGCGATCTGGTCGGGCTGCCAGACCTGTCCGGTGGGGATGTGGTGCAGGGCGGTCACGACGCCTTGGACGCCCGCCTGCAGCATGTCGTCGACGGACACCAGGTCCTTGGGTCCGAACCAGCGCCAGGTCTGTCTCATGATTGGGTCTCTTCTTCAGCAAAGGAAAGTTGCACCTTGACCGACCGGGCGCGGTCGGCGGCGGTCCGGAACGCCGTTTCGGCGTCGCTCATCGGAAAGGTGGCGGTGATGATCGGGCGGGGGTCGATGGCGCCGGTGCCGATCAGCCCCACCGCATCGGCGAATTCCGTGTCGAACCGATGAGAGCCCGCGAACAGGATCTCCTTGCCGACCATCAGATTCAGGGGCAGGGGCGTGGGCCCCGCCACGCCGACCTGGACCAACGCGCCAAGCGGGCGCAGGCAGGCCACGGCGTCGCGGATGGCCGATGCCGCCGCCGAACATTCGAAGACCAGATCGACGCGGCCCTTGCCCTGTTGCCATTCTGCCAGGCCATCGGGGTCGGCCACGGGGTTCACCGCATGGTCGGCGCCCATCCGGCGCGCGACGGCCAGGGTGGCGTCCTGGATGTCGGTCACGATGATCGTCGCGGCCCCGCGCAGGCGGGCCACCGCCACGCAGAGCGCGCCGATGGGCCCCGCGCCCGTGACCAGGACGGTCTTGCCCGCAAGGGGTCCGGCGATCGCCTCGGCGCGGTTGGCGGCGTGCAGGCACACGGCCAGCGGTTCGGCGCAGGCGGCGGCGCCGGGGGTGGTGGTATCGGGCAGGGGGTGGCATTGCGCGGCGCCGATGGTGATGCCGTCGCGGAACATCCCCTGTTCGTGGGGCAGATACATCGCCGAGCCCTTGAACCGCATCGCCATGCAGTGATGCGGCAGCCCGGCCTGGCAGAAATCGCAGGTGCCGCAGGGATGCGAGGGGTTCATCGCGACCAGTTGGCCCACCCGCAGGTGGGTGACGTCGGGGCCCACGGCCTCGATCCGGCCGGCAGCCTCGTGGCCGAGGATGATCGGTTCGCGTACGCGGATCGTGCCGATGCCGCCCTCCTGCCAGTAATGCAGGTCCGATCCGCAGATGCCGCCCGTCAGGACGGCGACGCGGACCTGCCCCCGGTCGGGGGCGGGCAGGTCGGTGGCGGCGATGGTCAGGTCGTCCTGGCCGTTCAGGCGGACGCATCGGGTCTGGGTCATGGGGACCTCCTTACGGCATCAGGCGGTTGGGCAGCCAGGTGGACAGTGGCGGGAAATAGCTGACCATCAGCAGCATGATCAGGTTGGTGACGATATAGGGCGTGATCGCCCGGATCACCGGCGACAGCGGCAGGCGCGCGATATTGGCGGCCACGAACAGGCACACCCCCACCGGCGGCGTGGTCAGCCCGATCATCAGGTTCATCACCGCGAAGACCGCGAAATGCAGCGGGTCGATGCCCACGGCCAGCGCCAGCGTCTGCAGCGGCACGAACAGGATGATCAGCGCCGCGATGGTTTCCATGAACATGCCGACGAACAGCAGAAGCAGGTTGATCAGCAGGATCACCACGAACTTGTTGTCGGTGATGGACAGCACCCCTTCGGCCAGCATCTGCGGGATGCGTTCCGACACCAGGATCCAGCCGAAGACGTTGGCCGTGCCCACCAGCACCAGGATGCCGGCCGAGCTGATCGCGCTGTTGGTGATGATGCGCGGGATCGCGCGCCAGGGCAGTTCGCGATAGACGAACAGGCCCACCAGCATCGCATAGAGACAGGCCACGATGGCGGTTTCGGTGGGCGTGGTGATGCCGGTCAGCAGGCCGCCCACGATCAGCGCGGTCATGGCGATGGCCCAGATCGCCCCGGTGAACGAGGTGAACAGTTCGCGCAGCCCCTGCCAGGGTTCGCGGGGAAAGCCGTGCTTGCGGGCCAGGATGACGGTGGTGATCATCATCGCCACGCCCATGGCGATGCCCGGAATGGCCCCGCCCAGGAACAGCTTGCCCACCGACATGCCCGACAGCGAGCCCACGATGATCATCGGCACGCTTGGCGGGATCATCGGGCCCACCGTCGACGACGCCGCGGTGACCGCGGCCGAGAACGCGCCGGGATAGCCCGCGCGCTTCATCCCGGGGATCATCATGCCGCCGACCGAGGCGACGTCGGCCACCGCGGTGCCCGAGATGCCGCCGAACAGCATGGAGGCCGCGATGTTGGCCTGGGCCAGCCCGCCGCGCATCCACCCGACCAGCGCATTGGCAAAGCGGATGATGCGTTCGGTGATGCCGCCCGAGTTCATCAGGTTGCCCGCCAGGATGAAGCCGGGGATGCACAGCAGCACGAAGCTGTCCATGCCCGCATACATCTTTTGCGGGATCACCACCAAGGGGATGTCCGCGAATAGCAGATAGGCCATCGACGACAGGCCAAGCGTCACCGCCACCGGCAGGCCGATGGCCAGCCCCAGCACGAACACGCCCAGAAGCAGGGTCAGTCCCATCACAGGTCCTCCGATATGGGGATGGCGCGTCCGTCATGGCGGCCGGTCAGCATCTCGAAGATGCGCATCAGCGCCCACAGGCCCAGGGTCACGAACAGGATCAGCATGGTGACATGCAGGAAATCCATCCGCCATCCCAGGGAGGGCGCGGTCTGGCGCAGGCCCACGCGGGTGTATTGCCACGCCGCCGCCAGAAGGCCGCCGGCGAACAGCGCGGTCAGCACCGCGCTGACCAGCCGCAGACGCCACGGCCAGCGGCCCGGCAGGCTTTCGCACAGAAGGTCGACGTTCACCATGTCGCCGCTGCGCAGCGCCAGACCGGCGCCCAGGGCACCGATATAGATCAGGCAGAACCGGGTCAGCTCCTCGGTCCAGACGGGGGCGGTGGACAGGAAGGTGCGCGCAAAGACCTGCAGCAGGACCGATGCCGACAAAAGCAGGAACGCCACGAGGATCAGAAGGCGGCACAGCCCCTCCAACCCCTTGAATGCCTGTGTCATGGGATGTCTCCGGGGGACGGGCGGGGCAGGGTGCGCCCCGCCGCCCTGCCATCAGTTGTTGAAGATCTGTTCGGCCAGCGGGCGGATGTCCGCGTCCACGGCACCGATCACCGCGTCGCGGGCGGCATCGGCGAAGGCCTGCTGGTCGACCTCGACAAAGGTCACGCCCGCGGCCTCCAGCTCGGCGACCAGCTCCTGCTCGTCGGTCAGGAACAGCTCGCGCTCGAAGGCCTGGGTGCTGTCGGCGGCGGCCTGTACGGCGGCCTGGTCGGCCTCGGACAGCTTGTTCCAGGCGTTCTCCGAGATGGTCAGATAGATCCAAGACCGGACATGCTCGGTCAGGTTCACGGTCTTCTGCACCTCGTAGAAGCCGCCGGACTGGAACAGCGCCAGCGGGTTCTCCTGCCCCTCGATCGTGCCGTTCTGCAGCGAGGTGAAGACCTCGGAGAAGGCCATCGGCGTCGGGTTCGCGCCAAGCGCCTGCCAGGCGGTCACGAACAGCGGCACGTTGGGCACCCGCAGCTTGAAGCCGTTCAGCTCGTCCGGGATGGTGATGGGGCGGTTGGCCGACAGGTTGCGCGGGCCGCGTGCGAAATAGGTCAGGGGGCGGATGTCGGCATTGGCGATGATCTCGGCCTCGATCTGGTCGCCGATCTCGCCCGAGGCGACCTCGTCCATGTGCTCCAGCGAGCGGTAGGCATAGGGCAGCGCCAGCAGCGCGGCCTTGGGCGCCCAGTTCTGCAGGCTTTCGCCGGTGATGGTCATGTCGGCGGTGCCCAGCTGCATGCCGTTGATGACGTCGATCTCCTTGCCCAGGGATTCGTTCGGAAAGATCTGGACCTCGACCCGGCCCTCGGTCCCGGCGGCGACCTCCTCGGCGAAATGCAGGGCGGCCTTGTGCCAGATGTTTTCCTCGTTGGCCAGGTGGCCCAGCTTCAGCGTGACGTCGGCGGCCATCGCGGTGCTGGTGGTCAGTGCGGCGGCCAGGGTGATGGCGATCATGCGGGTCGGTGTCATGGTGTCCTCCTCCAAGGATTGTCCGGCGGGGCCGGGATCAGGTGAAATAGTCGGGGCAGTCGGCCCGGATGACGGGCAGGTCGTCCAGGATGCCGCGCAGATGGGTGCGGATCGCCCCTTCGGCGCGCGGCGCATCGCCCGCCCGGATGCCCGCGACCAGCGCGCGATGCTGGTCGATCAGGCGGTCGACGGGGAAATGCCGGCTGGACAGGAAGCGGACACGGTCCATCTGGGCCTTCATCTCGACTACGACGCGCCAAGCGCTGGCCTTGCCCGCGCCTTCGGCCAAGGTGCGGTGGAACAGCTCGTCCGCGTCCATGAAATCGCGGGCCGATCCGCCGATCAGGTCCATCTGGCGGGTCAGCTGGGCGTCCAGGTCCGCGATCAGCGCGGGGTCCGGGTCGGTGGCCAGCAGCTTGACGATGTCGGCCTCGATCGCCTCGCGCACGAAGCGCGCGTCCATCACCGCCGCCAGCGAGATGCGCGTCACGAAGGTCCCTCGCTGTGCGCGCACGTCCAGCAGGCCCTGACCCGCCAGCGCGATGAACGCCTCGCGCACCGGCTGGCGGCTGACGCCGTATTGCTGGGCGGTCTCGACCTCGGACAGGCGGGAGTCGGGGGGCAGGCTGTTGTCCATGATCGCCGCGCGCAACCGGTCGGCCAGCTGCGACGCCGCGTTCACGCGGGTCTGGGGCAGCGGCTCGGGGCGGGTGCGGAACGGCGTGGCCATGGTGATCTCCTCAGTCGCGACCACTACACTATACTACCATACCAGTAAAGCGTCTTTTCGGGATGCCGGGTGTGGGCGCAGGCGCTATGCTGGACCGGCACCAAGGGCGGAGGGCGCGATGACGGTCACGAATCAGGCGGAGCTGGAGGGGTTGCAGGCCATCGGCCGGATCGTGGCCACGACCCTGCAGGCGATGGCCCGCGCGATGGAGCCGGGCATGACCACGCGCGAGCTGGACGGAATCGGCCGTGCCCTGCTGGAACGCGCGGGCGCGGTGCCTGCGCCCGAGGACAGCTATGGCTTTCCCGGCGCGACCTGCATCAGCGTCAATGAGGAGATCGCGCATGGCATCCCCGGCGACCGGGTGATCGCCGCGGGCGATCTGGTCAACATCGACGTGTCGGCCTCCAAGGACGGGTTCTTTGCTGATACCGGGGCCAGCTTTGCCGTCGGCGCCGTGGCGCCCGCCATCGAGCGGCTGTGCCGCGACGGCCGGCGCGCGATGGAGGTCGGCATCGCGCAGGTGGGCGCCGACAGGCCGCTGGACGGGATCGGCAACGCCATCGGCCGCTTTGCCGCGGCGCGCGGCTATACGCTGATCCGCAACCTGGCCAGCCACGGCGTGGGCCGCGCCCTGCACGAGGCGCCCGAGGTCATCGCGACCTGGCCCACCAAGGGCGACCGCCGCCGCATCGACCGCGGCCTGGTGTTGACGGTCGAGCCGTTCCTGTCGCGCGGCGGTTTGCGCGCCGCCGAGGGGCGCGACGAATGGACCCTGTTCAGCCAGCCCCGCGCGCCCGTCGTGCAGTACGAACACACCGTCGTCGCGACCGAGCGCGGCGCGATCATCGTCACCCTGCCGCACTGAGCGTCCCGGACCGCTGCCCACGGATCGGGCAGTTCGCGCCGGCAGGCCCCGCC
>TARA_R110001606_G_scaffold68273_1_pt1 | contig 11138 bp, 11 predicted proteins | sample TARA_R110001606 | Tara Oceans TARA_R110001606 (sample SAMEA4398315) | marine metagenome | biome: Polar Biome; feature: [SRF] surface water layer (ENVO:00010504); material: water (ENVO:00002006), including particulate matter (ENVO:01000060) such as... | depth 5 m
AATGCTAGAGATGAGCATCCCCAGGAAATTGCTGCCTCTGGTTAAAACTCCTAAACGCTTTAAGGTTGCTATCGGTGGTCGAGGTAGTGGCAAGTCAATGACTATTGCCGACTGCTGTTTGATGGCTGCTCAGACTGAAGGCATTAAGACCGCTTGTTTCCGAGAGTTTCAATCTTCCATAGACGATAGTGTAATGGCTATTCTGCGTGATGAAATAGATAGACTTGAATTGAAAGGCTTTGAAGTACAGCATAATCAGATTCTTTTTAATGAAGAACCAGCTTTTAAGTTTCGAGGATTAGCCAGGAATACAGACGGTGTTAAGTCTATGCATGGCTTTGAAAGGTTTTGGGTAGAAGAGGCGCAGACTATTAGCTTTAGCAGCCTCAAGGCTTTGACTCCGACATTAAGGCTAAAAGATTCAGAGATATGGTTTAGCGGTAATCCCAGGTCATCAGTTGACCCGTTTAGCCAGCGGTTTATTAAGCCTTACGAGAAAGAGTTAAGGCGAGACGGTTACTATGAAGACGATTTACATTTGATTGTCTGGATTAACCACGATGATAATAAAATGTTTCCTGAAGTCCTAGAGTCAGAAAGGCTGCATGACAAAGAGACTATGCCTACTGCGCTTTATCGTCATATCTGGGAAGGCGAATACTATGACGAAGTTGAAGATACAATTATCCCAGTGGATTGGTTTGATGCAGCTATAGACTCCCATGAAAAACTTGGCATTAAGCAAGAAGGCGCAATAATAGCCAGCCATGACCCTAGTGATGAAGGCGGTGACAGTAAAGGTTTTGCAGTCAGGCATGGAAACGTAATTTTAGATGTGAGTGAGAAAGTAACAGGTGACGCTGGCGAAGGAATGGATTGGGCGATTGATAAAGCTCTGGATTTTAGGTGTGACTATTTTGTGTGGGATGCAGACGGATTAGGAGTTAGCTTAAAACGTCAAGTAGACAGTGCTTTAACTGATAAGAAAGTTGATTACATAATGTTCAAAGGCTCTGAGTCTGTTGAAGACCCTGAACGGCCTTACACTGATGGAGGTAGAACAAGAAACAAAACTAACAGAGAGACCTTTTTCAATAAGCGAGCGCAATATTGGTGGAGGTTACGAGACAGATTTGAAAATACATTTAGGGCAGTAAAAGGCGAATATATTGACCCTGAATTCTTAATTAGTTTATCAAGTAAAATAGAAAACCTTGACCAATTACGCTCTGAAGTGTGTAGAATACCGCTGAAGAGAAATAACACGGGTAAAATCCAGATAATGTCTAAGATAGACATGGCGAAAAAACCCTATCAACTACCATCTCCGAATATGGGTGATGCACTTATGATGGCGATGTATCGACCCAACCTAGCTAAAAAGCAAACAGTCAAACTGAACTTCACAGGATGGTCTGACCAATGAAAGACGCTTACGAATACGAAGACCACGCTAAAGTCATAGGTAAACTAGGGGATGCCCAAGAAGCTGACCATGACCTTAGGCAAAATGCCAGGGAAGCGCATTTATTTATCCAGAAGCGGGATGGACAGTGGGAGCCAGATTTACAGGATTCAAGAGATAATAAGCCCCGTTACACCTTTGATATGTGTTCGCCTATTGTTGACCAGGTATGCTCTGAAATAGAACAGGCAGACTTTGATATTCAAGTTAATCCAGCAGGGGGAAACTCCACTACTCAAATAGCTAACACCTATGATGGCATTGTAAGAAACATCGAGGTTATATCAGGCTCTAAACATATCTATGCTCAGGCTGCTAGAGGCATGGTTATCAGCGGTCTTGACGGATGGCGGGTAACTCAGAAATACGCAAGTGAAAATGCTTTTGACCAAGATTTAATTATTGAGAAGATTCATAACTATCTTGACCGAGTTTGGTTTGACCCCAGTTCTCAGAAACAGGACAGGTCTGATGCCAAGTGCTGTTTTATTCTGCATCCTATTTCTGTGGATGAATATGAAACCAGGTGGCCCGAAGGCTCTAAAGAAAGCGTGTCACAAGACAGAGAAGACGATGCTTACTACGACAAAGCGGAAACGATTGTCGTGGGTGAAGTGCTTTATATTGAGACTTTAAAGCGTGAAATGGTTTTGATGTCTAACGGTCAAGTGCATGAGGTTAATGATGATTATGAAAGAATCACAGACGAATTGGCCGCACTTGTTCCGCCAGTTACAGAATTAAAGCGAAGAGTCAGAAATGACCATATTGTTTGTAGTCGATTCTTTGACGGCAACGATTGGCTTCAGGACAAAAAAGACACTGTATTCAGTGTGTTACCTGTCGTACCTTTATTTGGTAATTACCTAGTCTATGAAAACAAGACTATCTACAGGGGAGTTGTAGAGAAGCTAATAGACACTCAACGGGTAATGAATTACAGCTTGTCCAGAGAAATTGAAGAAGGCGCATTAGCTCCAAGAGCTAAATACTGGATGACCACTACCCAGGCTTCAGGGAATGAAAACGAACTTCAGACAATGAACACTAATACTGACCCGGTGCAGTTTTATAATGCTGACCCTGATGCGCCAGGGCCACCACAACAGCAGGGCGGCGCTCAAATTAATCCAGGCTTGAGGACTTTAACCGAAAGCATGAGAGGTATGTTTAATGCTGCTTCTGGAATGTTTGCGGCAAATATGGGTGACAATCCTAATGCTCAGTCTGGTGTAGCGATTGAGAGCCTTCAGAACAAAGGTGATAACTCAACGGTTAAATACTTCAAGGCTTTAGAGTATGCGATAGCTGCAACAGGCCGGATATTAGTTGATGCTATTCCTAAGATATACACCACCAGACGTATTGTTCGGCTGCTTAAAGAAGACAAGACTTACGATACGGCTGAGATAGGCCAGAAGATAGTAGACCGTCAAACTGGGCAGTCAATAGTGCTTAATGATTTATCCCAAGGAATATATGACGTTCAGTGTGATGCAGGGCCAAGTTTCCAAAACAGACAGAAGGAGACTTTACAGGCTATTACTTCACTGGCAGAGGTTGACCCAACAATTTTAACCATGTCAGCCGATATTCTTTTAGATAATGTAAGCACTCCAGCGGCAAAACAAATCAGCGATAGAAAGCGGGTTCAAATGGTAGCGCAGGGACTTATACCTATGTCCCAAATGACTGAAGAAGAGATGATGGAACAACAAGCCCAGGCCCAGGGCGGTCAGCAACAGCCGGATGCTATGATGGTAGCTGCAATGGCAGAACAAACAAAAGCTGAAGCGGAAATGCTTAAAGCGCAGACGGACGCGCAATCGGCTCAGAATGATTTGATGAAGCTACAGATAGAAGTAGAAAAGACCCAGAATCAAGGGCTGAAAGATGTAATGAATAACCAGATAGCAGAGTTTAAAGCCCAGACGGAACGCTTTGGAGTCCAGATTAAAGCTCAGGAAGTTGGTGCTAAACTTAGTGACCAGGAAGGTAAGCGTTTAGGTCAGGACTTAGAAAACGTACACAAGAATTTAGAAAACCAGTACAAAGAAATGGAAAACTTTGAAAAAATGGGTGAAGTTGAATTAAGACAACAATTCAACACTATGTCTGATGACAATCTAAAGGAGTTATTACGTGCAACGGGTTAAAGAGTTAGCGATTGAAGAACTAATAAAGCGTGGCTATTCTGCAAAAGAGATAGACAGCCTAATTAATCCAGAGCCAGTAATGCCTGAGATAATGCCTGCAATGATGTCTGGAATGATGCCTGAGATGATTAGTATTACAGAAGTATCAGAACAATTACCTACACGGCCCACAGGGTTATCAGCAATAAATAATATAGTTGGCCCAGGGCAATCTTCAATAAGAGAACTGGACTAATGAATTTATAAATATATGTGGTATATTCCACAACAGGAACTAGACCTTATCTAGGTAAAATACTCTTTAAGAGGCGCTATAAAGATGGAACCAGATGAAGAAGTCAATGAGGCTGAAATAACGCTTGATGATGAAAAGTCTGAACAACGTGAAGAGATTGACAGTCAAGAAACTGATAGTCATGAAATTGACGGCGAAGATGAAGATAGTACGGAGTCATCACCCAAAGAAAAGGTAGTATTTAGCGAAGCGCAGCAAAAAGTATTTAACGCTGAAATTGGAAAGAAAACATTTAAGCTCCGTGAAACAGAGCGTAAAAATGAAGAACTCCTTAGAAGTGTTAATGAGTTACAGCAAAAGGTTAATGTAGTTCCTGACATTCAAGTTCCACCAATGCCTGACGCGTTCAGTATGACGGATGCAGATTATAGGCAGGCAATGAGGCAACGTGATGAAGCTATAGTAACTAAAGCGAACCTGGACGCTCGGCAGTTAGCAAACGACACGTATTATAGGAATGTCCAAGCACAACAATTTGCGGAAGAAAAAAGGGTAACTCAAGAGGCAACGAGTAACTATGTACAGAAAGCAGCAAAATTAGGTATTTCACAAACAGAACTGCAACAGGCAGGGTCAACTTTAATGACTTTCGGGGTGAGTGATGAATTGGCTGGTTTTATTGTAGACCATGACCAAGGCCCACAAATTGCGAAATATTTAGAGGAAAACACAACAGAGTTAGAAAAGGTAGCGCAAATGCGCCCTTCAAATGCTTCAGTATACATAGCTACAAAAATTGCCGGTAAAGTGCAGCGAGACGCTAAATCAAATATTAATCAAGCACCTGACCCAATCGACACGTTGACCCCTACGGGAAAGCGACAGAAAGCGGGAGGGCCGAAAGGTGCTACTTTTGAATAAAGGTGATTTAGCATGGCTAATAATTTATCCTCCAATATTACTCGGAAGGTGGCGCGGGTTTTTTTAGATGAGTTTGAAAGCTCAAGAGTTCTATCTAAAACCATTAATACGCAACTTCTGAGTGGTAAGTTCAACCCTTCAAGCGGTTCAAACGTTGACTTCAAACGTCCTCATGATTACAACAGCATACGCACTGCTGGTGGTGATATTTCATCGTCCACCAAGTCAGATATCATTGCTGGTAAAGCAACTGGAACAGTTCAAAACTATTTCACTGTTGCTACTGAATGGACAAACATTCAAGAGGCTTTGGAACTCGACCAACTAAAAGAAATCCTTGCACCAATGGCAAGGCGTATTGTTACTGACCTAGAGCTAGACCTTGGAAGTTATATGTTTAAAAACTGTAACCTTCATTATGGTACTCCTGGCACAGTAGTAGACGCTTGGTCAGATGTAGCTGGCGCAGGGGCTTTAATGGATTCAGTAGGAATACCCACCAATGGTGATAGGTATTACGTGATGAACCCATTTACTACTACTAACCTGGCAGTCGCACAAGGGGCTTTAAATGCTTCTGACGGTCTAGTTAGAACTGCATGGGAGAAATCACAAATATCATCAAATTTTGGTGGTCTGAGAGCATTAACTTCCAACGCTTTAGCAAGCTATACCTCTGGTACTGCATCTGACAGGGCTGGCACTTTAAGCGGCTCACCGGATGTAACCTATGTAACGGCTAAAGACACAATGACACAAGTATTACCTGTCACTGCGTTTTCAGCAAGTGCAACTATAAAAGCTGGCGAGATTATTACTATCGCTGGTCGCAATCGGCTTAATCTTTCCACTAGAGAGACTATGCTCAATGCTTCTGGTGCAGCGATTATCTTTGCTGGAACAGTAACTGAAGACGTTACATTAAATGGTTCAGGTGCAGGTAACGTAACAGTTGCTGGCGCTGCCATTTATGAGGCTAATGGTCAGTACAATACCACGGCTACCGCTGCCACTAGTGGAGATGTAGTTACCCTTCTGGGTTCTGCTTCTACGCTATACCAGCCTAATATGTTCTACCATGAACAGGCTTTTGGTGTAGGTACTGTGAAACTACCTAAACTTTATAGCACTGATACTGTCGCTACTACTCATGACGGAATGTCTGTCCGAGTTAGTAAGTACTCCGATGGTGATGCTAACACCCAAAAAATCAGATTTGACTTGTTGCCAGCTTATGCAACATTCAATCCGTTCTTTGCGGGTCAAGGCTTTGGTGTATAACGACTGTCTAGTGATTGGGGGCTTCGGCCCCCTTTCCTTTTCGGAACTTGTGAGCTATAGGGTTATTTTATGAAATATACAAAACCAGACGGTAGAGAAGTAGAAGTAAACAAAGAATCTGAAGCCGCCGCAAAAGAACTTGGATGGAAGAAGAAAACAGCCGCCAAAAAGAAAGCTAAGAAGAAAGGCTAACTAAATGGCTACTGTTGCCCAGGTAGCGAAGGCATCGCTACAGAGAATACTTGTCCAGGCTTCTGAGTCAGTTTTAGAACCCGCCGAATACAGCGACTACATATTCTCGTTAAATAACTATATGACTGAGTTAGATGCTCAGGGTATCCAGTTGGGATTTACTGAAGTCAGCGATTTAGGTGATGACGTAACTATTCCAGCAGGTGCGTTGCGTGGGGTAATAGCTAATATGGCTATTGAAGTCTCGCCTGATTATGGCGGTGTCATTTCTGATGGTTTAGTTAAAGCTGCTAGAGAAGGCATGAATACTATGCGGCAGATTGGTCAGTCAATGGGAACCTCTAAATACCCTGGAACATTACCTAAAGGCAGCGGTAATGATGGCGGATGGGATGGTTCTTTTGGCTACTTTTATCCTGATAGTGAGGCTGACATATTAGCTGAAACTACAGGTGCTATAAGCCTAGAAACGGATACGACATAGGAATGTAAGATGGTTGATAATTCAGACGGTCGTAAAAAGAGTAATTTCGTAGCGAAAACCAGCGTGACTGCTGGTGCTTACATGGATTTCTTTGTAAACAGTACGAATTACAAAATATCTTATGCTGACTTTATCGGCGGTTTAGGGGTGACCGGAAGCCTTGCTACGCTAGGCGCTGTAAGTGGCATAGCTATACTAGATGTTTCTGGAACTGTTAATAGAATACGAAATATAGAAAACGGGTCAGGAATTATAGCAAGTGTCTCTGCGTCTCAAGGTTGTCAAGTAGCGCATAATTTCTTAGCAGATGGAACGGGTCATGCTGTTTTTAAAGATATAACAGCAACGCAACCAACTTTTGTCTCATTAGTAGCTGGTACGGGTATCAGTATGGCTACTACAAGTAATTACATCACCATTTCAAAAGTGGCCGACACGATAGTTGATGGTCTGGTTTCAATGCAAGATAACGCAACGGCTACGACTATTGCTGGTACGGCCACTCCGGTATTGGTTGCCGGAACCTGGGTAAGTCAAAAGACCTCAACAGTTACAGCGACTACTGCTGGAAGACTTACTTATACTGGCGGCACAGCAATAGATATTAAAATAGATGCCTCTATTTCTTTAGCGCCTTCTTCTGCAAGCGCACAGAATTTATCTTTGTTTATTGCTAAAAATGGTACAGCTATTGCTGGCAGTGAAATATCAAGCGTTGTAACTACTGCGGTGGCTCAATCTCTTTCAACGTCTTGGGTGCTGTCACTTACAACCAATGACTATGTAGAGTTATTTGTTCAAAATGATACGTCAACTGACAATATTGTAGTTTCAAGAGCTACTTTTAGAACAAGCTAGTAGCTACAAATTATTTTTAATAAAATAAGGATAGACAAATGCCTAAAGTTGGAAATACACATTACGCCTATACAGCCAAAGGAAAGGCGGCGGCTAAAAAGAAAGCAAAACAAACTGGTAAAAAAGTTACCAATATGCGGCCTACGCGCAGAAGCCGTTGAAATTTAAGGAATGAATCTTGCCAGTAACCACACTGCCATTAGCAAACGGGTTTTATGTTAGCGATTCCCTGCCTATATCGGCTCAGGAATGCACTAACTTCTATCCTAATATTGTTCAGGCTCCCGCGCTAAATCAAGAGACATTACTTGGTACGCCTGGTCTTGAGCAGGTAGCAACCACGGCAACTGAAACAGATGCAAGGATAAATCGGGGCGCTCATACCATGAATGGCGTTCCTTATTTTGTAAATGGCGGTTATTTATATAAATTAACAGAATCAGGCGGAACTTATACAACCACTTCGCTGGGAGCTATAACAGGAACCGCAAGAGTTTCGATGGCTGATAACGGCACTCAGTTATTAGTTTTAGTTCCTGGTAGTAACGGCTATATATATAACCACCTTACAGATGCGTTTGCACAGATAACGGATAGCGACTTTACTGCGAATGGAAACCCGCAGCAGGTAGTTTTTATAGATGGCTATTTTTGTCTAACAACAGACACAAAGAAATTTATCGTCAGTTCTATTAATGACGGGCTTAATTATAACGCTTTAGATTTTGGTACGGCTGAGTCAGACCCTGATGAGATAGTGGCTCCAGTTGTCTATAAAAATCAACTATTTATAGGCGGCACACAGACTATCGAGGCATTTCAAAATATTGGCGGTGCTGACTTTCCGTTTCAACGTACCGGATTATTTTTAAGCAAAGGAATTGCAGCACCTTTTAGTATTAAACTTATAGAAGATACGTTTGTTTTTGTAGGTTCTGGTGAAAATGAAGGGCCAGCAATCTGGGCGCTGGCGGGTAATCAGTTAGCCAAAGTCTCTACAACCGCAATAGATAATGTGCTGAGTGATTTAACTGAAGTACAGATGCAAAGTATCTATAGCTGGTCTTATGCTCAAAAAGGAGCCTATTTTGTAGGATTTTCATTACCGGGTTCTGCCTTGGTTTATGACACTATTTCTAAGAAGTGGCATGAAAGAAAGTCCAGAATAAGCGGCGTAGTTGGTGGATATAGAGTTAGTTCAATGGTTCAGGCTGATAACCAGGTATTTTGTGGTGATATAGAGGATGGTCGTATTGGTAGGCTTGACCCTGACGTTTATACTGAATATGGCAATATTATCCAAAGGCGTATGGTTACGCAGCCTTTCCAAAATAATATGCAGTCCTTTTTTGTGCCTTCTTTAGAATTAACCACCGAGTCTGGAGTAGGGTTAGCTAATTCTCCAGAGCCGTTGATTGGAATGGAACGCAGTGAAAATGGATTTACTTGGTCAGCTATGAGGTACAGAACCTTGGGAAAGATTGGCGAATATAACAGTCGGGCAATATGGCGAAGGAACGGCAGGGCATCGAGGTTTGAAATGTTTAGGTTTACCTTAACTGACCCAGTGAAGCCTGTGTTAATACAGCTAACGGCTAATATTATTCCAGGTTCAATATGAGCTATAAGTTAAATGTCGCACAGCCTATCATTGAAGATGATGGAACTATGGCGTCACCTTTTAGGCAATTTACACAAGACGCGGCATTAAGCATACCGATTACAGGAAGCGGAACACCAGAGGGAAGTGTAGAGGCTAGGCAGTTTAGTCTTTATTTAGATACAGCAGGGAGCGCAGGAAGTATACAGTACAGGAAGATGCAGCCAGATATAGGCGGTGACAGGACTAGAGGGTGGTTGGCAGTGTGATTGTTCAAACACAAAATGCTGAAGAAATAAAGAATTTCATTACGCCTGAATTGTTTGACGAAGCTGGCGCTGATGACATGAATTACGAAGAGTTTGAGCCTAATTTTAGGCTGGCTTATTTAATGCAAAAAATGGAAGATTTTGAAGGTTTATGGATATTAGAAAGACGGAGTGGAGTAATATTATGTATTCACCCTGCAATACCTAAACAGTTTAGAGGCAGGTTAGTTAATAAAGCTGCAAAAGAATTTTACTCTTACATAGTTGAAAACATGGACTTTGAAAAATTAATAGCAGAAACGCCAGTAATTTACAGGCACATTAAATTGTTTGCATTACAGCAGGGGTTTAAAGTTGAAGGGCTTTTAACCAAGTCGTTTGAAAAAGGTGGCAAATTACACGACCAGTGGATAATGGGTATCAGCAGACAAGAGATTGAGGCGATATTATGAGCGGATGGTTTAGTGATAGCAGTCAGCAAAGTGGTGCAAAACATCAAACAGCCCAAGGTATAAGAACGGGGCAATTTGAAACGAGAAGGGCAAGACGTGACGCTGCTGATGCTTTGCCTTCAGCTATTCACGCTGCAACTGCGGGTGTGCAGCAAGGTCTTGATGTTTTAGGTCAAACTATCCCTAATCAATTTGATGCTTTTAGTCAGGGAAATGTAGGAGCGCAGCAGCAAATATTAGCTGGGATGCCTATGCACGATGCTGCTATACGTGGTCAGGCTATAGACTACGATTCATTGCAGCCAGTGAATATTAATTACGACACAAGCTGGGCGCAGCAGAATCTACCCGCTTCAATTACCAATCCAAATTATTTGTCTGTTTTAGCCCAAGACCAACCTATTAACCCGTTTATGGATGAGCATTATGTAAATACCATGCTTGATAGACGGGCAAGGTCAAAAGCTATCGAAGCAGGTGGTGGTGGTGCTGTTACTACTAGGCGAGGACAACAGCATGGCAACCAACTTAACGAACGCTATGACGGGGAGTATTCCTAATGGCTAGTTTAAAACGACTTGGACTCGGACGTAAACAGGGTGGACGTAGACGGGGTGGACAAAGACTAGGTGGACAAATAGAGGGGCAGATTCGTGAAACAATCAGAGAGCCTGACCCTATTCAAATAGCACAACGTCTAGCGGCTGCTGGTCAGCAAGTACCTCCTGAATTACAAAAGCAGGTATTTCAAAAAGCTGCTGCTGACGGTATGAGTTCTGAAGCCTTGGAACAAGCCTTTGGGATGCCGCCTGGAACAGCCTCTCAAGCGGCTCAAGACTTAGGAATAGCTCAACAACTTCCCGCCACTTTAGGTGGCTCGATGGCTCCCCCAGGCGCTCAACCCCCTCCACCTCAACAGTCTCCAGGTCAGACAGCTAATGCAATAGCTTCTCAGAATCAACCTCCATCACCTCCGACTAATTTAGATGACCGGATGTATGAGATAGATACTGGGGAAGGCAGAGCGCCAGAAGGACAAGGAACTTTAAGAAATATCCGTGACGAAGAGGCGAGAGTAATTGGTGAACAGGATGACCGCGCTGATGAATTGAGACGCATCAGAGGAGATGAAGGAAGAAACAGGGAAGAAGAAAGACAGCGCGTCGAAAGAAATGAACGCAATGCAAGGGATGAAATGCGGCGTTTGCGGGAGGAAGCAGAACAA
>TARA_R110001606_G_scaffold90036_4_pt1 | contig 11136 bp, 9 predicted proteins | sample TARA_R110001606 | Tara Oceans TARA_R110001606 (sample SAMEA4398315) | marine metagenome | biome: Polar Biome; feature: [SRF] surface water layer (ENVO:00010504); material: water (ENVO:00002006), including particulate matter (ENVO:01000060) such as... | depth 5 m
AAACCCTGCGTCAACCGACCCTTTTGCAACATACTCCTGCCATGCAGCACGGGCTGGGGTAAGCATAAATTCATACGGGAGCATGTATGACAGGTCGATGTACTCGGCTTGACCCTTCTCGTCTGGGCGAGTCAGATACACAAGCGTGTTGCCCTTGGTCCAAGGAGCAGCGCCTGCCTGAAGGATGTCCTCTTCTGCCTCGGTAACGCCAAGCATGTCGTGGGCTGCGGACTTGAACGCGATAGGAGCAGCGCCCGCCATTGCGACGTAACCAGACAGACGTTGAGCGCCAATGGCTCGGACTTGCCGAGCAAACACATCAGCCTGTTGTTTACCCATTGCCGCAACGAGGTCGTCTGTTGCTTGGAAGCCCATCTCTTTAAGAGAACGACTCACGATGTTGCCAGACGTACGAATAATCTCCGCAGGGAACGCCATAAAGTTGCCAACAACAGGAATCCGGCGAAGCTGTTTGATAGCTTCGGGGACCATGGAGTAAGTAGGCATAGTCTGGCGAACGATATCGGTCACGAACATGTTGCCGAAGTCCGTGCCTGCAATGGACGAGGACCTCTGCGCCAAGCCTGATCGGGCTAACGCTTCTTGAACAGCAGGGGTCAGGTTATCGATATCGATGTCTGCTTTGCGCATGGCTGCACCGTATCGTGCCTTTTCACCAAGAGCACCAACGACCTTCCAGTAGTCATCTCCCAGCTTGTATGTCTTCTGCATGAAGCGAACAGGAGCGCCGAGTTTAGAGTCACTAAACTTCTCTCCAACCTGACGTAAACGAGCGGACACGCCGCCTTCCACTTGTTCTTTCATCAGACGGGCAAGCTCATTGACCTGAATGTTCTGCCCAATGGCACCTTCATCTGACAGCGCCCGCAGCAGTTTGTATTGCTCGGGGCTGTCAAGTGCGTTGGCCAGCAGGACCTCTGCGCTCTCCAAGATACCCATATTCCTGCCGAGAAGCCCGTTAGCTCCTACAACAAAAGTGTTAGAAATAAAGTTTCGTACCTGAGACAGCGGGTTCAACACTGTCTTAGACATTTGAGACACACCCTTTAACTGCAAGGAAACAGCCAAGGCGTCTTGGGCCCCAGAGTACGCACGGGACGGAGTTGTCAGAGAGTTGTAGATTTCAACGGGGACGTAGTTCCCCGAAAGAGAGCCGAACTTGCCACCAAACGGGTTTTCTAAGTCAACCTCCCCTGCCTTAACGTAGTGCATATTCTCCGTCAGGTCCGTTACTTGGTTGGGAGTGAGGTTCGTTCCGTCGATGACCATGGGCCGAGCACCGCTGTTCGCCTCTGCAACAGCCTGTGCCAGTGGCTTGGCGTTTCTAGGGATTATCTGTCCAGCTTCGATGCCTCCAGACACCGTGTCGAATACTCTTTGCCCAGCCATAGTGGAGGACAAACTATCGATGGTCCGCAGAAAGGCTTCCTTCGGGTCACGAATCTCGCCCATCATCTCGCGCAGGATTGGCGCTTCTGTAAGCATTTGGCTGCGGGACTCGAGCATCCCTTTCGAAAGACTAAACAGGGACGCGCGACCTTTTGCAGTTGCTGCGCCCTGCCCGCCAGCGAACTTCGCAGCTTGCGCCCGAGCTTCGGGGGTCAGTCCTGTAGCGTTGAGGGTCTGGTTAAAAATCTTGTCGATCTCCTGCCCTGCTTTCGCAGTCGCAGCTGTCGGATCAGCCGCCATCAGGGGGTCTTTCTTCATCAAGTATGTACTAACTTGGTCAAGCGCCCCTTTGTACTGAGGTAACTGAGAGACAGGGGTTTGGAAGTTTTCAGGCTTCGTGTGCAGTTCATAGACACGGCGGATGTACGACCCTTGATTCTCGTCAAACTGTGCTTTCAGAGCATTCTTTGCGGCGTCATCTAGGTTTGGGGCGGCATCAACAGAGGACCTGAAGTTATTACTTAGGTCAACGACCTGCATCCGCATGTCGTCTGCTGCTTTGGCTGCGCTTTCCCCGTAGGAGAGGACAAAGTCGCTCCGTGGAATTTCCCCAGTCATGTAGTCAAACGAGTCGTTGTGGGCCCTTTGTACAGCGGCCTTCTTTCCACCACGCTTTAGTCCTTGCCCGCGGACAGCTTTCTTTACCGCGCTGTCGAAACTCGCCACGAGAGCAGCGGCAATTCCCTGCTCGGTTTCACCCACGGCTTGGCCTGTGCGAATAGCATCCGCGACTTCAGCAGGAGTAAACCCATTAGGCGTCAGATACCTGCGGACAAAAGCCGAACTTGTTGCCTTATCTCCAAGAAAGTTCAATCCTTTTGACAGGGCCCGAGCTGAAGCAGGAACCCCCGGAACCATGGCCGCGCTGCGAACTGCTCCACCTACAAGAGGAAGAACTATTTCCCCTGCGGCGTTAAACATTGCGCCTTCAAGACCAAGTCTGAACTTATTGCGAATGCGAACAGCGGCCAGCGCCGTCCCAGTCAATCCTTCTTCGTCCTCTGTGCGCAACTGCTCTGGCATAGCGTCCCAGCTATCTGCCAAAGTTGAGTTTGTGCTTGGGGAAACAAAGAAGTCGGCTACACCTGTCCCAGCTGTAGTCAATGCGGCACGTCCGGTGCGGGTTGCGGGCAGCGAGCTTTTCTTGCCAAACGTGACCGCCGACCTGCCAAACCACGTACGTGCAGCAGGAAGGGCTGTTCCCGCCTTCACTGCTGCAGATGCCCGACCTGCTTTGCTTACCCAACCAAGAACAGGGATCGCCGCTGAACCGTAGTTCACAACCTGCTCTATAACTCTGCCCGCAGTTCTCTCAGGGGTAAACCCCAAGAACTCTTTACTGTCTTGGAAGAATTTTGTCGTCGCCTCTTGAGAGCCCTCGTCTACTGCACCCGTGGCCTCGAGGCCCATGGCCCCAAGTTCACCGATACCCTGAACAGCAGAGACCAGTCCGGCCCCCACCCCTCGGGCAACAGAGCCGAGTACTGTTTGGTCAGACTCTTCTTCCGCAGGGATAGGGGAAAACTCGGCATCTTCTTGGTCAGCAAGGATCGGGACAAATTCGCCCTCTTCTTGGTCAGCAAGGATCGGGACAAATTCTTCAGCCATTACTGCACCTTATAGTTGTTTCCGTCTGGGCCAACGTATTGTGTTTGACCTGCGGATTTGGCCGCGGCGTTCCGTTCGGCGTGAGTACCTGCCCCGGTGTCGTCACCTCCGCCACCAGCGCCAAGATCAAGTTCATAGTCCAGTCCGACCTGAGTCCTTGCGGCGTCTAGGGCATCTTGGAAAGTAGTGAAGTCTCCTGCGCCGTCTGCGTAAAGTGTGTCTGCAAGCTGGTACATTTGGGACAAGGGGTCTTTACGTTTACCGTAAATGCTGTCGGTGCCTCTAGCGGTTGCGAGCTGCAAGTCCCGACCAAACTTTTCGCGTGCCCGTTCGTCCGCCAGAACTTCGCCGAACGCAAGGGTCGTCAAACTGTCGTTCCGAGCCCTCTTGTCCGCGTTACCTTTGGTGATCTGAGCGGTGCCTGCGAGCAGACCATCGGCGATGTTCTTCATTGCGTCAGAGCTTTCCCCTGCAGCAATGCCGAACCCGACCATAGCCATGTTCATCCAGAACTCTTCTTTTTCGTCAGCGTCTGTTTGACCCATGAGATCGTTCAACATGTCCCTCATCGCAACGGTGCGTTCTTGGATGCCCATGTTAGATGTGTCCACGCCTGCAGAACGGAGGAGCGCACCGCTAGTTAAAGCGCCCGCGTCTCCTGGGTTATCGGTGATGTCCGCATCCAGATCGCCTAAGTTAACTCCAGAAGGGCCGTCCACTTCAGGGCCGTCCACTTCAGGGCCGTCCACTTCAGGGCCGTCCACTTCAGCTTGCGCGTTCGCCGCTTCAATAGCCTCGATCATCGATTCCGCCGCAGCAGTGTTGGGTGTAGCAATCGGCGGGTCTTCGTATGGCGTCATCTGCAAGCGTTCGTTGTCGGACAACGATCTGTTTCTTATGTCAAACAACTCCGCTTCTTGCTCGGCCCTGCGCAGATCCTCTTGAGGGAATCGGTCTACAGGCTCCGCGATGTTCGTCAACCCCGCGTCTGCGGCGTCGCTCCGTTCCCTGAAAACGCTCTGCTCAACTTCGTCCATGTTCATTGGAACGCCAGTGCTGGTATCAAACCTTTCAAGCGGATCAGGGCTAAGCATCGATTCCGATGCCGTATCGCCCATTGGAGCATCAAAGTTCAACTCTCGGTTGTCGCTAAATGGTGCCATAGACTCTAGGCCAAAGTCGTCTACCAACGGCGGATCCATAGTACGGGCTTGGATTATAGAAGATGGAAGGTCGCCGCCGAGTTGTTCTACCGGAGCGCCTTCTGCAAACAAAGCATCGTCTCCAGCGGCTATAGCGCGAAGCGAATCTTCCTCGATCTGAGCCGACAAGTCTGCCGTTTCCTCGGGGAGACCGATCTGGTTAAACAGACGGTAGGCGTTGTTGTCGGAACCCTCCGGAGGGGCGTAGGAGTCTTGTCCAAAGTCTCTGAGATCTTGGGCTACTCCAAAAGCACCCTTGCTGAGTTCGCCCCCACCTGAAACCAGACCTGCAACGTCGGCAGCAAGTGCAGCCCCTTCAGTCACCAAAAGGGACGCGGTGCCTGCAATGATGTTTGCAGTGTCCAACAATGAGAGACCTACGTTCTGTGCAATCTCCTTAACCGACGCGCCACCTTTAGCCATATCGATGACACGCATTTGGTTTGAAACTTCTGCACTGATCGGTTGCGCCTGTTGAAACTCTTCAAGGCCCGTGAACTCTGGTGTTTGGAAAGACGGGTTCATGTATGCTTGAATAACTTTCTCGCGCTGTTGATCGTTCAAGCCTATCGCATTCCCCAGCGAGGACATAATGCCTGGGCCCTGCGGCTCCGGCATACCTGCTGCGCCCATCAAAACTCTGCCGCCGGGCTCAAACTGCTGCGTCGCGCCCATCAGTTCAGGGGACGAGGAGAGAATACCTCCCATCCCTGCCAGTTTGTTGCGAGCATCTCGATTGGCGAACATCTTCCGATTCATAGCACTCATAGTGTTCAACCCCCGAACATGCCTGTTTGACCTAAACTATACAGACCCCCAGCCAATCCTGCAAACTGTGATATCGGGCTTGCACTAGGCTGCTGCTGAGACGTGAACGTAGACTGAGACGTAGGCATCCCTTGGAAAATATCAGAGTAGAAGCCAAGCTGTTGATATGGCTGCATGACGTTCTGGTACTGTGTCTGACGCTGCGCATCGAGCTCTGCTTGACGCTGCTGCTGCTCTTGGCCACCGAAACTGGACAGCGTATTGATGTCGTTCAAGTTTAGTCCTTGATACGCCTCGCCCAACTTAGCTTGCTGCATTCCCAAACTGCCGATCCCCTGACCGAGCTGCCCGTACTGGGCTGCGCCAGTCTGCATTAGTTCTGCGCCTGCCATACCAGCCTGACCTGCGGACTGTGCCCGAGACAATTGCTGCTGCTGCGCTTGGTTGTAACCCGTTTGACGTAGACCTGCTGCGGTCTGCGCCTGTGCGTTAATCGTATTGCGCTGCTGCTCTGCCGCCTGAATCCCTTGACGAGACCCGCCAAATGCGCCTGCGCCAACAGCTTGGGCAGCAAGTCCTCGCTGCTGAATGTCGCTTTGCCGCTGGATGTCCGCCATAGACTGATCGACGACAGCCTGTTCATACGGGTTCATGTATGCTTGAGCAGCGTTCGGGTTTAAAATGTTTGCTGCAGTCTGCTGGCCAATCTGGCCCGCGGAAGTAATCGACGCGGCTAAAGGATTAAAGCCTGCTTGCGCGGCCTCAATCCCTGTTCCAACACTGGTCGCTCCAGCCTGAAGCATCGGAGCATAAGACCCAACGCCCTGCTGGGCTAACTGGGTAGCCTGCCCCTGCAAAGGTGTGCGCCCCGCAACTTGATAGCTGGGCAGAGTGTAGTTTTGTTTGCCAAGAGCTTGAGATCGGTCGAGGATCTCCTTCATGTACGTCTTCTGCCAATCCGGCAGGTCGGCAATCGATGTGCTTGTTACTGATTCAACCATTGTAACGGCCCTTCATGTTTCCTGCTTCAGCAAACATCCTTGCAGCTTCGGCACCTCGAGTTCCATTTGCTGCGCCACCAAGGCGCATGCCTGCCCGCTTCATGTCCCCGTCAGGATCCATGTTCGCAAGGTCTTTTCCTGACAGAATCACTTCGCCGTTACCGACTGCGATCTGCTCAACAGGCCTGCCATTTTGCATAATCTGACCGGGAATAGAATCGCTGGTCACGGTCCCAGGTCCACGGATCAAGCCCCCTGCTGCAAACTGCGCCAGTCCGCCCCTCGACATACCCGTATACACAGGTTCGACCGTCTGTTCTTGTGCGCGGGACACCATGTAGTTTCTGTCATGCACATCGCGTTCTTCCGCGGAACTAAACGCGGGTGCTTCCCCCGTTGTGGGGTCCGTGTACCGAGATTTATAGAGATTGTCATCCCAGCCTTCTTGCTGATCGGGCCCCGCGTTAAACTTAGCCATCTTTTCGTCTGTCAGATCGGGAGCGTCGTCGTCAAAAAGCTGACTTTCGATGACTCCTCCAGCGAGGGAACCAAGACCTGCGGCCAGAAGACCCGACCCCGGAAAAAGAAAGTTCGCGGCCAGACCGCCAAGTATGCTACCTAGACTCATTGTGTCTCACCTAGTATTTGTTCGGGCATGGTTACCACAATGGTGGTACTGCGCCGCTCGGCTCCTGTCCAAGGTTGATTGCACTGTGGGCAATCTCCGCTCGGGTAAGAAGCCAGCTCTTCCGGCGTGTCAACTGCGTTGTCACAGCTTACACAATGCACCATATCAGAACTTGTGGAAGGTTTCCACTGCGTCCCATTAGGCATCTGAATAATTTGTCCGCTCATGTTATCACCACCGTTACTGAACCGACTCGACCCGTTGCCGATACGCTTCCTGAATAGATATCATTCGTCCGAATGATCTTTAAAAACCCGTTGGCCTCAAAGACGTCACCTAATTCTAGCGTATTCGCTGCGCCATCGCTAGGTATTCCTTGAAAATTCACAATCGGGCTTCGCTGCTCGTCGATAAAATTGTCCAAGGTCCGCGCTAATTGGTTCACGTACGCAGAACTGTACGCCATTGGAGCAATAGGAATGATCTGCCGAATAATCTTTCTGGTCATCGGCGACCATCTGGGCGCATCTCAAGTCGAGGTGACCCCAGCCTCCACTTCACCCCAGTGGTGTCGCTAGAAACCTTCAGGTTCATCTGTCTGCCGCGCAGTCGCATAAACAACTGGTTGGTGTAATTGTCCTGCCCTGAAACCACCGACGTGCGGATCACATCCCCCGAGTCAGAACCCTGCCCAGCCACATTCCCGTTGTAGTTCCGCGCCGTCATGGTGAACTCTACCTGCGGTGCCGCAGCCGTCGAGTTGCTGAAATTCAAGTCAGGAATGATCCGGCGGATAAACATAAACTGATCGCCGTCGCCGATATCAAAGTCAGAAGACTGGATGAAAGCATCGACAGGGGTCGCTGGGCTTTGGCTCCCGTCGTCCAAACCAAACTCTTGGTCGTACAGATACTGGTCGGTGCTTGCGGCTTGCGGATACGAACGTTGGCCCGCGGCCCGATCATTCCATGCAGTGCGCGCCATGTTGCCATAATACCAAGTTTGCTCGAGGTAGTTGTAGATAACGTAGCGGTCGATCTCTTGACTGTTCGCCGAGCAGTAGTACCACCAGACTTCGTTTTGGCTTGCCAAGCTGCCTGCGTGGAACTTAAACGACTGGTTGCGGTTGATGTCGCTAAATACATACTGCGAAACGCTGCATGGGATCGGCTGGATACGACCGTCATACATGTAGAAGTTCTCTTGGCCCATCCAAAATACGATGTCGTTAACGCTGATAGCCGCGTTGGGGCCAGCAATCCGGATGTTGTCGCCGAGTAAAGCCGTGCCGAATGTGTATGGCGGGCCTAAGAACTGTAGGCTGTGCAAGCTGTGGTCCGTCCAGACCAAGATCTGACGAGTGGTCCGAAGCGCCGTTACAATCTCCGAGCCCTGCGACAAGCGGATATCACCCGCTGTGTTCGTGGCAGTAGGTGTCCAATCTGTAGGGCTTTCTTGGCTGGACCACCGGATCAACAAAGGATCCTGCGTTGATTCACCAATCGGGTTGGCACCAAAGCAGAGAACGTGGCGATCAACCTCTGAAACCAAGACCTTCCGAGCTACAGTCGGAACATCCGAAGCGCCTGCCAGAGATGACAGAGGTACGGCCCTAGCATTTACGCCTAAAGATGCGTCCCAATAGTAGATATCTTGGTCGGCAATATTCATCAACAGGTCTTCGCCGAAGTCATCCGCAAACCAAAGGCGAAGCGACTGCCCTGCCAAGGACCCAGCACCGGAGCCCCAAGTAAAGCGGCCCCATGTACCCGCGCCCCAGCCAGGACCGAGGATCGTGGTGTTTAGACCGATATTAATTTGGTACGCAGCTACGACAGAAGAACCACCGCCTGCGGTAGACCCAGAAGTACAGGCTCCGCCCGTGTTTACGAGATAGGAGTTTCCGTCAATAACCGAGGTGACTTCCTGCTCCTTGTTGAGGTTCGCAGTGGTCAGACCGTCAACCGCAGTTGCCCCAGAGAACGTCACGAAGTCCCCGAGCGTTGCACCGTGGCCCACGTCGGTTACTTTGATAATGCCTGTGCCAGCGGATTGCGTTGTAATGGGGTTTGCTCCGAGGGTCACGGTCCGACGAATCGGTGTAATATCGTACAGAACCCCTGAGTCCTCTAGGTACGCCTTGGTGTTTGTTCCCATGAACAGCAGGTTTTCGGAAGACAGGGTTACGAAGTCGTGGAGCTTGCGGCACGTTCCGTTGAACGCCGCTGTTCCTACCTTTACCCAACCTCCGATGCGCTCGACAAAACCAGAGCGAAAACGAATCTTGTCTCCGTCGTACCAACCGCCCTCGTTAGAGTAGTTGGTGCCCTCTCGGTTAATGCCTGGGCGGAAATCAAGTTTGGTTAACGGCATAAAGCACTACTCCGCTTCTGCGACTACAAGAGTACCAGCCGCGACCTGCTCGAGAATTTCAGCGTAATGACGGTTGGCTGGGTCAGCAGGTACGCAGAGGCTTTTACCGTCAATGACTGACATGAAAAAGGCTGTACCGTCTTCGTCCAGATGTTTTGTGACGCTTGTAATATTCATAGTTCTGCATCCGCTTCTAATTTTAAGCCGTACGCTGTAGTGCTTGACACATCGCTAGCGAATTGCACTCTGTATGATCCATTGTTGTCACCAGTTGGGCCAAACTGGACAGTGACATCTGCCCCACTGCTTATGTTTGTCAGCACTCCTGTTGCGTCTAAATTGTCGGAGTACAAAGTCACGGTAGGTGAGGCCCGTTTCTGAACACGATAGGACGTAGGGAAACCAATTGAGTTAGATCTAGTCCTATAGACAGGATACGCATAGTACCGACTGGTGGAAGACCAATTGCCTACTCGCTCATAATAGCGTTGACACAAGGTCATTTCCTGACCATACGAGCGATGCTCGAAGGGTGTAGCTGTGTCGCCAACTTCGAGTTGAACGCCTGTGATCTGGAAGTAGTTGCCGATGGTGGCTGCTAGGTTTACGTTAGAACCAGCGTTGCGGTCTGCACTGACAGAGGGTTCCCACGCGGTAGGTACAGTGCCGCTGGTATAGTTAGTACCACTACCCAACCACCACTCAATCTCCATACTCGCCGTGTTGCTGTTATTAAACGGACCCGTTGTATCAGCAGGAAAAGTTACCGTAACGTACTCCCAAGTGCCACTCACCGATACGACGTAGTTCGCCCCTACGTCTCGCGAGTTATTCCTGTCCCTCACACTTATAGTATAGGTGCCAGTGACGTTAGACTTCACCCAGAAAGATAAGGTCATTGGATTTGCGTCAGCAGTTCCCTTACCAAGCAGTTGTAAGTTCTGTCCCTCAAAGGTGTATTGTAGTAATGCGGCATCCGCACTTGCTGGGGATGCGTCAGCAGTTGTAGTCTCCATTTTGAGGCTACTAGCAAAGCCAACTGGACCGTCTGCCGCTTGCGTTAAGGTGTAAGCTCCTAGAGAATCTAGAAGAACTGAAAACCTGTCGCAAGTGTAGTAGCCGCTGCCAGTAACACCAGTCGCACTCGTTCCGCGCTGTGCCACGGTCATCGCTCCATTGATTATGAGTGAGCGATTACCCAGTTGACCAAGGTTCACGCCGTTGTTGTCAATCGTTGAAACTGCCATGTTATTCCCTTAACCTTCCGGTAATGTGAGCTAACGGCATCACACGTATCCTGTTGTCCGGATTATACACAAAATATCGGCCCGCGCCAGAGCTTGGTTTAATCCGAACACGCGGCGTCTATAGCGGCGATCAACGCAGCGCCAGTCACGACCGACTGATCCCCGCCGTCTCCGATTAATGCCTCTGCATGTGTATCACGTAGAGGTACAGTTCCGTCACAAATCGCGTTCCGACTGCTGACGGGAGCGCAACCAAGCGCGGGCAGCATCAGGGTCGCTGCTACTGTCCACGGCGTCCATGCGCTTACGGGTTTCAATGTACTCATTTAGTTCCCTTTCATTTTCAACTGCGGCCTCGTCAGACCTTCCACGAAAATATGCCCCTGCGACAGCGATTAACACTGCTCCAGCGGCGTACAGATACAGCTTAAACCGTGCGATCAGCGCCATCCCGAAGCCCATGCCCGCAGTCTTTCTTTAAGAATAAACAGTGATAGAGCAGCAATGATGACAGCGCCGCCCAGCACGACAATTTGCGCAGGCCCGTCGAGAGAACTTAACGCCGCTACAGCGCCGCCAACGGCTGTTGCACCCTGCACGACACTAGACTGCACTGTGCGACTTTGTGCTACGCTTGTGCGGCCTTGCGCTGGTGCCTCTGTTGTCGTCCACTTATCCTCGCTGTAAACGCGACGGTCTAACTCGAAGTGAGGCCCGTCTTTGAATGATGTCCAGTCGCCGCCCCAAATGATCGGGACACCTTCCTTCTTCGCTGCGGCCTTAACGGCTGGGCCAAGCTGGTCATACAGCGGCCAAGCGAACTCACCCCTGCCAGTGGC
>TARA_R110001606_G_scaffold93874_1_pt1 | contig 11125 bp, 17 predicted proteins | sample TARA_R110001606 | Tara Oceans TARA_R110001606 (sample SAMEA4398315) | marine metagenome | biome: Polar Biome; feature: [SRF] surface water layer (ENVO:00010504); material: water (ENVO:00002006), including particulate matter (ENVO:01000060) such as... | depth 5 m
AACAGTTTTCCTAAATGCGAAATTACATCAGCTTCTGATGTGTCACGCATAAGGTCTGTTAAGTTAGTCATAACACCTACTTCAGCTAGTGTGATAGTTTTAGTAGTAGTTGTTACTGCGATGTCGGCAGATGTTCCTGCCATTGTTGTTCCTTCTGTTAAGGCTTGTGCTGCTACGATTGGGTAGACAGGAACCTGAACAGATTTACCTGAGTTCATTGGGACGGCGAAGTTTTTAACTAAGCCACGCATAACTGATCTCTCGTTCGCTGTGAATAAAGCTTCTTGAACGATTGGAGAAATCAAAGACGCCAATGTTGTTGTTGTTGAGTTTGCCATTAGATTATCCTCTTATATTGTTTAATGTTTATGCAATTCCCGCCTTCTTGCGGTATTCTGCATATATTTTTCGATCTTCTGGTTTTTTCATATCCAGTGTATCGATTTTAACCTCTCCGGAGGCCGATTTACCTTTTGTTGCGCCAGTTCCAGCTCCGCTAGGACCCGCACTACGCAAGTAAGTATTTTGTGTGATAAATTCTTTTACTGCTTCATCAACACTTACTAGTTCAGCTGTTTCTGTATTATACCTGACATTACCTGCCGAGTCTAATACCTCTACTACACCGTTCTCTCCAAGTTTAACTTGGTTTTTCATAAGGTTAGAGATATGAGTTGGGTTTACTGCTTTATGTCGACTTGCTGCTTCTAAAAGAGCTCCGTCTACTTTTGTTTTATGCAATTCACCTTGTAGACTGTTAAGTCTGGTATCATACTCTGATTTTTGTTTCTGAAGCAACTCTTCGAATTGCTCACGCTTGATCATATTAGCCTTTTCAACTTCAGCTTGTTTAGATTTCATACCATTGTATTCTTCAATATCAATGTTTTCGTATTTCTTTTCAACTTGCTTTAGTCTGTTTTGGATTATACGATCCACATCCTCTTGCGAGAATGCCTTTTCAGCCTGGTTCATTTTATCCACTTCATTTACAGAGCCAGTCTCTGTGTTTTCAGTTGTATTAGCGATGCTTTCTTGTTCGTCCATCTTAAACGGTTCTCCTTTGCAAGGATATTAATTTACGCAATATAGTTCTGGGGGTATCATTACCCTATACTGCACACAGTATTATTTATCCCTTTAGCTTATTCGGCTTCTGGGGTAGTAATGTTGTTCTTCATATGGTCTTCGGCAATTTGTGCTTGAACTAGCTGCAAATCTGCTTCATCGTCAATCATCATTGCTGCGATCTCGTTATGAATATGGTGCGCGAAGGCATCGTGTGGAACTGCTAGAATTGCCTTGCTATACAATTCTAAGTCGCTGTGTCGATCTCTTAAATCAAAGCTCTTTTCATAATGGATATGGAAGTCCTCTGACTCTTCTACTTGTTGCCAATTAAACCAATCAGCCCATAGTTTTCTTTCCGCAATTTCAAGTATACTTGCTCTATCGGCTAGTTTAGCGTTTAGAAGTTGCTTGGTTGTAGCTAATGCAACACCACTCATCGGTGATCCTGTTTTAGCTTTTACGGCTTTTAAGTGTGTTATACTATCAATAGCTTCTACATCTAATTCGATGCTCTTGATAATACCATCTATACTTGCACCAGTTGGTTGCAATAAGTATGGTTGCACTTGTGTATTTTCATCCACATATATGATAGCACCTGAGCCGCCGTTTATTTCGGCACTTGCTTCAGCTACAATACTAGGGTGACTTGACAGACGAATGTTGCTGTAAAGCTCGCTGAGTTTATTGTATATGCTACGCATAATGTCACATACATCACCTATATCACTATTACCAATACCTTTGTGGAAGCTTTTAGTATCAATTACACTGTGGAAAGGAATGTATCCTAGTGGGTTTGGATGTTCAATAGCTTCAAGTATTTCTCCATACTCGTATACTATTTGGTCCGATTGTGAGTTGTGTGTTGTTAGTTCGTTGTTAGTTGTGTGTATAGCTTTTTTGCTTACCACATATCTAGTTACTGTTTCTGGTGTCCATACTACTATAGTATCGTGATCTGATTGTTTATCTTCTACGATCTTGATATAGTTTAGTTTCTTTGCACCATTTGGTTGGCGAGCATAACTCCAGTCTGTTACAGCGGTTGGTTCGATAGCGATAGCATATGCTCTAATATTCAACGCTTCTTCTTGTGCTGTCGTTTCAACTGCGTAAGCTGGTCGGTCGCATCCTACCCAGCAACTTCCGTAAATCGAAACCATATCGTTTATTTCACGCATAAACTGGTTCATTCCAGTTCCGTCTAGATCAGCATCTTGAATGAAACGCATAGCGAAATCATTATCCACTAGGTCACCCATTGTTCTGGTCGGTAAGTTTCTAAAGATGAAACTACGATATGTATCCACTACTACTTTAGCGTGGTTATGGAGAGCTGTATCTAGAAGCCGTTGTCTATATTGATCGCCGGGTCCTTGATCTTCGCCAATGTATTTTCTAAGGAAAGCACCATCTCTATACTCTTCAGCTCCCATATAGGATCGCATATAGTAATCCCATCTGTAAAGGTATTCAGCATAGCCTGGATGCACCTGATTAATTTGTTCTATTGTTATCATTTTTGTTCCTCGTTTAGAGTGTTTTTGTCTGTCCATTTTTTACGACATAGACTATTGTCACCCGATTAAACCTGATCGGTTCAGTGATATACTTACTTTATTTATCCAAATCGATTGCGGTCAGAAAAAAGCCCTGCACCGGGGGATCGACACAGAGCTTTAAGTTCATACAGTGGAGCTGCATTCGCAAACTCCTGTATACGCACTCGCATATACATTTCTTCAGGAGAAAATACAACGATGTGATTCCGTATCGTTACATTTGTATTAAGTATAGCACTGTTTTTATATTTTGTCAACCTAAAACGCTCCAAATACTTTTGGCTTATTAAAGGTATCTCTTGTATCTCTGATAGCATAGTTATAGTCTACTACATATGCTAAACAGTCTGTTGCGTGGTCTGTCCCACTGTCTTTGTCTGGTATCATTGTGTTCATCTTATAGCTGTGTCTACTTACACTATCAATTGTTGTTTTACATTTAGGGTCAAAGAATAGTCTACTTTCACCTTGTGCATTTAGTAGCATACTGTTTACTACAGCGTTTCTATCTTTTACTTTAGGGTGAGCTCTTTTACTTTTAACTTCTAGTCCATACTCTCTAAGTATATCGTGATCACTACGCCCACGACTTGCTGTCTTTCTAGCACTGCCCGCCGGATCTGGGAATATTGTTATCCTGTGTCCGGCGTAGCGTCTAAGTATCTCTTCAGCTAGCTCGTGTGTGTTACTATTTTGTATTATGATTTCATCAAATATATGGAAGCCTTCTTTGGTTGGAGTTCCTACTACAGCACTCATTGGTTCGATATTGAAATCAGCCCCGATCCATATCTGATTAGGTGTATCTGTATATGGCTTTATATTGTTCTTCTTATCAAACGCATAGTATACTAGTCTTGATCCACTTGTAAAGTCAGCTAGATACTCAGCTTGGAATGTTTTTAGATCTAAATCTCTTTTAGCAGCTTCTATCTCTAATTCTGGCACATTACCTCCGTCGAGAGTTGTATATTGATAGCTACTCCAGTCTTCTAAGTGATCACACTGCATATACAAGTCGTATACCCAGTTACTTTGCGATATAGGAGTTGTAATGAATAAAGCCCCTCCACCAGTGTCTGATAGTGTGGGTCTGATTACTTGGCTAAACACCTCTGGAGGCATATATGCACACTCATCTAGCACTACGAAGTCACAGCTTATACCACGAATACTATCGGCTGACTCAGCACTACGAAGTTCTATTAGTGTATTGTTCACGAGTCTTATACTCAGCTCACTTTCATTTACCTTCTTTATCCAGCGTCTATCACCTAATTCGTCCTTTAGGTCCTGCCAGATAATACTTTTAGCTTGACGATAATTTGGTGCCAAATATAGTATACGCTTATTAGGGAACCTTGCTGCTCTAGCTATCTCCCATTTACTTAAATGTGTCTTGCCGAATCTACGCCCACACACAGCTAGCCTGAAGCGATTTGGATCATCAAATATAGTTTTTTGTGGTTTACTCAGGGGCAAGGTTGAATACCTCTGATAAGTTACTGTCTACCTCTAACTGTCTTTCCCAGTCAGTTTCTAGTTCTATTAGTGGATCTACTACTACTGTTCCTGCATTAGCTGTTGCTTTTTTAGGATCACCTTTTACGAAGTTTAGCACCTTATTGAATACCAATACATTCTGATGATGCTTTCTACTTTTGCGTGATGCTAGAAATGGTCGTCTTGCCATCATTCCACTTGTGCCTGTTGGTGTGATATATATGATTTCATTATAGTATATTAGTCCTGCATCTCTGGCTGCTTGCACAGTATCACCTACGAAGTCTCTGTATGCTCCATCTTTATCACGCACATCACCTACTACTATTACCATAAAGCTATCATTCTTTAGTTTAGCAGCACTCTTATTGATTATACTTGTATATACATTTAGAAAGTCTTTATAGTCCATATTGCTTATATCATCAGCTTTATCACTGTATACCTCTAGGTCAGCATATGGTGGACAAGTCATTACTAAGTCATAGCTTTCATCTTCTAGTTCATCTAGCACTACATTACTGTCACCAGCTAGCCATTTAGGATCTTCTGGTGTATCAGCTTCACTGTATGATGGAAGACGCTTGAAGCCATTAGCACTCAGTTCATTCCAGTTTTCTTTATTAGCATCGATTTGTATGTCTCGTAAGTCTATACCTGTATAGTCTCTACCTAGCACTGTGCTTACTACTCCACGCACACTACCACCCGCAAATGGATCCAATACTTTAGCACCAGTCTTACTATACCATAGGTTGATTATCTCTACTAGCACAGGGTCAAATACGCTCGTGCTTGCATTATTCATAGCAAGATAGCCTTCGCTCGGCATAGTGAGTCCAGCGTCTCGTCCTAGCTCGCTGCTTATGCCTATACCTTTCCATTGTTGCTTACGCTTGGTCCAGTCTCCGCTTCTTGCATCTAGTATAGTAAATGGTGGTGTTACGAATTGATCAGCTAGACTTTTCCAGTTTTCATCTTTAGCTGCAGCTTTGCTCATCATATCTTTTAGATCAAATCCAATTGAATCGATATCAAAGCCCAGTTCATCTAAGTCTGTTAGTTCGTCTATTAGCAAGTCATTGTCCCAGTCAGCCAGTTCGTTTAGTCTGTTATCAGCTATACGATATGCTTTTACTTTTTCATCACTTATATCATCTGGCATATATAGAACTGGAACTTCTTTTAGCTCTAGTTCTTTACTTGCTTTCCAGCGAGTGTGCCCTACTACGATAATATTATCTTTGTCAACTACGATAGGTTGATTGAAGCCAAACTCTTTAATGCTTTCGGCTACTCTCTTTACTGCTTTACCATTGTTGCGTGGGTTCTTTGCGTATGGAGTTAGTTCGTTAATCTCCATCCATTGAATCTGATTTTCCATTGTGGGGGTTTCCTTATGGTTTAAAATAGATATGTTTTACACGCCCATATAATTAGGCCTAAATCTAAGATAAAGATATTCCAATACGCTAATGCGAAGAATGTATTTGCGATCTTAATACTGTTTTCTTGTGCTACTTGAAGCTCTTCTGCTCTTGTTAATCCTGTTCTCATTTTTTATCTCCGGGGTTGTTGTTATTGCTACTGCCATTTACATACAGTCCAAACCAAGCTGCACCGGCGCCAATCATTGTGCTGGTAAATGCTGCTTGAGCATTGTTTGGATCTTCTAGTCCCATAAACCAATTGATCACCATATAGAAGCTGATCATATAAGTTAGTATCAACAGTCTTGGAATTATACGCCAAGCATTTAGTTGATCTGGGGTTAGTTTCATTTACTTTTCTTCCTTATACTCATTTTAGTTTTCTTACCTTTACGCTTGTATGAAGCTTGAACAGCCCGCATACCTGCATTAAAGCTGCTGCTACTACGAGTTAGTGTGCGGCCACCTGCACGGGCATATCTAGCTCCTGCAAAGTGACCACCGCAATCGGTTTTACAAGTTGAGCCTCTGTAGCTCGCCATTAGACAGCTACGGGCATTACTGGATACATCCAGTTATATACAACTGCAACACATACGATCGCAACTACTAGCCATAACTTTTTATTTTTAAGTTTAGCTTTCCATTTGTTCTTTAATATTTTAGATTGTTTCATCGTTATACTCCTATTATTAGTATGACTTTTTCTTATAAGTCTTTTTCTTTTTAGGGGTCTTCTTTATTTTCTTTTTAGATTTATAAGCCACTTTTTACCATCCCTATCACTGTTGATACAACTAAGATAATTAATACAGCCCAAATGCGTGTATCTATCTTCTCAATTGCTTTGCTTTGTTTACACATATCAGTCTCCAAATGTCGAAGATGATTATCTTTAATTGCTGATATTGAATGCTTGATTTCCACTATGTCTTTAGCGTTTTGTTCGGTAATTTCCGTCCACTTGTGGTTTTCTAGCTTACTCATTGTTTATAATCCCTTAAACTTATCTTCAAACTTTACAGCTTTAGGATTAGTTTTAGGTGCTGCTTTCTTTTCACCACACTTGCATTTATCCAAGTGTTTAATCAAATCCTCTTTTAGCTGAGTCTTAATATTGCTTTCGTTTATTGCTCTCTTAAATAGTTCCATAGTATGGTTTCCTTATAGTTTATACAGTGTATTTATTCACTTTCTTTTTCCCAAGGTAGCACCGTTTCACTCTCTGAGTTAATAGGATTATCGCTCATACCCAATACATTTTTCGACAAATAAATCTGCATTACTGCGTGATCATTTTCTAATGCATTGCGCCACATAGCTCTCCGCAACTTGATATTGCCCTGTGCTTGTCCTTTGTTGATTATCTCGGCATAATTACGCTTTAGTGTATCTACACTACAGTCCATTACATACGATATTTCCTTCCAGTTACAGTGTAGCTCAGCCAATCGAAGTAGCATATCTTTATCTAATTCGATCTTTTTGCGCCCTGCACCTTTGGGATTTTTTTCTGTCTTGTCTGACATATTGTTCCTCCTTTATACACGGATGTGTATTGGGGTGCTGTTACACACCCCGTTTAGTTAATTAGTTTAACTTGCTGTTGTTGTTGGACTATGCGTTAGTTTCCAATCAGATCCATCATAAAATACCATACACTTACCACCAGTTACACTTGATTCATCAGTTACATAAGCTGCTGAGCCGGCTTCAATATTAGTAGTTGGTAAGTTTGCTACAATGTATTCCTTGTGCTGAATAGGCACTCGAGACTTTACTTTGTCTACATCAGCGTAAAATACCAGATTATCGTTGTGATCATTTACACGAAATCTATCATTAGCAGTCTGGAAGTTAACTTCGGCATTACCTTCTGTATATAAATCAGCTAAAACTTCTAAGCGTTTCTCTACTGTCATATGGTCTTTATCATACCAGAACGCATCTTTTCTAGTCCAAGGAGCACTCCAGCCATTGTCGTATACATAGAAATGCATTTGGTGTGCATCATTATCGTGTTTAGCATAGCCGCTCATTCCGCCTACATAAATGTTAGGTGCTGAGTTGTTAGTATTAGTTGAGTCTGAACGAACTTCAATTTCAATTGCTGAGCCTCTAGGTTCAAATCCATTAGCTGCACCATCTGATCCCAAGTATCTTACCATTGTTAAGGCACTTACTGCACCGTTAGTAGATTGGTCATCATATACCATAAAGTTACTTGAGCCATAGTTTGAGCTGTTAGCATTAATACCACTTGTAAAGTTACCTCTATATGCGTCTAAATTACCATCAGCATCTACAGTTGTAAATTTACCCGAAGCTCGTGTTGTTTCACCAACTCGTCCATCGTGATCACCTACGAAATTAGCTATACTACCGCCTGTGCTTAACACTGCAAGACTAGTATTACTACTGTGGATATTACCTGTGAAGCTTACTCCTGATAGTGTTCCGCCTGTTACATTACCAACTAAATTACCAGTTACATCACCTAAGACATCACCAGTTAAGTTGCCTGCAACATTACCGTTTACTTGTCCAGTGTGTATTCCGTTAGTATTACCAACTAAATTACCAGTTACATTACCTTGTAAATTACCAGTTACATCGCCTGTTAGGTCAGCTGTTACTGTAGCGGCAGAGAAGTTTGCATCAACTACATTATCCATACTACCTGTTTCAGTTCCATCACTGGTTGTTGTTGCTACACGAAAAGTATCAGCACTTTCATCCCAGAATATAGTTGCATTATTACCAGTTGAGCCACGCTCCATTACAATACCGATATCATTAGCATTAGTGGCTGCACCACGGTTTAGTTCAATAATTCTATCAGCAATAGCTGTATTAGTTGTATCAATAGTTGTTAGTGTTCCATTTACATCCAAGCTACCATTTACTACTAGATTTTCTGGTATAATTACATTATTACCACTGTTGGTTCTAAGTGTAATGTCATTACCACCTGTATCAAGTTCCCAAGGATTTCCTGCTTGTTCCCATAATACTGCCATATTGTTAGCACCCATTTCGATTCTACCATTAGCATTTTGTATAGCGAAGTTACTCAAATATAAGTCACTCCAAGTTAATGTTTCGGATCCAATAGCGTGTTGTCCACTTTGGTTGGGTTTTAATGCACTGTCAACTGCATCGTAGTCTTGTGTAATTGCAATAGAGACATCGTTTGTGCCTTCTGTTACAGTTATGTTGTTGCCGCCTGTTAAACCTTTAATTGGAGTATTAAGTCCACTTTTAGTGTTAACTAAGCCAGCTGTTCCGCCTGCTTTACTATTAGTATTGGCCTCTCCAGCCTCTTGAATAGTTAAAGTTAGGCTGTCTGTGTTTAAGTTGATTGCTGTCATCTTGTTGCCTCCGGTTTAACAGATATTGTTCCTTCAAGTATTCTTAAAGTTTTTTGTGGATACAACGGATCTCCTAGTGTCATTTCCAAATCATATACTTGGTTTCCAGGCACTAGTCCTCGAGTTGTATTAGCGCCTTGTGATAGGCGTATTTTACCAGTTAAAGAATTAAGTTTTTCTACTACTATACTTGTAGCTGGTGATAGGTCGTGTCTTGGTCGCATTTTACATTCAAATGTTGTTTGTGTTAAGTCGGCGCCTGTAGCTCCACTACCACTGTCATTTTTAACTGTAAGATCTAACTGCCAATCACTTCCTTGGTTTATTGTTATGTCATAGTTTGGTGCAATCATTACGCATCCTCCCAGGGTTTGTTGTTATCCAAATATGTTTGTATATCTGAACTTAAGACAAATTCATCAGCACCAGCTTTAACTTGTGCGTGGTAATCATCTCTTATTAGCGTTATTACTGTTGTTACCCACTCAATGTGTTCGTTAAATAATACCGCATTTGTTTGCATCTCTACAGATGCATACTCTAATATTTTATTTCTTACTATTGTTTTATCCGACATTGCCCACTCCATTTATTACTTTAGGAATTATAAATGTTCCTACTACTGTTTGTTCACCGCCAAATGCACCTGTATCACTGCCACTTACTCGCAAACTTCCAAATATATAATTTGCTTGTGAACCATTATTAAATCGCATACTTTTAACTGTGGTTGTGCTGCCCATATCTAAATCAATATAGTCTGTAGCACTGTTGCCTGATAAGTTCCAATAGAAAGTTGAAATATCGTTGCTATCAAATGGTTTCCAATAGTCATATGTATTATTATCAAAACTACCTTGACCACTTGCTACATAAGGACTTGGCACCGTATTACTGGTCATACTTGGAGGATACTGGGTTCCACTTTGTCCAACATCGCTGAAGAATCTTATGCCTGGTATCATTACCAATGTTCCAGGAATATCACCATCAAATCCATCTATACGCCAATATCTAAAACTTATTAAACTTAGTGTAAAGCTGGTTGTTACTAGTATACTGGCTGCATTACCAAAGTCTTGCACTGTTGTTTCCAGTGTAAAGTTGCCAGGTGTTAAACCACCACTTGCAAATTCAAATACACCTGATCCAGTGTGTGTTACATCGTCTTGTGTAAGCACTACAGTTCCACTTGAGTTTTTTATATCAAACTTAAAGTTTGGTAGCGTGTATCCACTATAGTTAGTTACTGTAAACTGTGATGGACCCAATTGTTTCTGATCAGCGACCATACTTATTACAGGTGTTACACCTGCTTGTTGAGCACCTTGATCAATGTTCTGCCAACGCCCTGCTGTGCTGTTATAGCCAATTACTTGACTTGCTTGTAAATTGTTTAGGTCGACATCAGCTAGTTGTCCTAGTTCTATGGTGGATAGTTCTAAAACAGTTATATTTGCTGCTAAATCATCTGTGACGGTGATTCTTTGGTTTTCATCATCAACGCCATATACAGTATAATTACTCATCGTGTCATACCTGCTGTAATTGTTGCTAAACCTTGTAATATACGACTTTTGCTTCCACCAGCATCTGTCATTACTACATCATATTGATAATCTCCACTTTTAAGTGTAGCTGTTGCACTATCACTTAATACTAGTCGAAACTTACCGTCTGTGTTACTTACTATACTGCATACGAAGTCTGCAGCACTTGTTGTATTTTGCGCTCGTTCTCTTAAACTTGCTGCGAAACTGTAGCCTGTGATATCTAAATTACTTGACCCTGAACGGATCTGAAAGGTTCTATCAAAGTCGGCATAAGCTTCAATTGTTATATTATATATTCCTGCTGCCATATTTTTTTCTCCTACTGGACTCGTGGTTTATTGTTATTTATCTCGATAAATATTGTTAGGATCGCTTTGGATCTTGGGCTAAGGGGGTTTAGCTCTGGGAGCCTAGACAAGGCTGTTTTGGGCTCCCTTTTAACTTTATCCCTCAAACGCATTACTCCAGCGATCCTTTACGCTTCCATCCATAAACTTTTCAAACACTACTGGTTCTGGTCCACTTTCGCGACTATGCACTACTCTGTATCCTACCCAATCTTCACCTTTTGATAATCTTTCCATAAATGCAATTTGCAATAATGGATCTATTTCTTTGTTTTCTACAGATTG
>TARA_R110001606_G_scaffold26736_6_pt1 | contig 11115 bp, 9 predicted proteins | sample TARA_R110001606 | Tara Oceans TARA_R110001606 (sample SAMEA4398315) | marine metagenome | biome: Polar Biome; feature: [SRF] surface water layer (ENVO:00010504); material: water (ENVO:00002006), including particulate matter (ENVO:01000060) such as... | depth 5 m
CTCAGGAAAAGTTATATTGAGCGTTTTTGCGAGCGTATTTCGCTCATCTTCCGTTGGGTTGATTGTGTCAATCCAGTGTGCATTTCTGATTGATACTTCAAGAGAGGTATCGGATGAAGGCTCTAACTCTTTGATCACCCCCTGCTCGATAGAAAAAAATCTCAACATGCACTTCTCCTTTAATAACAAGATGAGTTGAGTATATGTAAGTGATGATTAATCAACAATGACAATACACTCCTGCATCTCAGTTATTATTAATAGTAAGCAATTCGCTAACACGTAACAGCACCTTTTGTTTTGCAGATTTTACAAAAAAGTGCATATTTTTCATGGCATATCAAAGAAAGCTTTCATCCCCCTCCTTTGAAAAAATACAAAACATTAAATATCAGCAACTTAAAAAATAATTTTTATCGGCACAACCATTGCTTTATATAAACTAACGCATGTTCATAGACTTTATTAGACGCTGTGAACATTCCTTATAAATCAGGAGGAATAATGAGTAACAATAACGAAACAAACAAAATCGCTGAATTTACTGCCCCAGGTATAAATGAAGAATCTGCAAAAAATACCATTGCTACACTTGATAACCGCATGGTCGCACTGATCGATTTACAATTGACTCTAAAACATATTCATTGGAATGTAGTTGGCCCAAATTTTATTGGCGTGCATGAAATGCTCGACCCTCAGGTTGAAGTGATCAGAGCAATGACCGACACCATCGCCGAGCGAATCGCTACGTTGGGCGGAGTTCCAGTTGGTACTCCAAAATCGATAGTTGATCGTCGTTCATGGCAAGATTACTCAATTGGTAAGGGCTTGGTAAAAGATCACTTAGTTGCGCTTGATAAAGTATATAATGGGATTAATGGCGATCACCGAAGTGCGATTGGCAAGCTATCAGAGCTCGATCCGGTATCTGAGGATATGCTAATTAGCCAACTTGCCGATTTAGAACAGTTTCAATGGTTTGTGCGTGCACACTTAGAGTCGTCAACGGGCAAACTCAGCAGCTAATCTAGCGGTTTTGTGTTCAGTTTAAACTGACTCATTTATATTTAAAGTCAAAGATCGGGCTATTTAAGGCCTGATCTTTATTTATTACTGATCAACAATAATGTCGCCACTTTTTGTTTATATTAGATCTTAAACTGACCTACTAAATTGCCTAAACTCTCCCCTCGACCAGCTAAGTGATGACTAACTGATGAGGTTGTTTTAATTGAACGTGTAAGCTCATTAACGATTTCTTGAATCGCAAAAACGTTACGGTTAATTTCCTCAGTTACACTACTTTGCTCTGTGGCAGCTGTAGCTATTTGCGTGCTCATATCGTTAATTGTGGTAACCGAGCTGGTTACCGCTCCTAAACTTTCAGAAATTGCGCGAGATGACTCAACTGAGCGATTGCAGCTTTGCTGGCTTGCCAACATTGCCTTTACCGCTGCTGTGACTAGCGTATGTAACTCATTAAGCATTTCATTAATCTCTAACGTGCTCTCTTGTGTACGACTGGCTAAACTTCTCACTTCATCAGCTACAACCGCAAAACCACGGCCTTGCTCGCCAGCCCTTGCAGCTTCAATAGCCGCATTAAGGGCCAATAAGTTAGTTTGCTCAGCAATGCCACCGATAACACTTAATACACTGTTAATTTTTTTAGATTGTTCACTTAATGAATTAACCTGTTCAGCAGCTTGATTAATCTCACTCATTAAATTTGAAACTTCTTCTAAAGAAACATCTACACATTTTTGAGCATTGGCAACATCTTGCGTGGCTGACTGGGTTGATACCGCCACTTGTGTGGTATTTTGCGCGACTTCCTGAGATGTTGCTGACATTTCGGTGATCGCCGTTGCTACCAGCTCAGTTTCATGATTATGGTTTACTAACTGATTTTCAATTAACTGTGTTTGTGTATTGATATCATTTGATGAATCTTTTACATCACGAGTTACATCTGCCACATTGGTGATAATGCTATGTAGTTTACTAACAAACACATTAAATGAATTACCCAATTGACCAATTTCATCATTACTATGCACTTCTTAAGCGCTTAGTCAGATCACCTTCGCCTTTTGCTATATCATCTAAGTTTTGCACCATATTTTGGATAGGCTTTACCATATTGTTTGCCGCAATTAAGGCAAAAAACACCGTCAACATCACCCAAAATAATGCAATTAATAACAGGGTCGTTACTTTTTCATTCATATGAGCTTGTATTGTTGCTTGGTACTTTGTTAGCTCAGCTTCAATATCATCCATATAAGCGCCCGTTCCTAGCATCCAATCTGTACCAGGAACCATCGCTGCATAACCCATTTTTTCAACTAACCCCGTTGTATTAGGCTTTTGAAAATCATAATAAAAAGCACCGCCACCTTGTCTTGCTTGCTCAAGTAATCCAACAACTATTTTTTTACCATTGGGATCGGTCATGGCTATTTTATTTTGCCCTTCAATTGCATCACCCAATAGAGCATGGAAAATACTAACGCCTTTTGTATCATAGATAAAAAAGTAACCATCTTTGCCAAAAGTGAGATCTCGCAATGCATTTTTTGCATCTTCTTTAGTCCCCTTGGCTAGTTCGTAATTAATTATTTGGCGGCCTATCTCAACCTCAGTTGCTAATAAACTTTCTTTGTCAGCAATTAATTTTGTTTTAAACGATACAAAATTTTGCTGCTGATTTTGATACTCTAAATAATATGAGCTGGCCATTAAACTAATTAAAAGCAGCGTGAGCGGCAAAATAGCTAATAGCAACAGCTTGTTTTTCAGACTTAGATTACTCATTTTTCCTCACGTGTAACAATGTAAAGCTCCATGGTATTGATACATCGAGAGCTTATAAAAACTGTAATTATACTGCCAATTACAATTAAGTGTTTATTTGAAATCAGAAGCTATTCAAATACCATATTCACATATATAGATTCTGGATATAAGACAAACGTATAGTAGCTGCAAGTTACCATAATAAATTTTTACTAGTAAAGTAAACGTAAAAATTGCAAGCCAACAAAAACACAATTGCACAATAATTAAACAGCAAGCAACTATAAATGAATATTGAACTGATTTTGGCCTCGCCATTAGTTTGATGAACTGACGTTTAATATTTTTAATGGCTATGTTATTTGTGATCTCCATGCTATCTATCAATATAAGCTTTTCATCCACCACGTTTTCACATAGTCTGAAGCAGACTGAATGTAAAACAATACAAATTATAACAAGGTAGTTTTATGAGCAATCAATTAAATGTATTAGGTACGCGCTTGCATTTGTGCTGCGGGAATACAGGCTACACTCGAGAAGGGTTTTGCTATGTCCCTGCATCTGATTTTGGTAACCACAGTGTATGTGCCATCATGACTGAAGAATTCTTACAGTTTTCAAAAGCACAAGGCAATGACTTGATAACGCCTAATCCAATGTACGATTTTGCAGGCCTAAAGGCTGGTGATAAATGGTGTTTATGTGCCGTGCGCTGGCACCATGCGGTTGCTGAAAACGTAGCTCCGCCGGTTATACTTGAGGCCACCCATGAAAAATCGTTACAAGTAGTCTCTCTTGAAGTATTAAAGGCTCACCAATACTCTGCACGTTAAAAGTTTCCAATAGGCATTTACACACTCTAAGATAAAGCCATTGCGCTGGTTTTATCTTATTCACCATCTAGTATGATATTAGCAATGTGATAACACCAACCAGCTAATATCGCTCAACCTTAAACTTTTTCATCAGACTTAACACTCAATCAAAAGCAGTCCTAAGCCTAAGTATCTGCTATTTATTAAAAAAATCCTCCCCCCTGAGCTATACTTGTTAATATATTAAATTTACTATCCAAGTGTGCTTACGATTAAATAAGGAAACTTTAGTGCTGTCGCGTTTGTATGATTTTATGCCGGGTTTAAACACTTTACTTCATTATGAACGAAAGTGGTTTGCTGATGATGTGAGGGCTGCATTATCCGTTGCCGCCGTTGCTCTACCTGTTGCTATCGCGTATGCACAACTTACTGGGGTTAACGCCGCTGTTGGGCTATATTCATGCATATTACCCATGATTTTATATGCCTTGTTTGGTACTTCCAAACAATTGATTGTCGGACCCGATGCTGCAACATGTGCGGTTATTGCTGCGGTGGTGACACCACTTGCAGCTGGAGACAGTGTTAAACACTGGCAACTCGTTGTAACTATGACCGCGATGACCGGCTTTTGGTGCTTTATTGCTAGCCGATTTAAATTAGGGGTATTAGCAGACTTCTTATCTAAGCCTATTTTAATGGGCTTATTAAACGGTGTTGCAATTACGATTATTGTCAGCCAATTTTCTAAAGTATTCGGTTTTACCTTCGATGACAGATATTTACTTGAACGATTAGGAGGTGTGCCTACTTATTTATCACAAACCCACATCCCTACTCTATTAATGGCCCTGTTTACCCTCGGTGTTTTTTTTGCCATGAAGCGACTAAAACCGACTTGGCCAGCATCTATGTTTGCTATCGCATTTGGTGCCCTATTAGTGTGGGTTTTTAATTTAAAGCAGTTTGATATCAACACAATTGGCACTGTAACCGGTGGCCTTCCAGTGTTTAACACCCCTATTTATGATATTGGTATTATTCGTGAACTTGTCGTGCCTGCACTTAACTTAGCAATAGTTAGCTTTGTCAGTATGATGCTAACCGCTCGCAGTTTTGCAGCTAAAAATGGTTACGACATAGATGCTGACAAAGAGTTTAGAGCGTTAGGTATTGCGAACATTGGATCTGCTTTATCACAAGGTTTTGCTGTCAGTGGTGCAGACTCTCGTACAGCTGTTAACGATGATTCCGGTGGTAAAACGCAATTAGTGTCGATTATCGCAGCGGGAATTATTGCTGTTATCGCCCTATTTTTAACCGCTCCCCTAGAATTTATTCCCAGTGCAGCATTAGGTGTTGTGCTTATTATTGCTTCAATCCATTTATTAGACTTAAAAGCCATTTGGCTATTAAAGCGTAAAGACAAACAAGCATTTTACCTTGCGCTAGCCACCTTATTCGCAGTGTTATTTATTGGCGTAATACCAGGCATCACTCTCGCTGTACTATTGGGGTTATTCCAGTTTATTCGCACCGTAATGCGCCCTACCGACAATATATTAGGTGTTGATATTAAGGGCGTTGTTAGGAGCCTTGATGCCACAGATAAAGCAAAGTCAGTACAAGGAGTCTTTATTTATCGTTTTAATTCTCCTTTAACTTACTTTAATGCCGGTTACTTTAAACGGCGTTTGCTAGAACAATATGCGCGGCAAAAAGACGACACGCGATGCGTTATTATCGACGCAGTCCCCTGCTTCACCCATTTAGATTTAAGTGTCATGGCCATGCTCGCCGATTTAGACGTAATATTTAAAAAGCGTGGTATTCGATTAGAACTTGCTGGCAGAAAGCGGCAATTACTATCATGGTTTGAAATTGCTGGTATGACATCCGGTAAAGACGGCATCTACGTGCATTCAGATCTCTATATTGCCTTACAAAAAAACAGCGTCAGCCAACCAAGTGCACAAGTGAATTTATTTACAACACATCCAAATGAGGGTACTGCAGAACAGTTATAAACATGCGTATGTAATTATGATTGTTGCAAGCAACTAAGGCGATAGTCCTTGCTTCCCCTAATTTAGTAAGGACTTTATACAAACCACGTTTTTTCGTAAATCACTCAGTGCAAAGGCTGTTCAGGCTTTTTTAACAAATTTAGCAGTCACTATCATTTCGCCTACGCCATCGACCTTACAATCGAGCTGATGATCTTTAGCATCTTTTATCCAGCGTATAACCGCTTTACTGCCAATTTTTATCACTTGTGAGCTACCTTTGATTTTTAAATCTTTTACTACAGTCACTTTATCGCCTTCGCACAAAAGCGTGCCATTGGCATCTTTTACGCTAATCACATCATTTAACAGTATCGCATCTGGATCCCACTCATAAGCGCACTCAGGGCAGATCAACAAGGTTTGATCTTGGTATACAAAGTCAGATTGGCATTTAGGACAGGAAGGTAAAGACATAAATTAGCGTGCGTAAGTAAATTTATAACAATGGTAATGGCTAATAATGATTTTGTCTATTTGTGGAGTTATTACGATATAAAGTTAATAAATGCATTGCTAAAGCATACCAATGAAGACTTTAAACTACTTGGAAAACATCCCTAGTTATTCTAGTATCTATTGGTCAAAGCTTATTATTTGCATTTAAATGAAATCATTTCCGTCACTATATTTTGCTAATCTATTTTTAATTATTGGCACCGGTTTACTCACCACCTATTTAGCCCTCTATTTAGGGAAAAATGGCATCTCGACCTTTTGGATCGGGTTAATGACCTCGTGTTATTACATGGGTTTGTTGCTTGGCTCAAAGCTTGGTTATCACCTTATTAAATCGGTCGGCCATATTAGAACCTTTGCAGCCAGTACCGCCGCTGTTTTAGCGTGCGTTGCAGCACATGGCGTTAGCGATAATATTTATTTATGGTTAGCCCTGCGGCTATTTGTAGGCCTTGGTATGATGTGTAATTACATGGTGCTCGAAAGCTGGCTCAACGAACAAGCTGCACCAGAGTCTCGCGGGCGAGTGTTTTCGTTTTATATGATCACCTCTTATCTGGGTATGATTTTAGGTCAATTTGCATTAGCCGAATTCCCAGAGCTTGGCTATGCACCACTATTTTTAGTGTGCATGGCGCTGGCAATTGGCATTATTCCTATTTCAATCACTCGTAGGATTCACCCCAAGCCATTAAAACCAATTCAAGTCAGTCTGTTTGACTACTTTAAAAAAGTACCGCAATCACTTACAGCTGTTCACTTTGCGGGTATTATAAATGGCAGCTTTTACGGCCTTGCACCAACATTTGCCAAGTCATCTGGGTTTAATTCGTCAGAAATTGCCATTTTTATGTCTGCCACTATTTTTGCAGGTCTGATCGCGCAATGGCCAATGGGGATATTGTCGGATAAAATACGTCGTAGCGTGTTGATCCGCACCAATGCGGTTGCGATTGGTGTAGTTAGCTTGGCTTTATTTTTGCTACCTATTACGCAAACACTCGCCTTTGCACTCACTTTTATGTTTGGGTTGTTCGCCTTTACTTTATATCCATTATCCTCAGCCTTAGCTAATTCACGCGTTGAAGATGAAGAGCGCGTTGGCGTGTCATCTGCGTTATTAGTTGTTTTTGGAGCCGGTGCAGCACTTGGTTCAACTGCCAATGCACAAGTTATGACCTATTTTGGTCACCAAGCCCTTTATGCCTCCATCGCATTATTAACGGTGATAATGTACTTATTACTCACTTACATTAATTCGAAACAAAAAGTAGAACAACCGGAGTCGAGTGATTACGTTGTAGGCACATCAGACGTTACCAACTCGCCTCTGGCTGCGACCATGGATCCACGAATAGAAGAAACGACTGCCCACGAGCAAATGTTGGTGGTCGATGAAATTGATGATGAATATGAAGAAAACAATGCAGTCTTTGATACCGATGATCCGCAGGGTGACCTGTTTAAAGACTTTCAAACGCAAGACGAAACCGCAGAACTAAAAAAATAGCGATTCATTTTCGATATAATAAAAGCAGGTAACAGCCTCTATTTACCTGCTTTTATTTAGCTTTATAGAGCAGCTATCGTCATCTACGTAAGCTTTAGACTCGGTACTTAGTTACGAGTCTATTGCGTAGCAAAAACCTTACATGTACCCTTATCAAACGTCCCAAATCAGTAAACCACTATGTATAAGCGCAAACTTTTTTATTTTGGCCTGACAACTGCTTTTATTTTATTTTTGGCACTACTGAGCACCGCAATTTCCGCTCATTTAACTCGCGAAAACCTGCTACAAAGTAATATTGCTCAGTCATTATTAGTTGAGCATGAAAAGCTATCGAGTATCTCTTACCGACTTTTTAAACAGCTAACCGATGAAATCATTTTTGGTCAAAATGCCAACCAAGCCTATGTACGAAAAAAACAAAACCTGATCCAGCAATCAATTAACCAAATCAAAAAACTGGAGATTGAGCAACGCAATGCATTAGGCCTATCCTTCACTAAAGGCAGCGTTGAAGACACCGATGAACTTGTAAGGCTCATTGATGAAATAACTGTTGAATTTAGAGCCGTAGTAAGCAGTGATAACAAAGCGCCTTTAAATCAGCAAGCACAGCTAAAACGCTTACTTGAAGTAACCATAGACGATCAATTTAGAGAGGCAATCAACTCGGCAGTAGCGCGTCAGGCACGTGTTGTGGCGGCGATCAATGCAAAAATTGAGATGCTTAATACCACTATTTTATGGTTTGCGATTGGCCTAGGTGCCCTCTCAATTCCGCTAATATTATATGGCTGCTATTGGCTGTTTAATCAACTTTATCAACCACTGATATTAATCGCTAATGCAACTAACTCGATTGCGTTAGGACACTATCAAAAGCCAATCTCAGTAAAACTAGATGATGAGTTTGAAGAGCTTGCAACATCGATAAACCAGCTTGCACTGCGCCTGCAAGAACACGAAAAAAACGCAATAAAATCAAGAAAACAATTAGAACTTGAAGTAAAACAGCGCACCAGTGAGCTCACTGAAGCCAACCTGCTGCTCACAAAAACTGACTCTCGGCGCCGCCAGTTTATCGCTGATGTATCACATGAACTGCGCACACCACTGACGATTATCAGAGGTGAAGCGCAAGTTACACTAAGAATGCAATCGGTATCGGTTGATGACTTTAATCAAACCCTCACATCAATACTTGAGCAAGCTGTAAGCCTAAGCCGCTTAGTTGATGATTTATTACTATTAACACGGGCAGAGATGAATCAAATAAATCTCGAAGTTATACCGACCAAAATCATGCCGTTGATCGCATCAGAAGTTGCTAAATGGCAAAAGCTCAATCCAAGTCGTGCTATAACCTTCGAAGCCAGCACAGAACTAAATGAGCAACTGGTCACCATAGATATACGACGGATCCAGCAAGTACTGGCTATTTTATGCGATAACGCGATCAAATATTCAAAGTCAGATCAACCTATTGATATTAGCCTACATAGAACAGATTTATTGATCACTATTGCTATAAAAGATTATGGCGAAGGGATCTCTGCAGCTGAAGTCGATAATATTTTTGAGCGCTTTGTGCGCTTTAGTAAACACAGTGAAGGGCTTGGGCTTGGGTTGCCAATTGCAAAAGCCATTATCGAAGCTCATGACGGCAGTATTAGCGTTACCTCAACCCAAGGGCAAGGATCTATATTTTCAATCTCTTTACCGGTAGGACACAAATGATGAATATTCTTCTCGCAGATGACGAACTACCACTGTTAAACTTTCTATCACGGGGATTACGCAGTGAAGGCTATGAATGTACAAGCATCAATGAATTACATGAAGTCCTGCCGTTTATTAAAAAAAACTCACCGCAAATAGTGACACTCGATAGATTATTTGGTTCACAAGATAGTTTATCAATATTGGAAGCGGTCAAAGCCCTCCCCAACCCACCTATGGTGCTAATGCTAACTGCCTTAGACGAAGTCCCTGAACGCGTCAAAGGATTAGAAATGGGAGCGGATGATTATCTATGCAAACCTTTTGATTTTGACGAACTATTAGCCCGTGTATTAGCATTAAAACGCCGTATGACGGCACCGCAACAGCAAGACCAAACAACGCTTAATATTGGCTCATTAGCATTACTCATTCAGCAACGTATTGCATTACTAAATGGTGAAGAATTAGCACTGACAAAAATTGAATTTGAGTTACTGCTGTACTTTGTAGAAAATCAAGACAAGGTGCTGTCTCGTGAGCGGATACTTAGCCGTGTATGGCAAACTTACAGCGAACCCAATACTAATATTATTGACGTGTATGTCAGCCGATTAAGAAAAAAAATAGAAACAGAGCCTAATTTAACTATTCAAACGTTGCGCGGAAATGGTTATAGGATGAATCTAAAATAGTGCGAGTTGACTACTCGCACTTTAAATACAGGATTAAATCACTGAGAAATAGGTGATAACAACTTAGGGTTTTGCACTAAATTACGCACCCCATGGGCATGATCTTCGTTAAATACATTCTCATCACACCACTTACCAACACTGTTGATATCGACTACGGCAACGTGTGGTCTAACACTCCAACTAACTTGTAATGGCGATGCTTTTTCATTATATGCAGGGCCCGTTGTTGAACCTAAATACTCAATAGGGATGCCGGTATTAGTAGGAATATTAGGTGCTTGGTAATAACCATTAACTTGCTCAACATTTGCAAGCTGTGCAAAATTAATAGCATCTTTGTCATTGGCTAGCACGATTACTTGTCCTTCAACTCTAAGAGCTGGATTCATTGTGCTTTGAGCTAAACAAGCCCCCAATGTCGGGCCAGGTGTAACTTGTGCTGATGAATAAACAAAGTGTACTTCTAGAGTATCACCCACCTTTAACGACTCACCTTTTGCCGCACAAATTTTACTTTTTACAGGCTGTAATTGAGCAGCTGATAATTTGCGCTCAGAAAGGTAACCTGTATGATGACCTTTGCCATCTCCATTGCCAGCATAAGTGGTAAACTCCCCGCCTTTATGCTCCGCATTTTTATGAAAATGAATGTTGCATAAATTAAGCTCACTACGGCTTGGCGCCATCCCAAAGCTACGTAAGTTAGTACCATAATTTTGGTCTATATCGCGAGGTGATTGTGGCCCAAAACCTTTACCCTGAGTGTTTTTATCAAGTGCTTCACGTTGCTCGGCCACAATATTATCACTAACATTCTTTGCGCTCACAACCGCACTAGTAACTGCCAATGTAGACAAACCAATGACACATGCACATTTTACAAAAACTGCTGTTTTAATCATTTTCACTTTTATTTATGCCCTTTATAAAGTTAATAAGGCCATGTTATTGAAAATATCTAAAAAAGACTTAACTGGAACATTAAAATAAGATTAAAACCCAGCGAATAATAATCAATGTATTTGAAGAGCCTAAAGCCT
>TARA_R110001606_G_scaffold105047_3_pt1 | contig 11109 bp, 5 predicted proteins | sample TARA_R110001606 | Tara Oceans TARA_R110001606 (sample SAMEA4398315) | marine metagenome | biome: Polar Biome; feature: [SRF] surface water layer (ENVO:00010504); material: water (ENVO:00002006), including particulate matter (ENVO:01000060) such as... | depth 5 m
TTAGCTTCACCAGGCTCCAGCACTCCGTCGGGCGGGCAAAACGACGAAGATTTGTGGTTTGGCGGCGATACATTTTTTGGGAATGTAATGAAGCCTGGTCTGGGCTGGACGTATCACTCTAGCTCGAGAATACTTGCGACAGTAATTCCAACCGGAGGTTACGGCATCTTCGATAAAGATAATTTACTGCAAGAGGCTAACACTAACTATTGGCACGGGTTTGTAGATTATTTTATTACAATTAGATATTGCTCTGGGGTTTAGTTGAATGTCTAATTCTTTAACTTTAGAACTGGTTAGTAATGGGCCAATTCAGTACCAGAATGTGAGCTTGGCCGCTCATGTCAAGAAGCCTTTAGAGAAATTTCTTTTCAAAAAGAAATTAAATGAGGGGGCTATACCTTTAGAGTATTTTGAAAACAAAAAAATAAATGCAAAAGATGAAGTTTTTATTTTTGATAGATCTCATCTGTCATACAGAGATAGCGCTTTAATTGATAATTCTAAATTTAAAACTTTCATTGGAGGTAGTTTATCTACTCAATATAAGGAAGTCTTAATTACCCATAGAACTGGCATCTCGAATCAAGGTGCAGAGGTTCCATTATTCTACAAACACGCTTTGAAATCGAATACTGTTGAAGTCGATATTAAGATATCAAGTAACATTGAGATCGACACCCCGTTTATTTATAAAATTGATATTGAAAATAACGGTTTATACACCAATGCAAGTAATTTCTTCGATAAGAGGTCTGGAAGGTATAAAGTAGTCTATATCGAAGAAGTAGACTCTGAAGGTAATAGTCAGACTTCTTTGCTCCAGATTAGACCTGTAATATCTGAGGCTACTTGGCAAGATGTTGACCAGTCAACTGGGAAGATTAATTCTCCAGTAGACAAATACACTAGAGAGCAAACTAGCAGTGGATATAAGTATTACCTGAATGGAAACGAAAAATATTACTGGACTCCAGAAAGTACAAATTTGCTTTTCATTAAAGAGATATTAGGCGATCAAAGTAACGAGTCGTGGACTCCTGTAATCTCAAACGGCAATGCTTACAGGAATGTTAGCGGAAGAGGCTATAGATACTATATTTCAGAATACAATCAACAAGCTTTTTATCCTGCTAAGCCATACTCAAATAGTTCTCAGAAGACAATGCAGTTTGTAAACTCTAATATTTTGGATAGTAATTTAAAAAAAATTGAAATAGAAAATAACTTACCAATTGATATTTTTGTTTATGACGAAGACGGAAGTTTAATAGACATTTTTACAAGCAACGAAAGCAAAGAGGATCTATCCTTGAATGGGATTCAATATAAAACTAAAGTTATCGAAGGATACGATTCTGAATCAGGCTTAATCTACCTAAATACAACTTTAGACTCTAACTATACGTACAAGTGTGACGCTTTTTACCGTAAGCAGGAGTTTGAGTTAAAAGAATTAAATTTAAATCCTGTATTAAATAAGAATAACAGGCATCACAAATTTGTAATCTACTGCATTCCTAACGCTTCGATCTGGGAAAGAAGTATACATTATTTGGTTGTAGATGAAAATGATATAATAATAAACTGTTCACAATCTGTAGGACTAACTTATCCCTCACTCCAGGGAGAATTTGAAGACAAGATTAATGATCTTAGCGTTATTGGTAAAAGCTTCTCTTATGGAGAGGATTCTTTCAGTGAGAAATATAGCTTTTTATATCGAGGGAATACTAACCAATATATGATTCTAGGTGAGATGTATCTTACTTCTCCCTCTAGTCCAGAAGATAGTTTTTATTTCCCCCTTGAAAGAGATATGGATTTCTTTAAAAATAAGAAAGAAGTATATCGTTCGAATAGGAATATTTTGCAAAGTCATTTTGGTTATGGCCCGAACGGGCAAAACTATGCTGAGAATAAAATAGCAATAGTAGAAGTTCCAATAGAACTTCTTAAAGAGTACGGAGGAGACCTAGAAAGATCTGAAGTTTTGAATTATCTAGACTACTTCAGTCAGTCCTCTTTAAATAAAATTGTAAAGTATGTTCACCCTACAGTTCGAGTTAAGTATGAGGGGGGCGCTGAAAGCATTAAGTTCAACTTTGAATGGCCTGGTCCTGATTGTAAGATTGAAATTCAAAAAAAGAAGAATGGTGAATTTATAACAGTAGATACTCTATCGGAAGAAGAAGGGGTTAAGTTCTTTTGGAGCGATGAAGAAGCTGTGAGCAATAGCTTGAATGTGTATCGCTTTAGAGTATTAAAGAATAATATCAAATATCCTTTTAGTGAAGAATATGAGGCGGTAATAGAATGAATAACATAGTTTTAAATTACGTAGAAAAGAAGAGCGAAACAATAGTAGAAGTAATTTCTGGAGAAGAGTTTGAGCTGTTTGAAGTAGCCAACTATGGACCTGCAAAAGATGTTGGGATCTACCTTAAGAAAAGCCTTTCTCTAGGTAACGCTGATTTTCCTGCGGATCAAGAACCCTACATAGATATCGTTGATATACTAAAGTATGGAAAGAGAGGAGAAGGCTTATACTTTTTAGATGATAGTAACACTAAGATTTTCTTTTCAAGAGCTGCTGGGTCTAGCCCTAAGACTAAAATCAGTTTAGGCCGATTTGAATCTGGAGAGAAGCAAATTTTAAGAATTGGTTTTGATAGGATTAACGATCTTTCTTCTAGGCGTTTCTTTATTGATATAATCGCGGAGTAATTATGAATTTTAAAAATAAAATATCTTTTGAAAAGATTTTACTTGAAGCAGGAAATCGAAGGTTGAACGATTTGGATTTCTTTGAAGAAGAGATCGATGACGAAATGGCTATGAGGATAGTTGCAAATGAATCTTTATATACTGATATTAAAATTCAAAGCCCAAATGATATAATCCAGTCAGGAAAAGAAACCGAAAGTATTAAGAATTTAAAATTGTTAAATAATATTCTGAATGGAAAGCTTTTGAATCTTAATAATTTTAATAAATTTTATTCAGAGAATATCTACAGTGAGATGTTGCAAATAGAACATAAGGCAGAAGCCCTATCTTCTCGAATAGATGAGAGTGAAATTGCGATTCTAGAGAAAAGTGAAAAAGTACATTCCAATGATTTCATCAAGAATAAAGATATGGGTGATGGAAGTTATGGATCGGTCTTTAATAAAGATTTTAAGACAGGACTATCTTTTGCTAGTAATGAGATGTGCGAAGTAATGAAAGGTGTAGGAGCTACACTGCCCGTAGAAGCAGTAGCCCACATACGCCCAGAGAGGGCGTATATAGTACACGAGGGTACTGATAGTGGGGATAGCAAGCAGGCGCTCTCAGTCAGCGATATAGGGAACATATTTAAAAAGAACAAGATCTTCAACTATGTAGTAGTTCGCAAGGAAAAAGAAAATAAACTCTATAAAAGGAAAACTTCTTATTCAGAGTTTCCTTATAGTCGAATCTCAAATTTTTCTTTTGGTATAGAATTTTCAAGTACAGTTTATTTTAACAACATAAGAATATCCAGCTGTTCTTCTATCGGCTATGAGATCAAAGAGATTAAAGCTTTAATTGGCAAAAACAAATGGGTGAGTTTGGAATTTGAAAAGATTGATGTCTTCGGAAATATTAATCTATTTTTCCCTCCAGTAAATTCTAAAAATTTACAGATAATACTAGAACAAAATAATGTTGTAGGAAGAACTGAAAAAGGAATAGCTAAGAGTGAAGAGTTCTCAATAAATAAAACTCTCAACAGTTTAGGCTTTGTATCCAATATCGGAATGATAGAAGAAAAGGATGGAGGCTATTATCAGGACTTCTCTATTCGAGATGTAGAAGTTTCACTGATTAAATATGGACGGAGGGGCGCTTTCACCTCTAAGCCAATAGAGGTTCAGGGATTCTACTCCTGCGACTTGAGAAACAATACTCTTTACTCAGTTGATAGTACTTTGGAGATCCGGGGAGACTATGATGAAATCTCTTTCGAGACTCAAAATTTCAGGGCTTTAAGTGAGTTTTATTTATGCCTAGATTTAAAAGAGTCAGACGGCTCACCTTATCAAGAGATAGTTCCTCTTCTAGATAGAAAAGAGAATCAGAAAGAATTGCTAGTTGGGAGTAACGAAAGAAGTAAGGTTAAACTTTTTCCAGATCTGCGTGCAAATAATCTTAAAAAGAAAATCAAAAGTATAAATTTCATTTCCAACACAGAAGAAGATGAAATGAGAAATCAAAGAGATAAGAATCTATTCATCAGATACAATTCAACTAGTAGAAGTTACGAAGAAGTAGAGTCATACACTAAGAGAGATGAGTACCTTTTCAGCTTTGACAAAGACAGCCACTTGTGGGAGGGAGTCTATCCTTATACTAACAACGAGGTACTGTATTTGAAATTTGAATTTGAAAGCGACCACTCACTGGATAAAGCAGACTATATAGATTTAATTTCAAGCGATAAAAGGCTTAGCGGTAGAACTAAGGTCTTGAAAGTTCTCAACGATAAAGAAGTAATAATAAGCTGTTACAACATCGGAATAAGCTCTGAAGAATATATCCAAGAGCATTTAATTGATACTTTTCTAGATAATAATTATTATGCTATTAAAAGAACTGAAGATCCTTTCAAGGTTTTTCAAGATCGGAGACTATTAAAGATAGGAGATGACTACATGATATCTCTTGATGGTGGAAGTAATTTTTTCAATTACTTCCCTTTAGACTCTAGCTATGATTTTATTTTTAACGAGGGAACCGCAGGTGAATTTTGTATAAAGTTTAAAGACTTAGACACAAGCAGTTACTACTTGATAGAATATACTCATTTATACAATCAATATCTCTCTAGGAATAAAAAGATAAGGCTGGTCAATAATAATTTTTCTATCGATGAAGAGTTAAAAAAATATAAAGGGGAAATTAGAACTATGATTATAATGAGATCTGAAAGCCCTGAAGCTTATAATACTCCTATTGTACTAGATTATGATTTAATCATTTACGAGAATGAGACTAAAGTGGAAACAGAGAGAACTAACAGAGTTGTAGAGAATAGATTTGATATTAGAAAAAAGAGGAATAATCGAAATGGCTCTTAACCACTTATTCAAAGAAAAGAATTCAATCAACTTGGCTATTATTGTCCGATTGTTAAAGGACTTTGGTAGTAGTATGAATTCTAGCACTACAGAAAAAGAAAGGATTTCTAAAGAATCAATCTTTATTGAAAGGTTGAAAAGATCTCAAGTGTCTAGCCTTCCAAAATCAAAGGTTAGCTTTGACTCGAAATTAAATAATAGTAGCTACAATGCTTATAAGATTGATTTAAAATATGATACTTTATCAAATTATGTAATAGTTAATACTGTTATCAAAGATTACATAGAAGCAGTAAATAGTATCGTTTTACTTTCTGAAACAATTGAAAGTAAGATTAAAAAAATTGAGCAAAAGCGTGTAGTACTCGAGGGTTGGGACAAAACTGAAGACAAGTTTTATGTGTTGGAAAAGTTTCTGATACTTAATAAGGTTAATTTCTTCATTTCTGAAATGAAGAACCTAACAATAGATTCAAGAGAGGGTCAAGTGACTCTCCCTGTAATATCAGAGAGCATTGTACCTATAAGAGAGATATCGATTAAGAACGGGAATGGGAACGCTGGGAATAGCGATGAAGCCGTAACTCTAAATAATATGAATTTAAAAAATATTTTAGATGGAAATCCAGACACTTGGTTCGAGTATGAAAAGCTTGACACTGGTCCCGTATCCTTGAGGCTAAGGATAACCTTAGAGCAGCCCACAATAATAAATAAAATAAAGATAGAAGGGTATTTCAAGAACCAATCGAACCTAAATGTTAAAAACATTACCATTATAAATGATTCAGAAGTTGCATCAGTAAGAGATAGCTTTAGTAAGAATCTAATATCGTTACTACAACTAAACGATGAAAGAAGTTTTAGGGAATATAGCTTTTTACCTAAAATAGCAAAATACGTAGTAGTAGAATTACAAAGCAATGACTTCGAAAGGTTGGAGAATTTTAGAAAAAGATTCTCTATAGGTATTAAAAATATTGAATTAAAGAAAGTTAAATACGAGAGTTCAGGAACTTTATACTCAGAAGACCACGAGCTTATTGATAATTTAAATTTAGTGAAAAAAGAGATTGATGGAAGCGTACTCAGTGAGGACTTTTGCAAAATTGATTTAAGCTACAGCTTTAACGATGGAGAGGAGTGGATATCTTCAGAAGGAATGAACGTAGTCCCCCTCGGCTCTGAAAAGATAGAATGGAAGATGAGTCTAACCCGAGATGATGAGAGCTTTAACTATTTTAATTCTTTTGAAAATGTAGAATATGAATACGAATACAATCAATATACTTTTCCTAAAAAGAAAGGCGTTAGGACTATTGGGCTTCCAAGAAAAAATATCTCTGAAAAAGTTTTTGCTTTAGAGAATGGTTTTGGAAAAAGGTCTAGAAAAACATATACTAGACTGTCGAATATTATAAACAACAAGTTACTGAAGAGCGATGATTCATATAAAGATGAATCGGAGTACCAGTCTCTCGACCTGCCTTTTGATATTTTTAATTCGGGAATATTGGCTGAAGAGATATCTATTAAAATTAACAATATACATTATTCTCTAGTTGAAAATCTGGACGAAGTAATTTTGAATGAGAAAAGTTTCTGTATCTCTGACAACCAGAAAGAGCTACTGGTTAACGGAAAGGTTCCATCTAAAGGTGTAGTGAAGTGGAAGATTGATCCGCAAGAGCTTTCCGTTGAGGAAGATTCCAAATACTACTATTTTAGATTTTCTAATTATTTTAATCCAGATTTTGATAGCATTAAAATCATACACTTAGACAATGATAGGCGAACTAAAAGAGAAAAGCTGAGTTCGAATAGGACTGTCTACAGGTTGAAAGAGAAAAACATTTTTAGCGATAGCCTAAAAGTTTTAGATTCTGATTCTAACGAATTGACAAGAGTACCTTATAGTTCAGAGTTAGATTCCAGCACATTCTTCTTTGATGAAGAAAGCGGAATTCTTCAAATGAAAAACAATAGAGAGAAAATGAATTTTACAGTTTCTTATGAATACGAATCAGAATCAGTAATAGATTCTAGTAGTTTTGTTTTATGGTTTGAAAAAGATACTTTAACTGGAATCAAAGTTAAGAAGGAAAAAATAAACGCCAAAAGGTATAAGAGGAATTTGAAAGATTCTAAAAGTAAATTCTCTTTAGGTCGAGGAAGAGTTAGGAATATTGGCACCAGCAATAACAATAAAAGAAAATTTGAAATTGGCTCTAAAGGTATAGTCGGGAATTCAATTAATATTTTAAGCGAAAAAAGAAAGAAAGAAGTAGCTTTCCTAGACGGGGAAAGCGAATTTCAAAAAATCTTCTTAATAGAGAACGAAGAAACAAACTCTTTTGAAGCGCCTATCGTTTCAGACATTATTTCTTTTAAAGTTTCAGCAGGAAGTAAATTTCTTCAAGCACTAGGAGTCTTCTTTGAAGACAATCCATTCTTCATATCAGAAACCTCAACCTTAGTTAACCCTGGAGACTGGAATATTAGTAGTGACGGAACTGTTAGCGTTTTCGCTCCGGATGGTATATCGGAAAGCATTAAGTATTCTTACTACTACGTAAGTGGTGAAAAGCTGTATGATAAATTCTCTTTTGATAAAGCTAATGGGTTTTTGTATTTTTCCGAAGATCAAGATAGTAGTGATATAGAAATAGAATATAAAGTCATCGATGCAATCGCCGAATATGAGCTGTGTAAAGAGATTAAGATCAATAAGCTTAGTAAAAATGAATTATCATTAAATACTGATTTGCTTTACAATCGTGTGGGGGACATACGAGTCTTCTTCAAGAAAGATTCTGGAGTGAAAAACTTAAGCACTTATAGAGAGTACTACTCTCCAATTATTTATTCAGTAGGATTTAGGTTCAGATAATGAAATATGAAAGTAGAATTAAAAAATTAATAATTGAAAAATTTATCAAAGAGCATGGCTATGCGCCTAAGACTGAAAAAATAAACGAGCTGTATTTTGAAAAAGAAAAAGAATACAGGGGAATAGAGAAGTATGGGTTCTTAGGTATCGAAGGAAAGAAATATAATTTTCAAGAAACCTCATCAGTTAAAAAAGAAAATCAAAATCGGGCTTGGATGAAAGAAGATATTGAATATCAAAGATGGATTTCCAAAGAGATTGACGACTCTACAAAGAGTCTTCTTAAGGGTCATATTTCAAATTTAAATAAAGTTCTGAAACGGCTTGATACTGAGGAGCTCAGAGTTAACAACCTACTTGCCATGCAAGGTAAGTTTAAATTCTTCAGTCATGCCCTTATGGAAAGCTTTGAGAATCACAATAAAGTAATATTTGCTGATAGCACGAACCATTTAATAGAAAGCGGTTACGCTACAATCAAAGGAGTAGATCTTAAGGGAATTGACATTAGAAACAAAAGCATCAAAGTGAAATTTGAATCAAGCGACAAGATTGTCTCTGAGAACGTTGTAGGCGATGCAAGGAATGTAGCACAACACAATGGTAAGAGTTTTAATTCTATCGTAGAGGGTAACGGGCAATCGGATGATGTTCGGTGTTCACTGATAATAGATTTAGAAGAACAACAGTATGTTGGAGCTATAAAGATTTTTGCAAGTCCAATAAGTAGAAACGATTCTACTAAGTACAAAGTGTACTACTCTACAGATGGAAACAATTTCAATGAAGTTAATTCTTTCAAAAAGGTTTTAGATGCTGGAGAGAACTTTACTAGATTGGGTATCGATAAAGTTTCTAAATTAAAAATAGAATTAAGAAAAAGTAAAGCTGATGAGAATGACCGAGGTCGAAGTATATATTACTTCAATGTAGATACTATCGAAGTGAACAAGAGTAAGATGGAGAAAAATTCTAAATCTGAAATAATTCTTGGGCCTTATGAAGCGCTAGACAAAGAGGGACTTCCAATTAATTTTTCGATGGCGACCCTGTCCGATTCTACTTGTTGTATAATCCCAGAAATGACTTCAGTTAATTTTTTTGTTTCGAACGATAAAGAGAATTGGAAGTTTATCGAGCGTAATGAAAACTCTAATTCTTTTGCAAGACTAGGAAATCTCGAGTATCGACCATTAAACAAGAACGAACTAGGTAAGGATATTTTTTCTTTCTGTGAAGATGACTATGATTTTATAGATAATACGAATGAGAGCTTATTGAATTTTTGGCTACTGCCAGAAGAATTCAAATCTCTAAATAAAGATTTAATTATTATAGAAAGGAATCTTTTGAATACCTCTGAAAGGAATTCAGGCTGGAAGTCTAATGGGAACAGCTATCATTGCAATTTTTACGTTGATGAAATCGAAGGAATAGTTTTTGATTTCGGAAGTACTAGCTGTGAAATTGATGATCGAATTAGAACGGGAAGAGTTCATATGCCTAAAGGTTATCATACTTTTAAAACTTCTTACCAGAACTGGAAAAGAGTAGATTTGCATTTAGGCAATTTGGAAGATTTTAAAGAAGAAGACAATCTTTATCCTTTCAATCATAAGTATATAATTGAAGGTTATCAGTATGGTCGAGACTTTATGGGCGAAAAAGTATATAATGGAAGCACTAGAGTTTTTGAAGAAAAGTTAAATTTTCTGCCGGAAGTAAAATTCAATGAGATGGGAAAGAATAATCATTTCACTTTAACTCAAAAAGAATCAAAGCTTTACGTTAAAGTAAAGATAGACTCAAATGATATGAATTGGAAAAAACATAATAATAATGTTATTATTTATAAAAGTGAAAACGGGTCGAACAGGTTATATATTAAGGCGGTTCTAGAAACACGAAAAGAAAACGTGGCCCCCCACATCAATAGTATAAGCGTAAAGGTAATTTAACTATGGCGAATCTTACTTCAGGTAGAGAGTACTTACAAAATATCATTAAAGAAACTTATCAGCAGACAGGAGCTATTGGCTCTATTGAAACTATTTCCGAACGAAATAGTTTTGTTAGTTCTGTGAAGCAGTTTGAATCTGGATATGTAGTAAACTGGCAAAGCATTTTACATCCATTAATTTCAGGATTAGAGACTTCAGATTTTAAAAAATATTCAGGTGTAAGATCTGGACCTTGGGCAGAGTATGATGGCCTAGATTCACAGTATGGTGGACTATCAGGCTGGACGCTGACTGCAGAGCCTTGGGCGACGGAAGATGGTTTGGAATGCTTGTGGGATAAAACTAAAAGTCAGCCAAATTCCATAACAGCAGTTCTGTATTGCCTTTCCAATAAAATTGATGAGATATCAATTCTTTCAAATCAAGATGTTGACATTTACGATGACAGTGAAATTAGATCCAAGATTCTTTGTTTAGAAAATGATTTTCTAAGGATATATAAAGAAGCTATTGGTTGCGATGCATCTTTAAAATGCTCGAGTGAAAAAAGTTTAGAATACTCAGTACTCAGACATGTTTACGAAATCTTTGAACAAGTGATCGATGGTGGTCCGAACATTCCTAACTTATTTGATTGTGAAAAAGACTATCCAGAACTGTCAATTAAACTTTTAGTTTCGAATTTAATTTTTGATGTACTAATAGATCAAAAGTATATCAGCGGATTGACTGCTGATTTAACTTGCATTAGAGAGTGGATTGGCAAGTACGATTCAGTCGATTGTACTCCTACCTATGGATTATCTGCAGAATTAAATTACATCAGTAATGGAGATAATTTAGTTGAATCAATCTTTAAACTAGATCAAGCTTTAAAAGCAGACCTTCAGGGTGCTTATGATTATGGAGATAAGAGTTCAGGAAGTCCTGGATGGATTGAATTATCAGTGCCTACAGAAAATCAAAATTCAGTAGGAACATTTATTTTATCAAACCACAGAGACCTGTTTGAATATGCGGATGATTTAGAGGAAGCGCAAGCGCTAGTTACTATATTCGCGGACAAGTTAATGCTAGAAGCCGGATTGACTCAATCCCAAGTTGATACTGTAAATTCTTTAGGAGGCTTTACTTCATCAAATGGTGCAGTTGC
>TARA_R110001606_G_scaffold119946_3_pt1 | contig 11102 bp, 13 predicted proteins | sample TARA_R110001606 | Tara Oceans TARA_R110001606 (sample SAMEA4398315) | marine metagenome | biome: Polar Biome; feature: [SRF] surface water layer (ENVO:00010504); material: water (ENVO:00002006), including particulate matter (ENVO:01000060) such as... | depth 5 m
AATACCTTCTTGTTCTCCTGCCGTAGATGCTTGTGCTTCCTTAACTTCTTCATGATGCTTACCGAATATATCCCTGAAGAGTCCAGCAACCATAGTCCCAACGGCGACGACTTCACCGACAACGGGTATAGCATCGGCGAGGGTTTCTCCTGCAATATCCAATCCCGTTTTAACTCCTGTTTTTTCTACTACATCTGTTACTACAGATTTAACAGCATCATTAACGAGGGGTTTAGTACCTGATTCAACTAAATCACTTGTGGCGTTTTCTGTTTCATTAGCAATATCTTTAGTTTCATTTAAAGTATCGGCATCGTTTCCCGAAGTTCCTTCAGGTTCACTTTGGGGTTTTGGTTCTTCTGCATTTCCTCTTGCTGAATCATTAGCAGGATTATTAGTATCCGTCCCAGCATTTTCAGGATTATTTATTTTATTTAAAGTTGCTTGAGTTCGGGCGAGTGATGCTTGACTTCTTGCTACTATACCCGCTACATCACTTTCAGCAGGTTCAACCCCCTCCGCTATTGAATCTAATTCAGGTTCAGTAGAAACTCTTTCAGGTTCAACGTTAGAATTTGCCGACGAATCCGTACCTTGTCGCCCTACCGAAGATTCATCACCCGTAGCATCATCGCTCGGTTTATTCATACTTGGTTTATCTTGCGTAAATGGATTATCGGGGTCTGCTTCAGGTTTATCAGCAAATTTCATCGCTCCTTCTTCAGTATCTCCAAAATTCCCCGCTTCCTTTTCGGCATCTGTAAATTCTCCTGCTTCTCCTCCTTGTGATGTTGGTTTTTCATCAGGGGTATAGGATCTAATTTTTCTAATGATTTTTCGTCCCATCCACCATCCGCCCGATGCACCTTGAATAACATTACCCCACTTTTCAATATCACCCGTTACACTATCAAATTTTTCTTTAATAGAGTTTGCCTTTTCGCTCGCAAATTCTTTTGCCGTGTCCGCCTGATGTTGTAGTTGAGATTCATTATTATCTAAATATCCTTGTAGCGTATCAAAATAACTCATATTATAATATTATATAACATATTATTTTTTTTTATTTTCTAATTTTTCAGTATTATTTATTATATTTAAATCTTTGTCTTCTTTTTTTGGTTCGGCGGTATATTCGTCATCTTGACTCCATAACAATTTATCAAAATTTCTCCATACTTCTAAATAATCAATTGAGCAGTACATAAAATCAAATTTAACTTTTTTTGATTCTTTGTATAATTCAATAAATTTTTTATCACTTCCACCGAATACAGACAAACTATCGCTCATTTTCTTTAGTTCACTTGAGGGACTTGATCCCATTAAAAAATATGCGGATGCGTTTTGTCGTGCAATTACATTTAAATATTTAAATTCTTGACTAATTATAATTAATGATAGTTTACCTTCTACTTTTTCATTACCTATATGGCGATATTTGGTTATTAAAGACGTTAAAGCGTCTATTTTCCCATTTCTTTTAAAATTTACGTTACCTATTATATCCTCTAAAATTAATAAATATTTATTGTCTGTTTCATCTTTCTCTATCATATCTACGATTTCCTGTAATAGATCCTCACTATATTCGTTGAATACAAAATCAAACTCATCTAAACAATTTGCTACTATTTTGTCGTTAAATGCTGTTGAAGATATAAGTATTTTAACTTGGAATAAATCACGATATTTAAAATTTTCGTTAAGTGCTAAATTCATCCATAATAAACTTTTTCCTGCTTTTACTCTTCCTATAACAAAAATATTAAATGGGATAGTTGGTAAGGGGTGCAAATCTATTTCTCCTGCTGTTTCACTTGTAAAATTTTTTAAAGGCAATATTTTTAGATTATTCATGCTATATTAATATATAACATTATTTTAAAAATGTTTTTTATCCTTTGTATCTTTCCATAATATCTAATAAAGTAGTTTCTAATTTACTATGATCTAAAATAGTTTCTTCATCTATTTTATCTAATACTTCTGTTAGTTCTTCGTATTCTTCTTCTGTTTCAGTTTTAGATACCCATTTAGACCGAAGGTCTGCAAACTTACTTAACTTTACTGCCTGTTCCCTTCTAATTTCTTCCTGAATTTTAACTTTATCTTCTTCAACTTTTTCTATTCTCTTTTGTTTTAGACTCGCTAAATGTGCTAATTCTACTGCTTGATGTTTAGTTTGTTTTTTTTTCTCTCTTTTCTGTTCAACTTTAATTTTCAAATTTTCTTTAACTGCCTTCTTATCTTCTTTAGTTATATGTTTATCTTGTGCTTTTTCTTCTTTCAACAATCTTCTTTTTTCCGCCATCTTTTCCCTTCCTTTTTTCAAATTGTTTAATTGTGCTTCTGTAAGTTTCCTTTTTGGTTTCTTCTTCTCAACAATTTCAACATTTTCAAACAATTCTGTATCAGTCATTTTATTATATAATAATATAATAAAATAAAAAAAATAAAAAAATAAAATAAAAAATAATTATTCAAAAAAAACAAAATGTCCTGCAGGTTTAAAAACACGACTGATAGTATAATCCCCGTATTTTTTCATGCTTACATTTTTAATTAAAAGGTAAATACTGCTTTTAGGTATACCAAAAATATCAGTAATTTCTTTAATAGTTTTAAAATGTTTAGTAATGTTTTCATCATCCGTTTTCCATTCAACTTTATATTTATATGTTTTTTTATTCGTATTAGGTTTTTCAACATAATCCCTATGTTTTCTACCATCATATTTAACACATTCGGCACAATTAACACATTCCAAATCCAAATCATAAGTAGTAGACATCTTATTATATAATAGTGATATTTCTTTAAATCAGTTTGAACGAATTAATTTTATTACGTCGTTTAAACTTAAAAATTAAAATATGGATTCATTTTATAAATGACCAGTATTTTAGAAAGCGTTATATATAGCAAAATCCCTAATTTTCCTAATTATGAATTGTGTAGTACAGGACAGATTTTAAATTTAACATCCTTAAAAATTCTAAAACCGACATTAAAAGATAATGGTTATTATTCAGTTCACCTATTAAGAAAAGAAAACGATAAAACTATAAGGAAAAATTGTTATATCCACAGATTATTAGGTTCTTGTTTTTTACAAAATCCCGACTCAAAACCAATTATAGATCATATAAATAGAGAGAGAACAGACAATAGATTAAGTAATTTAAGATACGCAACGTATAGCGAAAATTCATCTAATTCAAATCCAAGAAAAAATAAAAAAGACAATCTATTTAAAAATGTTATGGATTACGGAAATAGATTTAGATTAGTTATTATAAAAGAAGGAATGAGAATAATAGATAAGTCATTTCTTAAAAAAAAATATTGTTTAGAACAAGTAAAAGGAATAAGAAATAATATATTGAGGGATAATAATATTCCTATAGTTGATTAGTTGATCTATTTTCCTACAGATTTTATAGCGAGTTTGTGTGCCTGTTCTATACAATATCCTTTTTTCATTAATTTTACCATTTCGGCATTATGTTCTGCAGTATGTTCTTTCGAATGTTTTTCCATATACGTTTTTTGTAATTTACTAATAACTTTACGAGGTTTGTTTAAAGGTTTTGTTAAAACTTTCTGCTTCGCTTTCTTCAGTTCTTCATTCATGTTATAATATTAACAAATATTTTAAATGAATGCGATAATTATAAATGATATGATGACTATAAAACAAAATATTTTTTTAAACATTTAATATATTATGTTATATTAATATATAATAATATGAGTTTTACTATAGATGATATGGTTAGTAAATATATGAATGAAAATGAATCTAAAAGCACAAGCACCGCACAGACATTAAAGTCAAGTCTAATAAGATTAACCAAAATATTAGATAAGGATTTTAAAAATATAAAAGTTAATGATTTTAAAAACACAACTAAACTATTAGATTTAATAACTGAAAATTATTCATTAAATACAACTATACAAACTATATTAGGTACTATTAAATTTTTAATATTTAAAGATGCAGATGAAAATTTAATAGATGATTATAGACAGATATTAAATGAATTAATACAAGAAAGAAATGCTCAACAAGGTAAACAAGAATTCAAAGAAGGAGAAAAAGATAATTGGATTGATTATCCTGAATTAAAAAAAAAGGTTGAGGAATTTAGTATTGATTATTTAGATAATAAAAAATCATTTACAGGATTTCGAAATTTTCTTATTGTGTGTTTATATGTGTTGATGCCTCCTGCACGTATAGGAAACTATTTAGATATGGTTAAAAAAGATTCTTCTAACATGAAAAGGAAAGCAGAGAGTTTAAATAAAAAAAATAATTATGTTGTTAGGAATAGTGAAAATGATTTTACATTTATTTTTAATAAATACAAAACATCAAAAAATTTAGGATCAATAAAATACGATGTTAAAAGTATTATATTAAATAAAATGTTAGAGAAATACTTTAACGATTATAACGATAATCCTAAAGTTAAAAATTTTATGATCAACGCATCAGGAAAAGCGATGACTCAAGTTAATTTTACTAATAGTCAGTCATCCATTACTAAAAAACTATTCAATAAAAAAATAACTAATAATGTTTTTAGAAGAATCTTTTTTACTCATTTTTTATCAACAAACCCGAGTGTAGAAGATAAAATAGATGTATTGAAAATATCAGGTCAAAATTATAAACCTGCACAAATAGAAAAATATGATAGAAGTAAAAAAGATGGAGAAGATGAATTAGGTTCTTTTTTAAATACGCAGTTTAATAGTTAATTCCACGTGATAATAGTTGTTCTTTTAATAAATTTTAAACAAGGGACATCTTTTTTTCTTATTGGTTTTGTACCTCTCATAATATTAATATGTTTGTTAGTTTGTTGATGGATTTTGATTGCTGATGAACATGTATTTACTAAAATAGATCCACAGGAACACACATAATCTATCTTATTTTTCGCCCACATATATTATATGTTATTATAATTGTTTTAAGTTTTAGACATAGTAAAACTGCACTTTTTATTACCCTAATCTAATTCACCTGTTAAATCTAATTCAGGTGTTTTTGTTTCTTTAAATTTAATGCCGACAAATTGTCCCCTTTGTCCGCCATACATTTTATTTTTATCATATTTAATATCTTTATTTTTCATAATAGATAAGAAGGTTCGCCACGACATAGATTTTTTATTGAGTCTATCTTTAAAATATATGAATAAATCATTCTTATAAATTAAATCTTTTTTATCGTCAGTCATAATAAAACACTCTTCAAGGATAGAACCATTCTCATCATATTCATTAGCAATATCTTTAAAGGCATCTTTGTTTTTTTTAGGTGGTTGGAAATCATCCTGATAATTATTCAATAAAAGTTGTAAATATGCGTTTTTATAATCTTCCTGTAAAAATCTCTTTTCATATTCTTCTATTAATTTATATGTATGATTTTCCGTATTGTCTTCTGTGTATTCTGCCCTAAATTTACTTTCGTAAAACTGCACTAATCCCCTTCTTAAAATCCCTTTATCTATATCAACATTAAAATCTTTATTAGAACAAAAATTTAATTTTGCCTGAATACTTTTTGAGGTTGATGTTGAATACATAATCTCACAATTTAATTTAGATCCATCTACAATATCCTTTATAAAATCAACATCTAATTTAGTTTGTTGTAATTCTTCGCAATAAGCAAATCTTACAGGATTATTTATTAAATGTATTAATTGCTTATGTTTCTTATCATTATTCATATTGAAAGTTTTACTATCTAATTTAAATGAATAAATATCAAAGATAGAATCATGGATTTTAAATTCTGTTGATTTTCCATTTCCTGCACTATATCCTATATTCATTTTAAATTTTTGTTTTCCTGTAGAACCTGTTAAATTGTATGCTAACCATTCTAAAGAAAATCTTTTTTGTTCCTTGTCGGGTTGTAATTTAGTATAAAAATCATCTAATTCTTTTACTATTGATTGATTAACTTTATCATTATAATTCCAATCTAAAAATTTAGTAATATAATCCTCTTGAGTTCTCTTTCTAAACTTTTTGGTTTTAATTTCATATACCCCATTTTTAAAATGTAAATTGTATTTTTGTTCTTCTCCTAAATCAAATACAACATTTCTATTTAATGATGCTAAATCCTGAATAACTAAATCAGCAATATTATCGATAGATTTTTTTGTTGAACATTTTTCTATTATTTTACTAATACTTTCTTTTTTCTTTTGTAAAAGTGCCTTTTCATCCTCATCATCCATATTTAAAATTTCATTATTAATAGTTATTTCTAATCTTAAAAAGAAGTCTTGCAGATGAACTCTAATATCTTTTTTTAATTGAAGTGTTTTTTTATTATCTTTTATCCAATTTTTTTTATATAAATAAATCTCTTCATTAGAATAAACAATATTATTAGATTGAATATTTAAATAACATAATGCTAATTTATCATCTGTTATACTAATACTTTTTTTCATATATAATAGTTTGTATTCCGCTGGATTACATTTATTAGCAAGATATTTAATAGTTCCTATTGTATTTCCTTCTTTTGCGTTATTCCATGTTTCATTAAAAAAGGATTCTTCATATTTTTCACTTTTTTTACACCATTCATTACAAATTTTATAATTTCCATCGCTATCATTTTTACAGGCAAAAACAACCTTAATAAATGTATCGTAATCATCGCTCGGTATTAAATCTAAATATTGTTTTAGTTCTGCGTTCTCTACTCCTAAAACTGCACTAACCTCTTCTTGTTGTTCTTGTCCTAATCCACTATCGTTTGAAGGTGTTTTTACTTTAAATATTTTCTTTTTAACAACAACATCAGGGAATTTATCAAATTCGGGTATATCTTCGGTGTAATTTTCAATATAAGTATCTTCAAATTCAAAGACATTAGTATAGATTAGATCTAAACCTTCTTTATAATTTGTTTTTGTTGTATTCTTATCGTCTTTGTGTTTTAATCTCCATAAATGAGGAAGACCTCGTCCAGTAGATTTAGTAGTCATAATATTTCCATATTCTTCCAAATATTCATCTTTTTTATTTTCATCATCAATATCTATAATCATACATTTAGAATTTGTAATATTAATATTGACTGCATTTAAACCCCTTTCTTTTTCTGTTAGATATTTATTATGTAATTCGCACTCTTCAAATGACCATTTCATCCAAGAAAATCCTTTTTTATATAATTCAGGATTTATCTTTTCAAAACAATTATAATATTTATCAGTTTTAGAATTATAAGAAGGAATAAGGAAAGGTTTTTTTTTCCATATTTTCCCGTTTGTATCAGTAAAGTTAAATAATATCTTTATTTTAATAGAAGGGGTTTTTTCATTTTTAGTAAAAGTTGATAATTTAATTCGGGTCATTTGTTCGGTTTTAGTCGTTATATTATTATTATGATTAATCTTTAAACCATTTTTAGAAAAACAATTATTAGACATATTAATCTTATTATGGTTAATTGGTGAATCTTGAATCGTATTATATTTTAATATCATCGTTTATATATTCTTAATATATATATAAAATGGGTGTAAATGAACGAAGTAATATTTACTATGTTTAGATATTATGAATAAATTACACCATTACACTAAAAAAGGTGTAATTACACTAAAATATTGAGTTTTCAAAAAAAAGTTGCTAAAGTGGATATAGGAAAAAAGTTTGAAAAAAAGCAAAAAAAGGTGTAATTACACCCTTTTCGGTGTAATGGTGTAATTTTGATAATCAAATTAATATTAATTAGTCTAACAAAAACAACACTTCTTATTGCACACCCAACCAAAACAAATATTTTTATTAAAATATCTATGTAATTCATTTATTAAATCTCTTGGTAGTTGTGGGTATTTATCCATACTAATATAATTAATGCTCATTTTATATATAAAGTTATAAAATAAAAATATGAAAAAAAAATATTCTATCATTATATATTATAATGTTTACGTGTACTTATTGTTGTGAAAGAGAACGAGTCGGTTTTTGGTCTAACTACTGCGAAGATTGTGCAAACCTCCGTAGAATGCTTTTGATCTATTCCCCTGATAAATGCTGTTCCATCCTCAAGAGGACGTTAACTCGTGATGATACACAAATCACTTATAAGATAAATCAAGAAGTAAAAAAAATTGTTGTTAAAGACATAGAAGATAATGTAGATAAGACTGAAGATGATACACATGAAGAGAGAGCAACAACACGAAGTAAGGCAAAAAAATAATCTTGTTATATAATAAGGATAGTATGTTGAAGGACTTTTTTAAAAAATTAAAGTGTAAATTTTTTATGTGTTGTAAAGTATCTTTTAATGAAGCGATGGAAAAATTAGAAGATATAGTAGAAGAAACCATAGAAGAATCTATAGAAGATAATAAAAAAGTATTAAGGAAATGCTCATCAGTTTAGCATTTATTTTTTAATTTCTGCAATTGCCGTTATGGTTTTCGTTACACCTGAAGTATTAATATAATCAAGTCGTAAATATGAAGCACCGACGTTATCAAGGAATAAACCGAAATCTCCAGTTGCATAATCCCCTGTTATGTAAACCGAATTTACTTCGTAGTAAGTTCCGCCTGACGTTGAACTCGCCATTAATCTATATTCTGCTGATGTATCAGTATTAGATCCGTAAATCGCAACACATTTAGAAGTCCTCATATCAATAACGGATGATGATGCAGTCCCCCCTGTTGCCTGTGAAACCGCCGACATAATAGTATCAGTAGTCACAGAAAGAGCAGGAGCAGAAACAGATAGAGTAGAATGGTCACTTGATAGAGTAACTGATAGGGAACTTGCTGTATTTGCTTGTCCTTTTGCTGAATTAGTAGCAATAGTAGAAAGGGAACTATTACCCGCCGTCTGTAATGTATCGGTACTCGCTCCTGAAGCAAGAACATTAGCAACAATATCAACCTGTAGTTCTGTCCCTGCAACGCAACCATTTAATCCCGTTGTATTAGTTGCTATAGTAGCAAGGGAACTATTACCCGCTGTCTGTAATGTGTCGGTTGCTGAACCTGTAGGAAGTGTAACATCACATTTTACTTTTCCGTTTGTGTCTAATTCAACTGCTCTTAACGCATTATTAGACGAATCTTTGCCTAAAATTACAACTCCACTCATTTTATAATATTAAGTAATATTTTAATTTTTGAATTTTAATTTTTATATCCTATTAAATATTTAACAGCGTTATTTAACACCTTCTCTTCTGTTTTATCATATTTAATAAAATCTTTTTGTTTGTATAAATAATAATTGTTTTTAATGATTGGTTCTTTTTTTCTAAAATTTGTTTTAAATCCAGTTTTATTTAAATAATTGTTTCTTGTTTCTTTCTCATGAAACGATTTTTTAAAAAGTAAAATTCCAATAATATCCTTCTTCATTTATTATTATACAATATTTTAATTGTTTTTTTTTTGCTTCAAAGATTTTCTAAATCTTTTTTAAACAGGTGCAGTTTCTAATGGAGGATAAGTAGCGTGAATTTTTCTAATTGTTTTCTTATCTTTACTATCTATTTGTGTAGACTCCATCAAAACCCCTATATTATTTGATCCTATAATTGTTTCTAAAGGATTTAGTACTAAATAAAATGTTTCTCCTGATTCTAAATATTTATTTATAGGACATTTAATAAACCCTGTATTACTATTTAAATAAAATTTTTGAAATTTCTTAACACTACCATCAGTTCTAATAATTCGGCATTCTAATTCTGTAGCAGTATGAAAATAAGCATTAATATTAATTTTTTCTAAAATAATTGCTCTATTTGATTCAGGACTTATAACCAAAGAGTTACTAACATTATCTAATGCTTTCATACAATTTAATACTAAAGTAGGACTTCCCGCTATATAAACCTTAATATTTCCTTGATTAGCAAAACCGCCCCCTGAACCATAATCCATAGATAAAATATTTAGAACCCTATAGAATGTAGAATCTGCAGGTACAACTTCAGTAGTTCCATTTAATACAACATCAATAAATTTATATGTGTATTTATTTGTTCCGTCTACTACACTATGAACTAATCCTGTAATTCTAATAGTTTTTACTCCTGTGCCTGATGTATGGTCTTCAACATTATTACTTATAACTCTTATAGAAACATTAGAATTAACACTATAAGAAAATGGGAGGTCTTCATTCCATAAACATTTATTAGATGTTAAAGAGTTAGAAATGCCTTCTTTTTCTGTTGAATAAATAAATTCATGTTTACCTTCAACTAATTCTATAATTGGTTTTCCAATAATCCTATTCATTTATTATATTAATATATAATAAAATAAAAATAAAAAATATAAAATAAAAATTTAAAAAATAAAATGTTATATAATATTATAAAATGAGTATTAGCGATAATTCAAAATATTTAGCATTAATTCCCGATAATGGAACAGAATTCGTTGCAGGTCAAAAGGTTATTTTTAATGTAAAACCGAACATTAGTTTTATTAAGGGTCGTGATAGTTATTTGTCTTTTGATATGGAAAATACATCCGCTAATAGAGTTCAGGCACATCCGCTAAATGTTGCAGGTGCTTCAGGATGTATTGAGCGAATGGATATTTTCTCTTTAGAAAATGGACAATTGTTAGAATCTCTTGTAGATTTAAATAAATGGTCTGCTATCGAAAATCAATATCTCCATAATGATAATACTAACTTGGTTGTTAAGGAAGGGTGTTTAGAACCTCTACGAAGTTTTATTATTAGTTGTGATTCATCAACAAAAGTAATTAGCAAAACTCCCGAAGGATGTGCACAGGTAGAACTCGGGGCGAGTCGTCTTTCTGTTGTTGATACTGATGGTAATAGCAAATTTACACCTCATAAATTTCTTATGCCTTTAAGGTCAGGTATTTTTAACCATTTCGGCGTTGATGAAAAACTTACTCCTAATCTTCTTTTCGGTGGTATGCGAATTGAAATGACTTTAGCGAGAAATGAACATGCACTCAGTCGTATCCCTGCTGAAGGCGGATATAAGTTGAATGATACATCAGGGGCAACCCCTCCCGCCCCTGATGGTA
>TARA_R110001606_G_scaffold22694_1_pt1 | contig 11102 bp, 4 predicted proteins | sample TARA_R110001606 | Tara Oceans TARA_R110001606 (sample SAMEA4398315) | marine metagenome | biome: Polar Biome; feature: [SRF] surface water layer (ENVO:00010504); material: water (ENVO:00002006), including particulate matter (ENVO:01000060) such as... | depth 5 m
CATACCAACGACTGTCTTCCATTTGTACAGCCATTTCTTTCCAGTTATGTTCTCTACAAGCTTTCATCATATTTTTAAACTTAGAAAGTCTATTACCTCCAAGATTAAAACACATATTAACTAAGACATGTTGTATATCTTCTGGAAGATTATAAAAACCTTCTTCATTTCCAAAGACATGTATAGCTTCCATGTAATGATTATTAAAATCATCTATATAATACATGTCTACCACTTCTTGAGTAACGGGTGTACCTACTCTCCAATTATATTCAGGGTCATTAGGCTTACAAAGATGCCCAACTCCTAAAGTTTTATATCCTAAACTATCGTTGTATATTTCAAGGACTTCTCCTTCGTGCCTTTTTATTTGCTCTTTACATAATTCTATATTCATCTTCTATCCTAGTTTTGTTATTTGTTCTGAATAAGGTAAACCTGTAAATGGGTCTACTCTATCCGCTGGGTTTTCTTTAGTATAAGGAACTTCTTCAGTACCCACTACTAACCCTCCTTGCACATAAGACTGTCTTAACAACTCTTCTAATAACTTTTCTTCTCTTTTTGCCGGTTTTCTTACTAACTCAATTTGTTCTCTAGGGACAGTAGTATCTGAAATAGGAGCATCAGTTTCTCCTAAAAAGTTAATATCTAACATAGGAAGATTATTAGCTATTTTTAAATAATTTCCTACATTAGCTTGTAAATCCCACAACCCCATAGGTTCTTGTAAATTTGTTTCTTTAAAATTTTTATAGTTTTCTTCAGAAGGTTCCCACGCCATGTATTTATTTCTGTTTAAATTACCAATAGCTTGTCTAGGTATACGTGCTTCTAATAAAATATTTTTTATATCTATTCCATTTGCACCCATAAAAGAAGCAGCATCTACAGCTAGTTTTAAATCTTTAAAAGCATAATAATGTTTTGCATTAGCAGAAGAAACACCCTTAAAAAAATCTTTACCTGTTTTATTCTTACCGAATGCTTTAGTATTAAAACTTGTTCGAGCATCATCAAATTCTCTTAAATAAATTTTTGCTTTTCTTTCTAAATCTTTTTGTATATTAACTTCCTCAAACCTAAGACCGGTTAAATTAGCAAGCACTTGTGTTTTTCTTGAATAAGCTTTGTTACCTGTGGGTCCTGCTGTAACATTTTCTAATAGTTGAGAGAAATCACCCTCCCATTTTGAATTGTATTCTTCTTCTCCCATAAATCCTTTTACTAGTTTAGGAACTTGTTGAGCAGCCCCGGGAACAAAAGGTCTATATAGTTCGTATAATGCTAAAGAAGCTTTGTCTCCCCAAGTTCCTTCATCCCAACCTTTTATAGGATAACCTTCTACAGTTTCTCCTCTCATAATATCTCCTATAGCTTTTGTAAACATAGCTTCACTATAAAAAGGTTTAAAATATTCAGCAAGTCCTTCTTGAACAGACTGTGCCATTACTTTATTAAAATTTTCTTCTGTTCTTTCTCCGTGTGCAAAATTAATAATAGCTGTTTGTATTGGTCTTTTTATAACATCATAAGGGTCTATAAAACTAAAATCATTTTTAAAAAGTTTACCCTCCTTATCTCTATAAAATACAAATTTAGAATTTTTAGAATAATCGTGAGGGTTTAAATTTCTAAGGTATTGTTCTTCTTCATCAGATACTCCTGCCCATACTTTAGAAACATTACTTAGTCCTTCAGCACCAAACATGCCTACTCCCATGAATCCTCCTAATCTACGTGCTCCTCTTAATCTCACAGCAGAAGTAATTCCTCCTCCACTAAAAAACATTTCTCGTAAACCTTGTTCAACAATGTTATAACTTGTTCTTGTCATCTCTGCAGGAAAAGAAAAATAATTACCAAACGGAAGTTTTCTTAATTGTTTTATTCCTGTAGGAACTAAAGAATAAGTAGGTACTGTGTTTCTTACAATTCTTGCAGCTTCTACTTCTAAATCCTGAAGGTACTTAGGATTTTGTTCTATAAATTCATCGTAAGTTATTTTACCTTGATACTCACTACCAGCTTTAGATATTTTAGTTCCTCTAAAGTTAGATGTAGACTTAGCTTGTTTAATTAAAGAATCTAACTCAGCTTCAAAGTTAATTATTTTAAATAAATCATCTTCTGCTATATAAGCATCTTGTATTCTTTTACCATATTTATTTAAAGTTGCACCTGCGTTTCCTAATTTATCTGTCGTATTACTTAAAAATTTACCTAATCCTGAATCGGCACTTTCTTTTAATAATGTTTGTATGTCTCCGTACCTAGCTCCTGTATTAACTAAATCTAAAGCAACTAGTCTATTGTAGTATTCTAAAGATTCTTTTTTACCAACTTCTTTAAATCTTCTTTGATAAATAGCTTGCATGCCTTCTTTACTAGAACCAGAAAAAGGATTGTTACCGTTTGCTAAAGTAAAGAAAGCACCACCAATAGTATTTCTTAAATGAGTTATGTGATTAAAAACAGTTTTAGAAGCCTGTCCGTACCCTTTAGCAGCTAAGAAATTTTTATACCAATATGTCTGGTCTAACTTACCTATTAATCCAGCTCTTTGACCAAACATAGCAGCCATTTCTTCAGTCATAAATTTACCATTTAAAGCACCATATTGTTTTCCTTTTAATTGAGTACCATAAATAATACCTGTTTGAGTATCTGTAAAAGATTTATTAAATATATGTCCTTTAACTCTACGCCCTTGTGTTGCTAAAGCACTAAGACCTTCTTCTGTAGTTCTTACAACTTTTTGTCCATAAGATTGACTATAAGCAGGCTGTCCTGTAACTGTTAAATCAGGCATTTTTCTAGTTACTCTACCCTTTAACATGTCATAAGCTTCTACGCTAAATCTATAATCTTCTATAAAAGAGCTAACTTGAGTTACACTTTTTAAAATGTTTGCAGAAGGGTTTTTTATTTCTCCTAATAAGTCTCTTATAGGTTTATCTAAATCTCCTTTTCTTTTAAATATATTTCTAGAGCTTCCATAAAAATTATCCATACGAGCAAAATAATCTGTAGATACATCGTCAGAAGCTCTTGCTAATATATCTTGAGTTACTTGCATAGCTTCATCTAATAAATTTGCTTCATCAAAATCTTTATATTTTTTTTGACCTTTTAACATATCAGATATATGAGACACTGCATTTTTAAACACTAAGTATTCAGGATTGTGTCTTAATTCTTCAAAGAAAGTTTTTTGAGTTTCTTTATTTTCCATACCTTTAGTAAAAGCATTTCTAAATTTTTTAAAATTTTTAAATTTTTTATTAGCTATTGCAGAGTTTTCAAATATTTCATAACTAGTATGTAACCACTCTCCTGTGTTATTTAATATAGTTTCTTTTAAATCTTTTGAAATTACTTTGTTAGGCATTTGTAAAAATAATTCACTAAAATCATCTACTAATTTTCTTACTTCTACAATTTCATCTAGTATAGTAGGGGGTATTCCTTTAAAAGAATCTCTTTCAAATTGTTGTAGCCATTTTTTACTATCCATTCCTTTTTGATTTTTTACAAAATCTTGTTGAAATCTATAAGCTTCCCAATCATCAATCAAATCTTTATTTTTTAAAGCTGTATTTATTTTTTCTTCTAAAGCATCTTTGTCTTTATATTTTCCAGTTTTTGTAATAACGCTACTTATTTTATAATCTAATCTAGCTGCTACATTTTCTGTAGCATCAGCCCATGCATTTTTAGCAGCTTCATTCCTATTAAAAATACCAAAAACTTTAGGGGTCATGTACCCTCTACTTTTAAAAAATTCTTGAGCACCTATACCAATACTTTTTAAACCTAATTTACTAATGCTTCTTTTTATTTTATTATCAGAATATTGCCAAAGTTTAGAAACATTTTCGTCTTTAGGTCCTTTTAAAGCAGGTGCATTTTCTCTTGTATTTTCAGAAGCTTTTTTAATAATATCTTTAACACCTTGAATATCTAAAGAACCTTTTTCTGCAGATACTTTCATTTCTTTTAAAGAATTCATAATAGTTTCTTTATTTTTAAGAGTCTTTGCTATACTTTTACCACCTATTAAAGCAACAGGTAAAGTAGCTAGTAAAGCCATTCCTTCTAAAGCTACTCCTACTCTGTTTTCTAATTCTGTTTTGTTATCGTCAGCTTCTAAAAATTCAAGAACGGTATTTAAAGTTTCATTATCATCGCCTACAAACTCTCCTATAAGATTACTTAATCTGTGTTCATAAGCATTTATAGATATTTGTTCTCCTGCTGTTACTTTAGTAAGAGTTTTAGAACCTTTAAGAGATTTGTCTATAACAGTACCTCTTATTCCTTTTATATTTTCTAAAGCTTCTTTTACTGCTTTACCATTTTTAGTTTTTAAACCTTTATCTACTACTGTATTTACTCCTTTGCCTCCTAAATATATTCCTCCTACAACGGCAGAAATATCTCTTATAATTTCTCCTCCTTTATAGTCAGGTTCTTTAATAGATGCTACATATTTGTTTCCTCTTTTTTTCATGTATACACTTTCATCACCTACTATAGAACCCATCATATCAGCAATAAATTTTTCTTGTGTATCTAAAACTTCTTCATCTAATTCATAAATATTAGTTTTATCAGCAACTGCATTAATAAGTTCTAAACTTTCTCTACCTATGTCAGAAGCTGCTCCAGCTACTGTTCTTTGAGTAGATTCTAAAACTTTAGCAGCTTTCAAAGCTGTTCTACCTGTTTTAGATTTTTCAATAGTCTTACGAGTATTGTTATCTATGTCTGCATTTAAAGAGTCTAAAGATTTGTACAAAAATCCTAAAGGATTACTTGTAACTTTATAATCAACATAAGCTTTAAAGCTATCAAAAATAGTTTCATTATTTTTGTCTTCTTCTTTTTCTTCTTCTTTTTTAAAAAAATCCATATTTATTTTTGTCTTGACTCTATCCCAAGAATTCTAGTTAATTCCTGTGCAGGATTTATAATATCTTCATACATCTGTAAAATTAATTTTTGATTTTCTCTACTAGCCTCTTCTACTCTTAAGGCATATTCTTCATCAGTTTCATTTGTTCCTTGAGTAGGTGTTTTTACAACTTGAATTAAATCTTTAGATGCGGCACTTGAAAAACTTACTAATACTTCATTTAAATCAAAATCTCCTTTTAAATATTTGTTAGGATTAATATTATTAGGGTCTTGTCCTGAAATTATAAAATTATTATAAGCTACCATAGGATTATTAGCAGACTCTTCTAAATTATTCTGTTGATATTTGTTCCACTCATCTATTCCAAATGCAGTTAAAGTATCATCTAAAGTTTTTTTCAAAGGAGCATCTAAAACTACTAATAATTGTTTACCGTTTGTAATTGGGGTTTGTGCGTCTTCGTCAACAATAGTTTCACTACTACCGTCTGTGTATACAATTTCTGTTACAGGCTGAGCTAATTTAGTAATTGTTTTAGTATTGTCCACTCCACTTTCTGATGTGCTTTCTACAATTTTAGTTTCAAGTTTTATTTCAGCTACAGTTTTATTATATGTACTACTTGTAATTTTACCATCTGAATTAACTGTAAAATTTTGTTTTACTTTTGTAAGCATGTCTTCACTAAACTCTGGAAAAGCAGCATCATAAGCTCTCATAGATGCACCAAAAGATGTAAATTGTTCAAATATAGGACTACTTAAAGTAACTTCTTTACTTTTTTTTATTTTATCTTCTAAAGTTTCTCTAGTTTCTCCTCTTAATAATCTTTTAACAGGACGACCTATAGCGTCTATTAAGTTAGTAGGCATTTCGCTTTCTGTATATTTATCTAAGTAAGTCTGTACAGAATCAGCATCTGTAGGAACATCCTTAGCTTGTGTAATTGCATTTTTATAAGCAGTTACAGATTCGTTTAATAACTCTTCATAATTACTATAAGTTTTTTTACCTATTTTAAAATCTGTCATATTTCTTAAAGATGCTTTAGAAACATCATAAGCAGGCATAGTTTTCATTTCACCATTTATTTCTTTTTGTATCATAATACCTTCTACATTACCTTCAACAAAGTCTTGATATTTATTTGCTAGTATATTGTCTACATAATCTCTATCTGAAATATTACTTTTTTCATTTAAATTTTTCTGGTCTATTAAAGTTTTTGCACGTTTTCTTTGAGTTTCTAAATAAGTTTTTTCATCTAACAATGAATTATTAAAAGCTGCTGTTCTGTTATCTAAAAGGGCACTTGCTCCTTTAACTACAAAATTAACACCGGCTAATTTCTTTGCAAATCTTTCTTGGTCTTTAGCTTCTTTTTGTTTTCTTTTTATTAAATCTTTTTGAAGTTCTTCTCCAAACTCTATTGATGTTGCGTTATATCGTGACATTTATTACTCCGGTTTTCCTAATAAACTTGTAGTAGGTTCTTGCATAGGTTCTTGCATAGGTTCTTGCATAGGTTCTTGTTTGTCTAATAAACTAGTGTTTATTTCTAAATCTTCTATTTTATCTAATATTTCTGCAGGCACAGAAGCTTTAGATACTTTAGATTTATCAGGCATTTTTGTTTTAGCTAATGCTTGTATCTGTGTAAATTTATTATTGTTATCTTCTTCTAATTCAGTTTCGTCTTCATCTTCTTCACCTCTATATAGAGTATAATCTACGCCTGCTTTTTCACATAAGGCAATTAAAATATACATTAAAGGTTCTATTAACATCATCATTAAATCAGGATTCCATTGTCCTTCTTTAAATCCTCCGTAAAGAACTTGTTGGACTACATCACTAATAGGAATACCTTCTCCTATTCCTGAAATTATAGATACATAATTTTCTTCGTCTATAAGTTCAGCTACAGTAAAATCTAATGCTTTTTTAAAATTTGTAAATTGCGGAGCTGTTTCGTAAGGACGAGGAGTATCCGCATCTGTGGTTAAAGATTGTCCAGCAATAGGTCTTCCTGAGTTTCCTACTGCTTGTACTCCTATTGGGTCATATTCTTCTAGTGGTAATCTTTCCATTGTTTTTCCTTTTTAGTATCCTATATTATTAATTAAATTAGAAGCTTGTTGTTTACTATGAAACCATGAAGTTTCGTCTTGTATTAATCCAGATTGTAAATGGTCATAGTTAATCATAGAATTTACTATGTAAGGATTACCTATTTCTTTTTGCATTGTTAAATCAACTTGGTCAACAATGTTAGATTGATTAGCTACATTATACATTCCGCCAATATCTATAGTAGTAGAATTATAAGTTGGGTCTGGTCTTTTACCAACAATAGCTTCATAACCTTGTTGTTTTATACCTTCATCAATACCAGAAGTTAAATTTGTTGATATTGTTTCTCCTAAGTCATATTCTTTTATATTTGTTTTAACAGTATCTAAGGTATCTCTACCATAATCTACTATTTTAGATAACCTGTTTTTTTGCGATGTTACCGAAGGAACTACTGGAGGAACTACTGGAGTAACTACTGGAGGAGCTAAAATAGAACCTGAATCAAAAGCAGTAGCGTTATTAAAAGAATCTGTAATAGAAGGTTTTGAAATAACATCTATAGTATCTTGTATTGTAGGAACAGGTGTTGTTCCTCCTAATGTATTAGGAGCAAAAGAAGCTTTAAAAGTATCTACTGGTCCAGTAAATATAGATTTAACAGAAGTTTTTAAGTCTCCTAAAGTTCCTTTTCCAGTAACCACATCTATAGCAGAATTTATAGTATCTGTTACTCCTGTATATACTTTACCTACCATAGAACCAGCAGTATGCACAGCACTTAAAGTTTTACCAAATATTTTAGAAATAACACTACTTTCAGGACCTGCTAATTTTGAAGCAAAAGAACCAAAGCCTTGCCAAAACGTACCTAACCCCGCCATCATATGAGGCATTAGAAACATTAAACCAATTTGACCAACTATTCCTAGTTTGCCAAAAGCTTTACCTACTTTGCCCATTACTTTTTTTATACCTCTTCCAATTTTTTTAACGCCTTTCTTAAAGCTTTTAAAAATTTTACTAAAAAATCCCATTTTGTTATCCTCCGAACATTTTGTCTATTATACTTGTTATTGATTTTAGATTGGTTGACCAATTCTTAGCGTTATCACCTTCGTTACCTATAGCAGCCATAAGTAACTGTGCTCTTCTATTAGCTTCATTATCAGCAAATTTAAAATCATAATCAGCTTGGTCTCTCAATTCTTGCCATAAAAAAGACTGAGCATCTTTACTTAAATTAAAAGCATTTTGTGCATTTTGTTGATTAACTGAATTTTGAGCTGCTGTATCTGCTACATTAGCTTGTCTTCTCCAAGTAACATTAGATTGAAGTACTGCTTGTTTATTTTGAGCATTCCATTGTTGCCTGTTGAAATCCATTTGTGTATTAAATTGATTTACATTATTTATAATAGCTGCATTTGCTTTATTAACATCTGCAGTTCTTTGTGTGTTTCTTGCATTAGCTGCGTTTTTAGATTGAGTATTAAATTGTTCTGCAGCATTTAATTGAGAAGTGTTATATTGACTTACTTGAGTAGCTAAACTTGCCATAAACTGATTTGTTTGATTTTCACTAGTAGCATTAAATTGTTTAGAAGCATTTTCTGCAGCTTGATTAGATAATAAAGCTTGTTGTTGATTTTGAGAATCCATCATATTAGCTTGTTGTTCATTATTTAAATTAGCCATGTCCATTGCTAAAAAAGCTTTAGCATTAGATTGTTTTAATTTTGTATTTGCGTCTAAAGTAGCTACATCTAAAGTAGCCATAGCTGTAGCATTTTGCATAGCTGCTTGTTGTTCAGCATTCATATTTTGAATAGCTACTGTTTGCATAAATTTACTATTAGCTAACTCTGTTTGTTGGTCAACACTAAATTGAGCCATGTCCATATTTGCTTGCGTGGCTGCATTTTTAATAGCTACTTGTTGAGCACTGTTTAATTGTGCTACACCCATTTGTTGAGCAATGTTAGCTTGTAATAAATTAGTTTGCATATCTTTATTTAGATTTGCAAGTTCTGTTTGTTGAGCATTACTTAAACTTTCTGAAGCTGCTTGATTACGAGCTGAAAGATTTGCTAATCTCATTTGCTGGTCATTAGATAAATTAGCAAGTTCCATTTGTTGTTTAAAACCAGCATTCTTAACTAAGAAGTCTGCTGCTACTTGCATTTCTGCCATTCTTTCTTGATTAATAGCAGATTGATTAGCTCCTTCTTGAGCAGCTTCAATTTGTAAATCAGCCATAGCTATTTGCTGGTCATTTCCTAATTCTTGCACAGCTATTTGTTGTTGATTTTGAGAACGTATAACAGCAGCTTGTTGTTGATTTTGTAAATTCTGAGTTCTTATTTGTTGCTGTTGTTGAGCAGTAGCCATTGTAGCATCTTGATTAAACTGACTCTGCATTACTCCTACTTGTTGAGCAAATTGAGCAGTTTGACTTTCAGATGTTTGTCTATTAGCTAAATTAGCCATACGTCTTTGCATGTCTTGGCTAGATTGCTGTAAGTTTGCTTGTTGTTGATTACTTAAATTTTGAGCAGCCCTAGCTTGTAAAGCTTGTGCATTTCCTTGTGCCATTGGCATAGCACTTTGAATAATAGCGTTAAAGAGTGAGTCTCTACCTACAGTAGAAACACTAAGTCCTCTAGCAGCCATTCCTTGATTAACAGCAGCAACTGCAGGTTTTGCCCATGCAGGTATATTACCGTCTTCCATACCCCCGAGTAAACTTTCCATTTGTGCAGACACTAAAGCTTCTTCAGGTAAAGCAGCAATAGCAGCTCTAACTTCTACAGGTTCATTATCTAACTGAGCTTCTACTACAGCAGGGTCTTCTACAATAGTAGCAGATATTTCAGGAGGCATTTCTCCTACTGCTGCTATCATTTCTGCAGCATTTCCTTTAGCAGCTTGTCCTTTTATAGGTCTTTGTATGTAAGCTTCATAACCTACTTCTTTAATAATTTCAGCTTCAATACCTACAGCTGGTCCACCAGTTATACCTTCTCTTTCTTTTAATTCAGCATCAGGTGTTTCAGCAACTTTAACTTTTAAACCTATTATTGTAGGACTAAAAGAACCTGCTGATAATACTCCTTCTACATCTTTAGCTTTAGCATCTTCAGCAATATTTTTAGCTATAGAAGCTGCTACAGCAGGGTCTGAAAGAGTTAATGCTTCTTGTAAAGCAGCTTGTGATTTTTCAGATAGTTCACCTACTGCATTTTTTACATCTGGAGTTTCTAATATTTTTTCTACTTCTGTTATTTTTGAAGCTTCTAAATCTTGTCCTATTGTTTTATCAGCTTGAGCAACAGTATCCATAGTATCTACTTTTTCTGATACAGTAGGGTCTATTGTTTTAGCTTTCATGTCTGTACCTTTACCTATTTGTACAGTACCCGCTAAAGTATTTGAAGCAACATCTCCTGTTGTAGGGTCTACTAAAGTTGCTACATCTGCTTTTTTATTAACGCCTTCTGGTATATTTCCTGCAGCAATTTCTTGTGCAGTTCTTCCAGTTTCAATAATTCTAGTTCCTCTTTCTGATTCAAATAAATCTTTTTTCTGTTTGTCCGTTAAGTCATCTATATTTTCATCTTCATCATCATCTTCATCACCATTTCCAATTCCATCGTCATTATCAGTTTTTCTTACCCATTCACCAAGGTCGCTATCATATTCCCAATCTTTTAAGGCATCTGCTAAAGTAGCATAACCTTTTATTTGCCACCATAGCTCTCTACCGGGACCGTCTTTAGATTCTTCAGGGGGTAAAGTATCGATAGGTCCTGTTTTTCCCGGCTCTCCTTTAAATGGAGGACCTTTTTCCCCCGGCTGTCCAACAATAGGGTCAGGTTTAGGCTTAAATATAGGGTCAGGTTTAGGCGTAAATACAGGTTCTGGTTGAGGAGAAACAGGTCTTCCTGAAACAGGTCTTCCTGAAACAGGTCTTCCTGAAACAGGTCTTCCTACCGAAATAGGCATTTTAGGTCTACCATTTACGGGACCTCCTACAGGAGCATATTTAACTCTTTTACCTTTACTATATCTTTTACGTTTTGATTGTTTCATAATCTTTATATACCTA
>TARA_R110001606_G_scaffold174285_2_pt1 | contig 11095 bp, 7 predicted proteins | sample TARA_R110001606 | Tara Oceans TARA_R110001606 (sample SAMEA4398315) | marine metagenome | biome: Polar Biome; feature: [SRF] surface water layer (ENVO:00010504); material: water (ENVO:00002006), including particulate matter (ENVO:01000060) such as... | depth 5 m
TGGCAATACAAAGTATCAATTACTCACAGGAGAAAATGCTGCAGTAGATACTGCTAATTATTGGAACAATACAACTCCAACAACCACAGTATTTTCTGTTACTTCTGCTGGAGGAACAGAAGGAGTTAACCATACAGGAAAAGATTTTATCGCCTATTTATGGGCTGATGTAGAAGGGTTTTCAAAATTTGGATCTTATAAAGGCAATGGGAATGCTTATGGGCCTTTTATTTATCTTGGATTTAAACCAGCTATATTTATTATTAAAAGAGCAGACAGCACTGGAGCTTGGCAAGTCTATGACAATGTACGTGATCCAAGAAATCCTGCCGACTATCGCATATGGTTGGAAGCCGATAGTGCAAACGCAAGCAATGGAGAAGGCACACTTGATTTCTATTCTAATGGAGTAAAACCCAGAAATACACAGACTTGGTTCAATGCAAGTGGAGGAACTTTTGTTTATGCTGCTTGGGCACATACACCTTTTGCTTCTAATAACAGGGCTAGATAATAATGGTAATAGCAGAAACTTTAGTAGGAATACAACTAGTTAAAGCTAGTGTCTCAGGTATTAAAGAAGTTATTAATACTTGCCAAGATATTTCTGAGCTATCTCATCATATAGACAATGTGTTTAGTGGGCAAGAACACGTAGATAAAAAGATAGCTGCTAAAAAGAAACCACAGGGCAAGTGGAATAAATTCATAGGTTCTAGGTTACGTACTGATGATGAAGGTGATGGAACTAGTATTCAAGAAATAGCAGCAGAAATTATAGAAAAAAAGACTATTGCTAAAGAAATGAGAAGTATGTCTTTGTTACTTAACTCACGATTTGGTGCTGATACGTGGTCTACTATAATGAAAACTCGTATGGAAAGATTAAAAGAACGAGAAGAAAAACTTAAAAAACAAAAACAATTAGCTAAAGAACAAGCTTGGGAAAATAAACGTAAATGGAAAAAGATTGGTGAGGAGTCTGGTAAGCTTGCTATTATAGCAGGAGTTATTGTAGCTATGTACTTTTATATTAGTTATGCTTGTAAAGGATGTATTTAATAAATGGATAGTAACAACGTAATAAAAACTGTAGTCGATGCTACATCTATTGGTGTAGTAGCAGGAACTATGATGAATTATCTACCACCTTTAGCAGCACTCCTTACTGTTGTGTGGACTTTAATAAGAATTTATGAAACAAAAACTGTACAACGTTGTATTAAGAAATTAAGAAGGTAAGAAAATATGGCTGAAGAAACAGAACAAGCACCTACTGAAGATATAACAACTATTGAAGGTCAAAATAAACCTATAATAGAGATGATGGGACAGCAAGCAGTAGGTGCTATAACTCCCGGTACTGAAGGTGCAACGGATATAAGTACTGGTGTAGATTTAGGACAAGGTGCTTATCAGCCAACTACACAATCAGTTCAAGATGATGAATTATTAACAGGCCCAACAGATTTAACAGCTACTAGTGTAGGTATTACTCCTGCTCAAGTTGCAAGTACTACTGATGTTACAAGTCCTACACAACCTGATGCAGTAACAGTTGACAATGTAGAACGAACTTATTCTACTTTACCCACATCTACTGCTGCTCAAGGAACAGTATCTACAAATGCTACTATTGATCCTAATCAGGTTGTTGATGAACGTACTAAAGCAGAAATGTTTGAACGAGGTAGTTTAGCTGAAGCAAAAACACAGACTTTAGCACAAGAAGCTACAACAAAATATCAAGTTGAACAGTTAGTAGCTTCACTAGATTCAGGTGCAGAATTACCTGCATGGGCTGCACCAAATATACGTAAAGTACGTTCTATAATGAATCAACGTGGATTAAGTTCATCTTCTATGGCTTCTGCTGCAATGGTTCAAGCTTTAATGGAAAGTGCTATACCCATAGCTAACTCAGATGCTCAAGCTTATTCTAGAATACAGTTACAAAATCTTAACAACGAACAGCAAACAGCTTTAGCTAATGCAGCGACTATTGCTGCTATGGATAGACAAAATTTAGATAACAGAATGAAAGCTGCTCAACAAAATGCCACTTCATTTTTACAAATGGATATTGCAAATTTAAACAACAGACAAGCAACAGAAACTTTAAACTATCAGAGTAAAGTACAATCATTGTTTACAGATCAGGCTGCAGCTAACGCTTCTAAACAATTTAATGCTACGACACAAAATCAAGTTAATCAATTTTACGATCAGTTAGGATCAACAGTTTCAACAAATAATGCTAATCGTGCAGCAGCTATGGATCAGTTTAATGTAGATCAAACTAATTCTATTGTTAAGTATAATGCTAAATTACAAGATGCTAGAGAAAAATTTAATTCTAATATGCAATTACAAATAGAACAAGCAAATACTGTATGGAGAAGAAGTATAAATACAGCTAATACTGCAGAACAAAATAATGCTAATAGAATAAATGCTGCTAGTGTGTTAGGAATTAATATGGCTGCACAAGCTAATTTATGGCAAAAATATAGAGATGAAGTGCATTATGCTCATACTATTTCAGAAAATGCTTTTCAAAGATCGCAACAGTTAGCATTAACAGCTTTACAAAATCAATTTTCAAAAGAAATGTTTGACATGGAAATTGATGCAAATGCAGAAGCAGCTATAGGTACATACTTAGGAGATTTATTACAAGGATCTCTTCAAACAGCTTCAACAAATCTTCTAAAAAAGATTCCTATAATTAAGGAATTATTTTAAATAATATACATAAAGGTTTATAAACAATGTTTGAATATATAACAAAAGGTTTTGATTACGTAACTGACACATTTAGTGATGTTGTAGGTGGTGTTGTTGATTTTGGAATAGATTTATTTTTTGGTGATGAAGATGATTATAATCTTGGTAAAGATGGAGAATTTGGAAACTCTTTTTTAAAAGGATCTACAAAAACTAGAAACAGAAGAACAGCCAAAGACATAAAAGATATTAAACGTATGACTAGAGATGCATCTATGAGAACAGGACAACGAAATATTGTTGAAGGATTACCTACAAGTCCTATCTCAAGATCTGCAGATAGAATATCTCCTTTTAGACAAAAAGTTGCTAAAATGTACACTGAAGCTTTACGAGAAGGTAGATATGAAAAAGCTACAGAAATTTATAATGCATCTATACAAAAACTTGGTATTTCTCCAGTACAAGTTCCAGAAGTGAGTATACCCGGAGAAAAACCTAGATATACAAAATCTCCTACAGCTATAAGTTAATACAAAGGAAATATAAATATGATAAATTTACAACGTAATCTTTTAAAACATGATTCTTTAGGTGCTCCTGTTCCCGGTCAATCTTTAACATCTACTCCCGGTCAATTACCTTATGAAAAACCACCTATTACAACTGATCCTGAAGATGCGTTAGAAGCGTTAGTTGAGTATATACGTAAACCTACTTCTATAAAAACAATTGTACATCTTATGAACGCAGGAGTATCTGCTGAAACAATTGCTTCTTCTTTTGTGTTAGGTGGTGTATCTGAAGGAATGTATGATGTAGATTTAGCTGAAATTATTAAACCACCGTTAGTTATGTATATAGTAGAAGTTGCTTACGATAATGGCGTAAAAGAAGGTAATGTAATAAATGATCTACCAGAACAAGGTATGAGTGAAGAAGATGGTCTTGAATTAGCAAAAAATACTTCACCTGAAGATAGATATCCAAAATTGTTAGATACTCTTAGAAATGAAGTAAATGCTACAAAAAATATGCAACAAGATTTTAAAGATGAGATGGATCAAAAAGAATTAGAACCTCAAGGATTTATACAAAGAGAAGGTAATGTGTAATGGTAAACTTACTTAACGTAGCAGGAGGAATGGCTACAGGAGCACTTGCTAGAAAAAGAGAAAAACGTGCTTACGATTTTGAAGAAGCTCAAACAAAAGCAACAACTGCAACAGCAACTGCAACAGCAACTGCAAAATCATTACAAGCTGCTATAGCAAAATATGCTGCAGCAGGAGGAACAGATTCTGCTGTGTTAGGTGCAACAGATATAACTGTTGTAAATACAGCGTTAGGAAAGTTAGTAAAAGACAGTAAAGATAGAGAAGAAGCACTTAATCTTAATGTAAGAAAAACCGAGTTTGATAAAGAAGGTATTCCTTATGTTCCTATAATGGGAAAAGGAAACAATCCAAATCAAGCTGTTCCTATTTTTAGTAGCGTTCCAAAGTACAAAAGCAGTTTTTTTTCTAAAGAAGGAAAGGGAGTTGGTAATGAACAAACTCTACATGCAGTATTTTCAAATTTAAACACTTTAGATACTAAATTATCACGAAATGTAGCAAAATTTGGAAATACAAAAACGTATGGTAATAAAAACGCTCTTCACAATAGAGATGTACTTGTAGAAAGAACTATAGATATTATTCCTCAAATTATGCAACCTTTACTGATACATGCTAAAACATATGATATTTCAAATTTTGAAAATGCAGATAGTTTTATAGATTCATTTTTTCCAAATTTAAAAAGAAATGCTGAAGCTTCAGGACAATATAATAATTTAAGTAGTGTTGTATCTGAAGAGTTATATAAATTAGGAGCAGATAACAATGATGATGTTAATTTTAATACAGGTGGTGAATCTAGTAACTTCCGTGTAAGTGAATTTAAACCTGATCCAAAAAAAGATATAGATGTAGAAGTATTATCTGATTTAACACCTAATTTTATAAAACCATTAAATAAACAAACTGTTATAAAACATTTTCCTAGTGTTCAAATAATGAGTGCAATAGATTCAACTAAACATCCAGATAAAATAGATCCAAACAATCCTCTTTTAAATAGATATGGCTTAGTTTCTATAAATAAAAACATACAAACTTCTATTGAGAATTCAGAAGAACGTTCTGGTGGGCCAAATGCAAAAAACCTTGTTACTTCATTTTTATATCCTAATCGCAAAGCAGAAGACGTAATTGATAATACAACTATGTATAACGAACTTGCTATACAAGATGCTCATATAAATCCTCTTACAAAAAAAGTAAACGTTAGATTAGGTAAGGGTAAAAGTATTGGTGCATCTGGAGATATAATAGTAACTCCAAAAGTACAAGAACAAGAAACTAGATTAGTAAGAAAAATGACTAGTATTCAAAGCTCTACTAATAAAGCTTTAATATCTGTAGATGGTATAAAAAATCTTATTACTCGACAAGGTATATCTCAGTTAATAGTTGATTCAAAAGGGGAATTAAAAGTTAGTATACAAGCTTTAGAACGATTAGTAGATACTAAACTACCTGTTGATATAAAGGATGGAACAAAAATATCTACACAAAATTTTGTTGAATTTTTAATGAGACAGTCAAATCTTGGTCAATTAAGTGAAAAAGCTGAAATTGCATTACAAAATTTAGGAATAAAAAATGTAGCTGCTGCACCTACAAGAGTAGGGTTACTTATAAGTGGTCTTGTAGATAATGTTAAAGGATTAGTTACCGAATTTAGAGCACACAAAAATTCTGTTAGTCGTAATGCTAGTGATGTTTTTAACAGAGTAGATCAAAATATTGAAAATTTTAATAATGATGCAGATTATAGTCGCACTAAAAAATCTAATGGTGAAATTCAAAAAAGTTCATCTATTTTACGTAAAGCTGAAAATGATTTACAAAACTCATTAACAGAATTAGAAAACGCAACTACTACTGAAGCACGTTTAAGAGCTTATGCTCAATCAAAGATGTTATTTTATAAAATAAACTTAGCTTATCAATATGCTACTGCTGCTCAAGGTGGTGGTGAAGGTGGAGCTAGAACTATTTCAGATGCAGATTTTAGATTTGCTTTTCAAGCATTATTTGCATCTAGTGGAGAAGCTCTTTTAGGTGTTATTGATACTATTGAAGCACAAATGCAAGTACAAAATGAGATGTCTGCAACTTTAATTCGAGTAGGAAATAAAGGTCAAGGACGTTCAGTTAAGTATTATCCTCATTTTGCAAATGTAGCTAGAGTACATATTGAACAATTAGAAACTAAACTAACTAATCTTAGAGCACAAGATTTAGGTAATATTTTAAGTGGACAAAAAGAAACACAACAAAAAAGTGGCGAAGAACCTATTCAACAAGCTATACTAAATAATCAGTATAGTATACAAGAACAAAGAAATCTAGGTGATTTAACAAACCGAATAAATAATTTTACTACTAAAAAAACAACAGTTCGAGATGATAAAAATCAACCTCTTGAATACTCAGTAAATTTTGCAAGTGCTGGTGGAGGTGCAGGTTATACTCCAGAAGAAATAAAAGATACATTTATGCGAAGTATAGACAAAGATATTGTACCTGCTGTTACAGATGTATTAACTGATAACGGAAAGTTAGACAAAAATGATATAACTTTAGATGATATAAACAGCAAGATTGTAAAACTTCAAAGAGCTATATTTAATCAAAATTCTGTAAACACATTTGGTCTTTTAAGAATTGAATCAATGACAAGAAAAGGTAAAGAATTAGAAAAAAGATTTGGAAGTAATGAAGATAATTTGAATGTTATTATAAAGTCTTGGATAGAAAATGGTAAATTTAATAAGCCAACAGACGAGAGAAGTGATAGAGAGTTAGCTGAAGATGTTATATTAGAACGTATTAGAAATATTATAGTTAGTACTGCATTAAAAAGAATAGGTATATTTGATAAACTTTCTAAACAACAATTACCTGAATTTAAAAAACCATTAAATCAAAAAGAAATGATGTAAACATGGATAATAATAGTAACGCTTTAATAGAAAATATGCAAGAAGATTTAAGTGTACCTGCACTTAATACAGAAATTATTTCAGAAAATCAAAATTCTGAAGATAAACCAACTGTTACAGCAACTTTTGAAAAAACAACTTTATTAGAAGATCAAATGGATGCTGAAAAAGCAAAAGTAAAAGGACTTGAAGTTCCTATATCTGAACAAGATAAAAAAATAACTGGTGAACGAGTAGTACAAGAAACACTTTCAGACAGTGAAAAAGCAACAAGAAGAATTGTTGATCAATTACGTACTGGTAAAGCTCCAGATAAAATAAGTGAAGGTATAAAAACTGCATCTGATATTGCTAAAGGAGCCGGAGTAACACAAGCATCTACAATAATAGACGCAGCAGGAAATGTTTATGAAACAGGAAATAAAACAATAGAAGAAATAAACAAAGCAATTCTTTCTGATGCTCCTATAAAAACATATTTTCAAAAAGGTGCTGAAGGTTTTGTAACTGGTTCTTTAGAATTTTCTCCAGAAATAGGTTATTATGCAACAGAACAACTACCAAGAATGGGAGAAACATTTTTAAAACTTGCATCAACTCTTGCTGCTAAAGGATGGAACGCTTCAATGTCAGCAATAGATTACATGTTGACAGAAACAACACTTGATGGATTTTATGCAGATGAACCTGATTTATGGAGCCATAATTGGACAAATTGGTTTACAACTCCTGCTAAAAAAGCTGTAAGAGAATATATAGATAGTGAATTAAAACCTCTTGAACAAGAAATGATAGCAAGAATTGGATATGTTCCTGAAGATCAACAAAATTTTATACATAAAGTAGGTTATAAAACTGGTCTTTTAGGTGCAAACGTTTTACCTTTTGTTAGTGGATTCTCTTTGTTATTTAAAGCTCCTAAACTTTACAGAGGAATTGATAAAATAGGAAAAAATAATTTTGCTGTTGCAAAAGATTTTGGAATTAAAGTAGCTGCATTACAAGGAAAACAAGGAATAAGTAGTCTTAATGCTTCTTTAGGTGCTGGTGCTGCATGGCAAATAGCAGAAAACAATTTACAATATACTCCATATAAAGATATAGCTCCAATAATGGCTATTCCCGGTGCAATATTAGGAGCAACAGGATATGTAACTGCACCAACAAAATTAGTAGCAGGAATATTATTTACAATGGGAAGAATGTTTGTTCCTTCAACTGTTGTAAATAGTAAATTTAGTAAACAATTACTAGCAATATCTGCAGGAGTTCCTGCTGTTAAAGTATGGGGTGCAAACAAAGATACATTAGATGAGTATATTGCTCTTTCAAATCCAATGGGTAAAAAAAGTTTAGATGACATTGCAGAATCATTACATAATCTTCCAGAAGAATATAAAAAAGAAGTAATAAATTCTTTTAATAGTTATAGTAGATTAATGAAAGAATTTGAAGGTGATAGTAAAAAATCAGATGAGATTTTTTTCTTTCTATCTCAAATAACTGGATTAAGTGTATTAAATTCTATGCAAAAAGCTAATGTATATTCAGCCAAATCAGGAACAGGAACTATACATATAGGTATTTCTGAAATGGAAAAAATGCAAAATCAATTACAAAAACAAAGAAGGTTTTTAGAAGAAAAGATGATTTCTGTAATTGAAGAAAATAAATTAGGAAATACAAAAATAGAAGATTCTGTAATAAATGAAGATACTTTTTCAACAATTATGTTAACTGTAAAACGAGATTTACAATCGTTGAAAAAATCACATGATGAACTTTCTTTAAAGATGAAAGAAATGTTTGACGATGCAAATGTTCTTACAAATTTTGCAAATAGAATTGAATTAAAAACAGTAGCTGATGATGCAATTGATAAAGGTGGGTTTGGATATAAAGCAAATTTTCATGTATCAGGAAAACTTGATACTGTTGACTATTATAAACAACAAACTCAACAAATTGAAAATTACAAAAATAGTGTTGATACTACAGTCAGAGATTCTTTTGAAACATCTAAAAAATTAAATGATGATCAATGGACAAAAGTTACACAAGGTAAAGAAAATATTGCACCTTTAGAATTAGATGATTTATATCGAAGTATATCAGATGAAGATATAACAGCAATTTCTCCTTTATTACGTAAACTTGGTATAGAAGGAACAGGTGCAACTGCTAAACAAAATATGATGAAGTATGGTAGACAAAATACTTTAAATGGTCTTGGTTTAGAAAATTTAAAACAATCTATTAATTTATTAGAAGAAAATTTTAAACAAGGAATTTCATTTAGATCTGGAAAAAACCCTATAACTGATTTAGATTTTACTAATTTAAATAAAAGAATAAAAAAATTACAAAAAAATAACGCAACTTCAGAATCTTTAGAGTTAGAATATAAAAATTTTCTTGATAAAATTGAAGGAATTGATCAAACTTCAAGAGATGCATTAAATGATATACTTCCAGCTACTATACCTTTAAATAGATTATTAGAAATAAGAAGTAGTGTATTAAAAGAATTTATGAAACATAATGGTAATACTAAAGGTGAATCTTTAGGAGATCTTTTAGGTGTTTTAACAAGACAAATTGATAATATACAAGATATATCTCCTACTTTAGCTAAAGATTATGAAAAAGCAAAACAAATTTATAAAGATCTTATATTACCTTGGAAAACAAGTTTAGGAACACAAACAAAAAATATGGTTTATAGACCTTTTAATAAATATGATGATGTATTAGATTCAGATCATGCTTTTCCTCAATTATTATTAGCACATAATTATGAAACTATGACAAAGATGTTTAATGGAATGTTTCCTAAAGGAAGAAATCCTATTGTAAGAAATGGTAAACGAATAGACACTAGAGAAGAAGCAATACGTTTATTTCAATTAGGTATTGGAAGAACATTAAATGGAGATTACAAAGAAATTAAAGATGGTTGGATAAAAAATGTTACTGATGCAGAAGTAGGTACTTTATTTACAAATGGAATGATAACTGCAAAACAAGCAGGAAGATTAAGAAAAGTAGTACATATAAGAACTAATATTGAAGAAGCTATTACTAGCGAAGTATCTAAAGCAAGAATGGCAGAAGTAAAAAATACTATTATACCTAAAATGATGCAAGAATCAGGGCAAGCTATTGTTGATTATGAAAAAACATTTAGCAGAAAAATAACAAATGCAGATGATCTTATAGATGCTATGTTATCTGAAGGACGTATGGAATTTCCTGTAATTAATAAAGGAGCAGTAGAAGGTTTTGTAAAACAATTAGAAGAGGCTGTTCCAAATAAAAACGTTGTAAGAGGGCAAACACAATTCAGTAGATTGGTTAATAATTTACCTGAACCAAAACAAGGAACAATTACTGATGTGTTATTTGATGTAATAGAAAAAGGTATTAAAAAATATGAAATTGATCCAAAAGCAGATGGAGCAGTAAGTCCAGATATGCTTTCTAAAATAGAATCTCTTCTTTATGAAAGAATATATAAAAAATCTTTTGCATTAACTCCTCAAAGAAAAATAACAAAATCTGGATATGCTGATGTTTCTAAAGCAGAAAAACCGGGTAGTATAGGTTTTGATAAATTAACACAATCTGGATTATCTACAGATATAGATATAGTTCAATATGCTAATTTATTAGAAGATATGACTCCTATGTTACGTAAACTTTCTAAATTACAAGATAAATATAATCCAATGAGAGGTGGTAAATCTGGTGAAACTTTTCAAAAAATTTTAGAAATATTTGAAGCATCAAGATTTGCTGTAGCAAAAAATTTAAATACAGATATAGGCACTGTTACGAGAGGTTGGTCAATAGCTGCATGGTTGTCAAGAGCATATGCTGTTGTAAGAGGAGTTGTTAGCTTACGTTTTGTAGCTACAGAAGCTTTTTTAAGAATAGCACATAAAAAACAAATGGAATATTTATATAGAGTAGTTACTAATCCAACATCAGTAGATATGATTCACAATATTATGGTTAAAGGATTACCTCCAACTAAAGCACAAGTTAAAAGTTGGAAAATTATTGCAGCACTTGCTATTGGTGAACATGCACGTAGAACACCTGATTCTACTTGGGTAGATTATTTACAAGATGTATTTGGTGGATGGACAGGTCAAGAAAATACAGACAGAACCGCACAACCACCATTGAAAGTATATAATGCAAACTCTATAATGATTACAGATGATAGAAAAAAATTAAAAAATAACTAACATGGAACTAGGTTTACGAGAACTTATTACTATAGGCACAGTAATCATAACAATTGCCAGT
>TARA_R110001606_G_scaffold138492_3_pt1 | contig 11075 bp, 6 predicted proteins | sample TARA_R110001606 | Tara Oceans TARA_R110001606 (sample SAMEA4398315) | marine metagenome | biome: Polar Biome; feature: [SRF] surface water layer (ENVO:00010504); material: water (ENVO:00002006), including particulate matter (ENVO:01000060) such as... | depth 5 m
CCCGTCTGCACTGTTCCGAAGGCTCACCGACAATGAGCGTGTTTCAGTTCCATGGGCTGAGCGGACTGGAACGATAATATCCGGGATCCTGCTTTGTGTGTTGGCAATTGCATCGAGCTATCGACCGGGACTGACCGCACTTGTTCTGGCCGGCGCTGCGCTCACACTGCTCATGCTCGTCGCAACGGCAGCGCTGGTGAAACGCCTTGCGCGAATTGCATCAGCTGGTGCGACCGGAATGTGGCGTCTATCGCTCGCGAATTTGGGTGGGCCCGGCTCACTGGCTCCGACTATTGTGCCAGCTCTGGGCCTGGGGCTTGCCTTGTTGACGCTTGTCGCGGCTGTACAAGCAAACCTGTTACGCCAGATCAGTCAGACTGCGCCATCAAATGCGCCTACTATTGTATTCTCCCAGATCCCTGCCAATCGCATTGAGGAATTTGATGCATTGGTGAAATCGCAAGGATTGGACACTGCGAACGACGCCACGTTCCGCCAGGCACCTTTCATACTTGCACGGCTGACCGCCCTGAAGGGGGCGCCGGTAGTCGAATCGAAGGTTGCCGAATCCGAGCGCTGGGTGGTCCGCGGCGAGACGACAATCACCTACCTGGCAAGGAGGCCCCCGGAAACCATAATCACAGAAGGACAATGGTGGCCTGAGAACTATACAGGCCCGCTCCAGGTATCGGTTGAGGCTGATGCGGCGAAAGGGCTGGGTCTAAGTTTGAACGATACTATAGAGTTTCACGTCTTCGGCAGAGATATAACAGCCACCGTCTCCTCTTTGCGGAAAGTCGAGTGGGGCACATTCAGTATCGGTTCGAATGTCGCCTTCATTCTCTCCCCGGGAACGCTGGAGGCGGCCAATCCGGCTTTTGTCGCCATTGCGAAAACGACCCCGGAAACCGAATCGAGCATAGTCGCTGCGCTTGGCGCATCCATGCCGGAAGTCGTGGTATTCCAGACGCGTCAGGCACTGGAAACTGCCGCGCGCCTATTTAGCCAAATAGCGGTTGGGGTGAATGCGGCGGCTGGCATCGTCACTCTTTCCGGTTTGCTCGTATTGCTCGGAACCTTTGCAGCGCTTGCGCGGAAACGCCGTGCAGAGGCGGCTTTGCTCAAAGTATTTGGCGCGGAACGGGCGCAGGTTTTGGGCCTCTATGCCACCGAATTTGCGCTTGCGGGTAGTGCAGCGGCTCTCATTGGGTCGAGCATTGGCGTGGCGGCGGCTTATCCGATTGTTGTTTATGCATTCGAGGCGACTTGGACGTTTCCATGGGTTGAAACGTTTCGTATTCTGGCGGCATCAGTCTTTATATCAGCGGTCGGTGGTGCAGCTGTGGGAATTGCCACGCTCTCAAGAACCCCAGCGCAGGTTTTGCGCATGCAGTGAGAGTGCTCGATTGCCTTTCAACAAAACCATCAGCCACATCAGCGCGCCTCATTGCTGGGTATATGCAGGAATCATGAGCTATAGTTGATGCGTTATCGCATGGCACTTACGAAGTAACGCTTGGACAGGATATTCATTGGACGGCGGTTTAGAAAACAGGCCTCTCAAGGAGAGGGCTGGTTCATTTTTGTCTGTCTTTGTTTGGCTCAGCCTTGATGTCGACCGTCACGCGGCCATAGTAGCCCTTCCTCAGGATCAGCCGCCTCATTGCATCCGGCGCCAAGGTTGCGCCGTTTGACACGGGGTATTTCCAGTGCCAGTTTTGCTAGCGCTAACAAACAAATAATATAGCGATGAGGGGAGGAAGGGATGAGACCGTCCCAAAGAGCAACGCGCGATAAATCCGCTCGGAGATCCGGCTATAGATATTCGGCTGTCGTGGCCCTGCTAATTGCGGTGTCGGGCTGTGCATCATTTCTATCGTCTTCCCCAAATGTGGGCGTTCGAACGCAGGAAGGCACGACGACAGTCGCTCAGGCGACGGCTAACGGCCTTCGCGGCGCCGAGCGGGTGGACTTTATTCTCCATCGGATGACGACTGCCGAGAAATTGGGCCAACTGAATCAGATGGCGGGTGGACGGCAGATCGCGCTTAATTCGCGCATCACAGATGTAGAGCGCGACCGCGTCCGTGCGGGCGGCGTTGGTTCATACCTGCATGTCGCTGGAGCAGCGTTTCTCGGCGACCTTCAGCACGTCGCGGTGGAAGAGAGCCATCATGGCATTCCGCTGCTGTTTGCGATGGATGTCGTGCATGGCTACCGCACGATTTTCCCTGTCCCGCTGGGCATAGCGGCAACGTTCGATGTGAGTGATGCTGAGCTAGCCGCCCGTGTGGCGGCCCTGGAGGCATCCGCTGCCGGACTGCACTGGACGTTCGCACCGATGGTGGACATTGCGCGGGATGCTCGGTGGGGGCGGATTGTCGAAGGGGCAGGGGAAGAGCCCTTTTTCGGATCGGCAATGGCTCGGGCACAGGTGCGCGGATACCAAGATAGAGATTTGAAACGCCCAGACACGATCATCGCCACCGCAAAGCATTTTGGCGCCTATGGGGCGGGTGTTGGCGGGCGCGACTATGACAGCGCCGACATTTCCGAGCGTACATTGATGGATGTCTATCTCCCGCCTTTCCTCGCTGCAGCGGAGGAAGGTGCAGCGAGCTTCATGGTGGCCTTCAATGACATTGGTGGCGTGCCGACAACGGCCAACAAGGCGCTCGTGAACGACCTGCTGAGGGGGGAGTGGGGATATGATGGGCTGGTAGTTAGTGACTGGAATTCGGTCCCAGAGCTGCTCAATCATGGGGTTGCGGAAACGCGCACTGAAGCGGGTGCATTGGCGCTACTGGCGAGCGTCGACATGGAGATGACAAGCGGCATTTATGCGTCGGATATGCTCGAAGCCGTCGAGGCTTCGCCGGCCCTGCAGGCGGCGCTGGATGCCGCGACGAAGCGGGTACTGATGGCAAAAGATCGTCTCGGCCTGTTCGATGCGCCCTATAGCTATCATGACCCGGTGCGGGAGGCGGCCGCGATGCTGACGCCGGATCATCGAGCGGCAGCGCGGCGTGTTGCAGAACGATCAATGGTGCTGCTGCGCAATGATTCTGGCCGGCTGCCGCTAAAGCCGCAGCCGGGAAAGGTCGCCGTTATCGGCGCACTTGCGGCTGATGCGCGCTCAATGATTGGCTCTTGGAAGGCGCAAGGGCGCGAAGAGGATGTCGTCACTGTCGTGGAAGCCCTGCGCAACCGGTTAGGCGAAGAATTTGTTGTTTATGAGCCCGGTGTCGGTACGCGCGATGTGGCAGACCCGGCCGCTATCGCCAAGGCTGTTGCGACCGCTGAAGCGGCGGATGTGGTGATCCTCGTAACGGGTGAAGACTATAATATGTCAGGCGAAGCGCGCTCACGGTCCGATATTGGTCTGCCGTCGCCCCAGAAAGTGCTCGCCAAAGCCGTTCTTGCGACAGGCAAGCCGGTCGTTACGGTGCTGATGACCGGGCGCCCCCTCGACATAAGCCCACTGGATAGCGGCGATTCTTCAATCCTGTTGGCTTGGTTTCCAGGTGTTGAGGCGGGACCTGCCATAACCAATGTACTGTTTGGAGATGCCGTTCCGGCAGGCCGCCTCCCGGCATCGTTCCCACGCCGCACAGGCCAAGTACCCTACTTTATCGGACACAATCCAACGGGGCGCCCTGCTGATGCGGACCTGTCGAAAGACTCCGCGCGCTACATGGATATACCGATCACGCCAGCTTATGCCTTCGGCCACGGGCTCAGCTATGCAACTTTTGAATATGGCAATCTGCAGCTATCGAGTAGTACGCTGGCGCCTGGCGATAGCGTTTCGATTGGTGTGGATGTAACCAACACGTCAGGCACAAATGCCGATGAGGTCGTGCAGCTCTACACGCGCGATCCCGTCGCACAGGTCGCCAGGCCACAGCAAGAATTACGTGGGTTCGCGCGTGTACGTATTGATGCTGGTAAGACTAAGCACGTGACGTTCACGCTGCGGCCGGAGCATTTCGCCTATTTCGCGCCTTATGGTCGGTTTGAGACGGATGCAGGGCGCATTGACTTTGGTATCGGCGCCGGGTCTGACGACATTCGTCTGACCGGAAGTTTTCAAGTTGCGGGGCCCGTCATCGCAGATGGACCTGCTGCCGCTATGGCAACACCGGTTTCGATTTCGGAGGAATAGATGCAGACTGTATGGAGCATATCTGGGACGATTATACTTGCGGGCATCTTGGCGATTGCAGGCTGCGAGTCAGAGGAACGAACTGAGGCGCCGTCACCGCTGCAAGCACGAGCCACCTTTGCTGTGCCGGATGGTGCTGAGATCGTGGTTCTGAATTCTTCTCTCGCTACCGAAGTGTTTGCTGAGGACGCGCGGATCGAGAAACTGACGGAGGATAGGTTTGGATGGTCCGAAGGGCCTGTCTGGATACAGGATGATGCCAACCTTCTCTTTTCGGACGTTCCCGGCAATACGATCTACAAGTGGAGCGAGAAGGCCGGGCTCGAGGTTTTTCTCCAGCCTTCAGGCTATGACGGCGAGGACAGGGCAGGTGTATTTCGTGAACCAGGCGCTAATGGCCTCATCCGTGGTGACATCCCGGGGACCATTCTACTCGGGGACCATGGCAATCGCGCTATCGCGCGGCTTGATTTGGAAACAAAGGACAAGACTTTCCTTGCGACGGATTTCGAGGGCAAGCGGTTCTCGAGCCCAAATGATCTCGTGCTCACTGAAGATGGCGCGATCTATTTCACCGATCCTCCCTATGGCCTCAAAGGCGAGGATTCCTCTCCCTTTAAGGAAATGGCTTTTAATGGCGTGTATCTCTGGCGTTCGGGTGATGGCGGCGGTTCTGTTGCTGTTATCGATGACAGCCTGACACGTCCGAACGGCGTTGCACTCTCGCCGGATAGCGAAACGCTGTACGTGAGTGTGTCGGACCCCGAGGCTGCGCGAGTATATGCCTATTCTCTGGGACCAGACGGGATGGCCACCAACCGCAGGGTATTCGTGGACCTGACCCGGATGGTGGAGGGGGGATTTAGCGGGTTACCTGATGGCATGGCGGTTGACGTTGACGGTCGGGTCTATGTTGCCGGGCCGGGTGGGATCCATGTCTTCCTTCCTGATGGCACGCCTATCGCTAGGATCACAACTGGTGCGCCGATCGCGAATTGCGCCTTTGGCGATGATGGGCGCACGCTGTACCTGACATCTGGCGCGTTCCTCGGGCGCATTCGCCTCAAGGCAACCGGACTTGGTTTCAAGGGCTGACGACAATGGGGGAGACAACCTACGCGCTGGTGGTTGTCACTGCGAGCATCGCGGCGCTCCTAGGATTGATCCTCCGCGTGCGTATGCTGGCATTCCTTGCACTCCTTTTGGTGAGCGCGGGCTTTGGAATCGTATACGATATGGAGCCGGCTGCGGTAATCCGATCGATCAGACGGGCATGGGCGGCACGCTCGGCTTTGTTGCTGTCGTGGTGGGGCTTGGCGCGATGCTGGGTGGTTTGCTGGAGGTGGCAGGAGGGGTTCGTGCCCTGTCCACGGGCATGCTGAACGTCTTTGGCGAAAAGCAGGCGCCTCTCGCACTTGGATTTGTCGGATTCGTTGTGACGATGCCCGTATTCCTTGATGTCGCGCTGATTATTCTCGCACCAGTACTCTACGGCCCGACGCGGGTGCTGAAGCCGTAAGAAAATGTGGCGCACAGCTATTTGAATGATAGCCCAATCAAAATTTGGAAACTATTGACACCGGTATCAGGAAATGGAAACTCAGGTATGAAAGGACGAATAGGGGTGAATACCGAACAAGATTGACACCGGTGTCATAATCTATGCCTTTGCAATGGTAATTCAAAAATGCGCTGCATCGTGGAATGCCAAGCGCGATTAGGAGGGAACGAATGACTATCAACAACAAGAGATATTGTAGTGTGAGCGTGTTGGCGCTTTCGATGGTTCTTGCAATTAATTTTGCCCATGAAGCCAGTGCCCAAGAGGCTTCATCTGACGATCCCATCGTTGGGACAGATGCAGATTCAAATACCGACGCTTCAGACTCACTCAACCTCGACACTGTCGTTGTTCAGGGCTTCAGAGACTCGCTCAGCGAGGCGCGCGACATCAAACGCGCTGCCGTCAATGCGATCGAGAGCATCGTCGCTGAAGATATTGGCAAGATGCCGGATCTCAACCTAGCTGAATCTCTGCAGCGCGTTCCCGGTGTCGCAATTTCGCGTGAAGGCGGTGAGGGCCGCAACATCACCTTGCGTGGTTTTGCGCCCGATTTTGCCCGCACGACGCTGAATGGCATGGAAGTGCCTGCCAGTAGCGACGGCTTGGACTCAGGAGGGGTCACAATCAATGCCGGCCGCGCTTTCGATTTTCATCTGTTTGCTTCTGAACTCTTCAACCGGATCGATGTGCAGAAAACGCAAACGGCTTCCACCGAGGAGGGCGGCATCGCCGGCACTGTCGACCTTTATTCGGCCAAGCCATTCGACTTCGATGGGTTCAATTTGTTGGGCTCCCTTCAGGGTGGATACAATACTGTAAGCGAAAAAACAGATCCGCGCGCTTCGATCTTGATGAGTAATACATTTGCCGATGACAAGATCGGTGTCCTGGTCTCAGCTGTTTTTTCGAATAGAACAGTTCAGCAAGAGGGATCTGCAAGCGTTCGCTGGACCTCACCCTATGTGAACGGCGATTCCTGGGCGGATACGAACCCAGTCGTAACCGGGACGCCTGACGGAAGTTGCGGAGCTGCAGATCCACTCGACTGTCTTTGGGCGCCCCGTCTTCCGCGCGCAGACTACTTCGGTAACGATCAGGCACGTGTCGGCCTGACAGGGTCAATCCAGTACCGTCCGACCGATTCATTGCTATTCACATTTGATGCCCTGCATTCCGAACTAAGCAATGATCGTCTCAGCTACAATTCGATGGAATGGCTGTTGACGCATGGCGACCCGGGCAACTTCACCGGTCAGACGCCATTGTCATTTACGGTTGGGCCTGATGGGAAGCAATTGATTGCCGCCAGCTTCGACAATGTCACTTCCTGGTATGAAAGCAGGCATCAGGAATCGGAATCGAAGTTCGATCAGTTCGTCCTTTCGGGTGAATACCAGATTTCGGATAAAATGTCTCTGGACGGTATGATTGGTACGGCGAAAGACGATGCCGATCGCACGGAGCTCCGCTTTTACTATCGTTCGGTCCCGCACTTCTACTCGTATGATTATACAGGAAATGCATACGTTCCGAAAATTGACTTCGGAAGCTATGACGTCAACGATCCTGACAACTACATTAATGCGCTAACTGCTGCGAACCGCATCAATAATGTTAACAAGGAAAACTCTACCGCAAAGCTGAACTTCACCTATGGGGACGATGCCTTCTCGATCAAGACCGGTGTGGCCTACAATGACCGACAGGTGAAATATTCCGAAGGTGCTGGGGACAGCCCAAGCTTCGATCCGTCTGGCTATACGCGGCCTTTCCCGATTTCCGGTTTTGGCGATGGGCTTGATGGACCGGGCCTGATGCCATTCCCTGTCGCAGACTTTGACGCTATCGCCCGGGATGGCATTATCACACCGGGCTATACGGAGACGATCGCTAATGGCTGGACTGTGGGCGAGGAGACTCTGGCCGGATATGTGGAACTCAACGCCGAGTACTATCTCGGTGACATGCGTCTACGCGCAAACACAGGCGTGCGGTATGTTGAAACCACTGTAACCTCTGAAGCAGTGGTCGGCGGAACGCCGGTCAAGGTGGAGCATAGCTATGACAACTACCTGCCATCCATGAACCTGGCATTGGATGTCACGGACAATCTTGTCACACGTTTTGCCTACGCACGCAGTATGACCCGCCCTGGTCTCAACTCGCTGAATATCGCAGGCCCCGTTTTTGGATACACGACGCGTACAGTCAGCAACCTGGGCAATCCAGAGCTTAAGCCGTATCAATCCAATGACATTGATTTTAGCGTTGAATATTACTTCGGTGAGGGTGGCCTCATCGCGGCGGGCGTCTTCAACAAGGACATCGTGACTTCACTGAAAACGGATGTCGTCACAATGATGGTGGATTCTGCTTTCTGGCCGGCGATGTATGCCGACCCGCAATATGATCCTTCTTATAATGCTGACCCCGCGCTCGTTCCGTACACGTTCACGATCCCGGTCAACAGTGATGAAGGCAATAGCGTTCAGGGTTTCGAGCTGACGTATAACCAGCCGTTCACCTTCCTGCCGGGCTGGATGTCGAACCTGGGCATTGCATCGAACTATACCCATGTTTCGGCCGACGATTCCACGGGGCTCTCACCAAACTCTTATAACGTCACGCTCTATTACGATCAGGACAAGTTCGGGGGAAGGGTGTCACTCAATAAGCGCGATGACTATCTGCTAAGCGCGCCGGGTGGCAATGGGCACGTCGAAGAGAGGAAGTATGGGCCAACGCATGTAGATCTCGCGGCTTTCTATAACCTGACGGATCATATCTCGCTGAGCCTCGAAGGCATCAACATTTCGGATGAAGTCGAGCGCATCTATGGAACAGGTTATGGCGATCAGGACCTTACGCGTGAATACTCTCACACTGGCGCACAATGGTTCTTTGGCGTGCGTTACAAATACTAGCCAGCTAGTATAGTGCGCAGTTCTGGCGTGCTGCGAGACCGTCGCTGAAGACTGGTTGATTTCATCGGATAGTTTTCAGTGGCGATCTCGCGGTGCGACAGCGAAGGCAAGTACAGATTGGAAATCGAATGAGACCGCCTGTCCTTGGGATATTGACCTCGTTGCTTCTGTGCTCCGCGTGCGCGCATGAAGACGCCACAATACCTGTAGATGACAGTTATACAGTGTCCCAGCGGTACTATGCCTACTATGAGGAGTACCCGGATCTGCGCTGGCCGACCGTCCAGTTTACGGCAGGTCAGGAAGTCGCTTTCGATAGGCGCTACAAGTTGGTCGGTGACCGTGAATTACATTTGGATGTGTTCATCCCGTCAGCAGAAATTGCAAAGAGTCGTGGAATAGTGCTGGTCCACGGCGGCGCTTGGCGTTCGGGTAATAAATCTCATTTCTACACATTGGCGAACCTGCTCAGCCAGCGTGGCTACACCGTTTTTCTACCTGAATATCGCCTGGCTCCAGAAGCCAAATATCCGGCGGGTCTGGTCGACATCAATGACGCCATTCTATGGGTGAAGGCGCACGCTAGTGAATTCGAGATAGACCCGAGCCAGATTGTTTTAGGCGGGGGGTCTTCAGGCGGTCAAATGGCGGCGCTCATTGCGTACGGATCCGACAATGACACATTCAAGTCGAATCCGGATGACGACACGCATGTCAGTGCTCTGATTGATCTCGACGGTGTGCTTGACTTCATGACGCCGCTTGCGCTCCAGCACGAGAATGCTGCTGGTAGCAATTCACCTGCCGCGCTTTGGCTCGGAGGCGAAATGGAGAAGGCGACGGATCACTGGAAAGCGGCGAGTGCGGCGAGCTATGTTAGCGCCCATTCGCCTGCCACATTGATCATCAGCAGCGGGCAGGCACGCTTTACGGCCGGTAAGGAAGAAGTGCTGCCCGCACTTGAGGGCTATGGAATTCGCGCGAAGTATTTTGAGTTCAGCAATGTGCCCCATACGTTCTGGCTATTTGATCCTTACGTGAACGAGGTCGCAGACTTGGTGGATACTTTCCTCACGGATGCCGAATGAACCCGGTGGGTGAATGAACAATAAATTGGAGTTTGGCGAATGAGATGGCTGCAAAGCATGGTTCTGGCTGTTTTTGCGTCAGGGTGCGCATCAGTTCAAATTTCGCCTGACGAGAAATATCTCGTACGGGCCTCCTGCGGGGAACTTGCAAACTGCTATTCAGGCATCCAGGATGCGCTGGATGCGGCTAAGCGCGACAATCCTTCTGACTGGGTGGAGATCGAGGTCGCTGCGGGTGCCTATTATGAGAAAGTCACTATAGATCGCGCAAAAACGCTTCTTCGCGGACAGGGTGCTGAAGAAACACGACTGCATTTTGATGCTGTAGCAGAAACAGCTGGAAAATATCACCGCGCAAATTGGGGGACGCCCGGCTCTGCGACTTTGACAGTCAATGCAGACCAGGTGACCGTAGAGGGCATTACTGTCGAAAACACATTTGACTATCTCGCGAACGATGCTTTGCCATCAGAAGACGCCCGCAAGGTTTCAAACTCTCAAGGCGTTGCGCTGCTGCTGGATATTCATAGCGACCGCGTATTCTTCAACCATACTGCCCTCATAGGGTATCAGGATACGGTTTTTGCCAACGGGAAACGGGCGCTCGTTCGCAACAGTTTCATTTCAGGCAACGTGGACTTCATCTTTGGCAACGGCCAGCTGCTTATCGAGGACAGCACGATAGAATCGAGACGCCGTTCCGATCCCTCCATCACAGAAGACTTCCAGTCCTTTATCGCGGCGCCCTCCACCCAATTGTCTGACCCGGTAGGCATTGTATTCTATCGTTCGCGCCTAACACGCGAAGAGGGCGTGCCGGATGGATCTGTCGCCCTTGCGCGCCCATGGCATCCCACCACACGATTCCCCGATGGCCGGTACGCAGACCCGAATGCGGTTGGCCAGGCTTCCTTCATTGATTGCTATATGGACGCTCATATCCATAAGGAACATTGGACAAGCATGAACGGTACCGCACGTGACGGCTCCAAGACTGACGTATTTCAGCCTCAGGATTCTCGCTTTGAAGAGTCTGGATCCTACGGGCCGGGAGCTGAGCATGCGGACATTGGTATCAGTTGGAAGAATCCTCTGACGATTTCTGAAATCCACCGAATTATGTTCGAAGGCTGGCCTGCATCGGAACGATAGAGCAGCGCATGGATCTGTATCTCTCGCACAGCCGTAGAGGGAGGACCGCTAAGATTTATTGGGCAGCAGGCAGTTCAAGTTCGCGCCCGGCCGCCTTGCAGGCTTCGACGTAGGCAGCAGGCGCTCCCGTCTGACTGGCCAGCGCTGCGAGAGATGGCTCCAAATAGGAACGTGCGCCTTTC
>TARA_R110001606_G_scaffold95720_4_pt1 | contig 11072 bp, 8 predicted proteins | sample TARA_R110001606 | Tara Oceans TARA_R110001606 (sample SAMEA4398315) | marine metagenome | biome: Polar Biome; feature: [SRF] surface water layer (ENVO:00010504); material: water (ENVO:00002006), including particulate matter (ENVO:01000060) such as... | depth 5 m
GAAGTATCCTTCTTGAAAAGACCGAATCGATAGTTCTGGACAATTCCTTTCTGGCGTCCGCCGGAGTCATCCGCGCGCCAGTCAAGTTCCGGCAGGTCGATAACGATACGATAAGGATCGGCGAGGAGAAAGACGTCATATTTCGGCTCGGCGCTCATCTCCATGACGAAGCGCGTCTTGTCCTCATGCAGGCCCAGCCGGACGGAGGAAACGTCGATAGCCGGTTCTGCCATGACCGGACCCGAAAGAATGTTACCTGTAATGATCAGGAGGGCCATCAAGGCGAAACGGAAAAAGCGATTAAACATATCCATATCCGGACTATAAACTCTTTTGCGTAGTGGTACTTCTCACCCCCACGCGATGATCGATCCGGCCTAAATTAGCGACTCCCTGCCCCGTAATCAATGCATGCGGTTTCATTATCGAGAATAAATTCGCCCGGTGATCATTATTCACTTGGTATGTCCGACATTATGGCGCTATTATGACAGAGTGAGTTCCTGTGGTCAGTTCCATACTCATATATATATGAGACAGGGCGGCGCCGTTTCCGACAGCTTTTGCAGGCATTGAGTATTTTTCAATCCCCGGAGCGTCTGGTGGCAGCGCTTAAGACAATGCAGTGAAAAAAGTTGAAACAGAAATCGTATCTGACCATCAATGTCGAAGGCAGATTCCGGCAGCCAGAAATTCAAACCGATTTTAAGCCGGTTTGAGACATGTTTTATCAATTAAAACGGGAAGCGCCGACCGATTTCCACAGAAATAGGTTGATATCCTTTTACTCATAGGAAGGATAGCCAGCCACGGAGCTGATATATGGCTACGCGTATGCTAATCGACGCGTCTCATGATGAGGAGACACGCGTCGTTATCGTAAAGGGTACCCGTCTTGAAGAATTTGATTACGAGACGGCCACCAGAAAACAACTTAAAGGCAACATCTATCTTGCGAAAGTAACCCGGGTCGAACCGTCCCTTCAGGCGGCCTTTGTGGAATATGGCGGCAACCGTCACGGCTTTCTCCCCTTCAATGAAATTCATCCCGACTATTACCAGGTACCGATCTCGGACCGGGAAGTTCTGATCGAGCAGGAAGCTGCCGCCGAGCGTGAAGCGAGCGATCTTGAAGAGGCGGCGATCGACGAGAAGACAGTGAAAGACGCCAAGGCGTCCTCCAAGGACAATGACGACGAACCCGAGGTCATGACCGACTCTGAAACATCCGTTGAAGATGATGATGAAGACGGGATTATCGATGATGCGGACGATACCATCGGTGGCCTTGAGGTTGTGGACAGGGATGATGACGATGTCGTTGAAAATCTGGGTGGTGAGGATGATGTAGACGACCGCCGCGCCACGCCGCCCCGTCGCAACTACAAAATCCAGGAAGTGATCAAGCGGCGGCAGATTCTGCTGGTGCAGGTGGTCAAGGAAGAGCGCGGCAACAAGGGCGCGGCACTGACGACCTATATCTCGCTTCCGGGCCGCTATAGCGTGCTGATGCCGAACACCGGTCGCGGCGGCGGAATCAGTCGCAAGATCAGCAATCCCGCCGACCGCAAGCGGTTGAAGAAAATCGCGAACGAGTTGGAGGTGCCGGAAGGCATTGGCGTGATTATCCGCACGGCTGGTCTCAGCCGGACCAAGGTCGAGATCAAGCGCGACTATGAATTCCTGATGCGCCTGTGGGACGATATCCGCGAGCTGACGCTCAAATCCATTGCCCCTTATTGCGTGTATGAAGAGGCGAATCTGATCAAGCGCTGCATCCGCGATCTTTATAACAAGGAAGTCAGCGAAGTCCTGGTCGAGGGCGACAACGGCTACAAGGTGGCCAAGGACTTCATGCGCAAGCTGATGCCCAGCCATGCGAAGAAGGTTCAGCCCTACAAGGACAAGATCCCCCTCTTCCACCGGTTCCAGGTCGAGCAGCAGTTCGCTTCGATGTATAACCCGGAAGTGCAGCTCAAGTCCGGCGGCTATATCGTTATCAATCCAACCGAGGCGCTTGTCTCCATTGACGTCAACTCCGGCAAGGCAACGCGGGAGCGGAATGTCGAGGATACGGCGACCAAGACCAACCTTGAGGCGGCCGAGGAAATTGCCCGGCAGCTGCGCCTCCGTGATCTTGCCGGTCTTGTCGTCATCGACTTCATCGATATGGATGACAACCGCAACAACCGCGCCGTTGAACGGCGGATGAAGGATTGCCTGAAATCCGACCGCGCCCGCATTCAGGTGGGCCGGATCAGTCCTTTTGGTCTGATGGAAATGTCGCGGCAACGCCTGCGGCCGAGCTTCCTTGAGACCAGTACGAATGTCTGTCATACCTGTGGCGGGTCGGGCTTCGTCCGCTCCATCGAGTCAACGGCATTGCTGATTATTCGTACGCTGGAAGAGGAAGGCGTGCGCGAACTTGTCGCCAAGGTTACGGTGAAAGTCCATACGGATGTGGCGATTTACCTGCTCAACCAGAAACGCGCGGTTATACAGGAACTGGAAAATCTCTATGGCATGACGATCCTGATCCTTGCGGATCCGGCCGCCAACCTCAATGATCACGAGATTGAGCGTGAAAAAGGCAAGCCCGGTGACCTGACGCCGATCACCCGCGATGTCACACCCGCCTATATCGCCGACGCGGAGGATGAGGAAGACGACAACGACAATAAATCCGCCGCACAGGATGACGATAGCGAGGACGGCACTGCGCCCAAACGGCGTCGGCGTCGGCGTCGGCGGAAACCACGCGATGAGAATGCGCAGCAGCAGGATGCTGGCTCTGAGGAGCAACCTCAGGAAGCACGTTCTTCTGAGGGAGAGGATGACAATGACGGCGGTGAGCCGTCCAAACGGCGTCGGCGCGGCAAGCGCGGCGGTCGTCGCCGGTCCCGCAATACGTCGCAGGACGATCAGCAACAGACAAATGACGGCGAGTCCGGACAGGATGACAGCGCTAATGAGGCACCGGAAGCGGTCGTAATCCCGATTACGGTAAAGGCAGACGATGCGGGCGAAGTGGCGAATGTCGCCGAAAAAGCCGATGTTGTCGAAGAAGTTGTGGAGAAGAAGCCGCGCCGCTCCCGCCGGAAGCCGAAGGCCGAAGAGGCCGAGCAGACAGAGCAGGCTGCGAGCCCTGAGGCGGAAGTGCCCACTGAAGCAGCTGCGGACACGGAAGAAAAGCCGAAACCTCGTCGCCGGAGAGCCCCGAAGAAGACGGAAGAGGTGGCGGACGCCCCTGCCCCAGTTGACGCGGATGTAAAGCCGGAACCGGATACAACACCTGAAACGCCGAGTGAAACTCCGGCGAAGAAGGAGCCGGAAGCGGCGGAAGTTGCGGACAAGCCGGTCTCGGTCACCGTCGTTACCGATGACAAAGCCGAAGAAGTCGCGGTGGAGAAGAAACCGAAGCGCAGCGGTTGGTGGCGGCGCGGCTGATCCTCGTTACAAAGTAAATTAAAAAAGGGAGCTTAACGGCTCCCTTTTTTGAGGCCCGGCCAGCTCTTAAGCTGCTCAATCGCCGCCTCGATCGTGGCAGTTGATCCGGCAAAGGAAAATCGGACATAGCCATTCCCCCGGTGTGGATCAAAATCAAGGCCGGGGGTCGCGGCGACGCCCGTTTCCGCCAGCATCCGGGTGCAGAAATCCACCGCGTCATTGGTGAAATCGCGCACATCCGCATAGATATAGAACGCTCCGTCCGCCGATGCCAGCCGGTCGAGGCCGATCTTCGGCAGTTCACTCAGCAGAAGTTCGCGGTTGCGCGCATAGACTGTCACATTTGCGTCCATCTCCGCCATGTCGTCGAAGGCGGCAATGGCCGCATACTGGCTGAGCGCGGGTGGCGAGATAAAGAGATTCTGGGCGATTTTCTCGATCAGGCCTATCATCTCCTCTGGCACTACCATCCAGCCGAGCCGCCATCCGGTCATGCAGAAGAATTTTGAGAAGGAATTGATGATAATCGCGTCATCCGTCAGTTCCAGGGCCGTCGTTGCGGGTTCGTTATAGCAAATACCGTGATAAATCTCGTCCGAGATGAACTGTATATCGCGTGCCTTGCAATAATCGATCAGCGACATTAGTTCATCCCGTTTGATCATCGTGCCGGTCGGGTTTGACGGGCTGGCAACCAGCAGACCGTCGAGAGGCCCTTCCAGGGTGTCGAGAAGTTCCGGCGTTGGCTGGAAATTTGTCTCGGCATGACAGGGCAAGCCCACCGCGTCAAGATCGAGGGAGGAAAGGATGTTGCGATAGGCCGGATAGCCCGGCTCGGCGAGGACGATGCGCGCGCCCTTTTTAAATGCGGCAAGGAACGTCAGCAGGAAACCGCCTGATGATCCGGTGGTGACGACAACCCTCTTCGGCGATACCTCCACCCCGTAGAAATCACGATAATGCTGTGCGATGGCGGCACGCAGCGGCGGAATACCGAGCGCGTCCGTATAGCCGATCTGTTGACTGTCGAGTGCTGCCTTCGCCGCTGCAATCACCTTCTTCGGCGCCGGTGTGCCGGGCTGGCCGACTTCCATATGAAAGACCGGATCGCCCGCCTGCTCCCGCTGGTTCGCGGCCTTCAGGACCTCCATGGCAATAAAGGGACTGATCTCGCGGCCCGATGGATTGGTCATGATATTCCTCCGGCGGGGTCAGTTTTCGATCAGGGAGAGGCCGTATCCGCGCGGATCATGGCGGGAAATGCAGTTGGGTACCTTGCCGTTCCGGCAATAAATGGCATTGACGGACGCCAACCGGTCCACTTCGACCATCACAGGGAAATCGCCGCTCAGACTGTTTATGGTCTCCGCCTCCATGGAGGATTCATAGAGTAGCGGCAGGTTCTGTCCCATGGTGAACAGCCGCGGTGCATCCATCGCCGGATCGAGATTGTTTCCTTTGGCAAAGACATTAAGCGCCGTTGTGACCGAGGCCACGGTTCCCGCCGCGCCGCCGGTAGCCGCGCTCGCATAATAGAAATCCTTGTTCGGGATATTGACGACCAGCATCGGGGACGTGAGGAATTCACGCTGTTCCGGCGGCAGGTTGCCCGCCATGACCATGCCGGTGATCTCGCCCATCTGGCCGGAGCCGAACGGAAAACCCAGCCCGACAACGCAGGCGACGGCATTGCCCTGGTTATCTGTGGTGACGAAAGAGGTTGCGCCATGGCTGATAAAGGGTGAGATATTGCTTGTTTCGGAGAACACGCTTGCTGTCGCGGCGGCTATCTCGGCCTGGGGAATGGCGACATCGACACCGAGGATTCCCTTGCCGTCATAGAGCGCGCTCCAAAGTTTGCGGTATAGATCACCAGAGGCGGTGGTGGACACCCCTACCATGTTGTTATCGACGCGGAAGCTGGACGCCTCCTGCCAGACCGGCTTGTAATTGATCATATCGGAGACGGTGATTTTGCCACCGGCATTGGTGGCATCCTCGATGAAGGTGCGGGCCCAGGTGCCGCTATAGAAGACCGCCCCGCCTTCGGAGCGGAGCGTTGAGAGCAGGCTGGCGAGGCGAACTTGCCGGATTTTTGTCCCCTCTGCCACAAACTCACCTTGTTTATCCTTGAAAATGCTCTGAAGATTATAGTCGAGGAACAGTTGATCCTCATTCAGGACCATTGCCATATGCTGCGCGCGCGACAGCGGTTCACCGAAATTGGCTATCTGTTCGGCAGGTGTCAGCAGCGAGGACCATGGCAGGCGGCCATAGCGGGCCTGAAGCGCCGCCATGCCGCGCATGTTGCCCGGAATGGCAATCGCCCCGCCCGCCGCAGGAGCTTTGTTGAAAAATTGCAGATTCTCGAGTTTGTTGGTTTCGTTGTCATAGACGATGCATTCCCCGCCCCCACCAAGGGAGGCGGCAACCGGATAGGTAACCGCGAGGGTGAAGTAAAGCGCCGTTGCGGCATCCGCCGCCGTACCGCCGGAGGAGAGAATGTCCTCTGCCACCAGGGTTGCGCGCGGCTCGTCCGAGGAAGCGCCGCCGAGAGAACCTTCTACATTGCCGACTTCGCCAAGCGGGACACTTGGCCCACCGCAGGCGGTGAGAGCCAGCGGCATAACGGCGCAAAGCGATATCAGTCGAACCATCCATTGACGGGAGCGCATTGAGTTCCTAGTTTTAGGTATTGATAAAAGGATGTTTTTCTTGATCAAACGCATATTAACGTCGGTTTCCATATTTCTGGTCCTGTTTCTGTCCCTGCAAGGGGCTGTTGCGAAACAGACGGCCCCTTCGTTCATCCGTGACGCCGAAATTGAACATACCCTTCGCGGTTACGCAAGGCCTCTGTTCAAGGCGGCGGGATTGAACAGCAGTGATGTGGAAATTTATATCATCAATAGCCGTGACCTAAACGCCTTTGTTGCGGGCGGGCAGAGATTGTTCATGTTCCGCGGCCTGCTGGAGCGGGTGGAGACGCCCGGACAGTTGAAGGGTGTGATCGCCCATGAAACGGGCCATATCGCTGGCGGTCATCTCGCCCGGACTCATGACGCCCTTGCTAATGCGAATATCAAGAGCATCGTCGGCATATTGCTGGGCGTTGTCGCGGCGGCGGCGGGCGGCGGTGAGGCCGGCGCGGCGGTGGCCATTGGATCGCAGGATGCGGCGACCAAATCCTTCCTGCAATACAGCCGGACGCAGGAATCCTCCGCCGACCAGGCGGCTATTACCTATCTGAACCGCACGGGGCAGTCCGGTCGCGGCATGGCCGAATTTCTGGAAATTATCGGTCAGGGCGAATATCAGCCGCAAAGCACCATCTCCTCCTATTACCGGAGCCATCCAGTCAGCAGCGAACGTGTCTCTGCGCTCAGCCAGCGGATAGCCGCGTCTCCCTACAAGGATGTTCCGCCGGCTGAGGAAGATGTAGTCGCGCTCAAGCGTATGCAGGCGAAACTGTTCGGATTTACCCGGCCGCTGCCTAAAACCCTCGCCAAGTATCCTCTGAGCGATACAAGTCTTGAGGCGCGCTATGCCCGCGCCATTGGTTATTTCCGCTACCCGGATCTCGACAAGGCGCTCGCCGAGATCGACAGCCTGATTGCAGAACATCCGACGGACCCCTATTTTCATGAATTAAAGGGGCAGGCGCTCTATGAGAATGGCAATATTTTTGAAGCCCTGCCCTCTCTTGAGACGGCGGTAGACCTCGCCCCAAACGAGCCGCTGCTCTTGACATTCTACGGCACGATCCTGAACGCGACGGGTGATCCGCTGAATTCGGAGAAGGCAATTGCCATCCTCAATGACAGCCTGACGTTCGATCCGAATAATGGAATGACGTGGGACCAGCTCGCCATTGCTTACAGCCGGACGGGCGATACGGGCATGCTATCCTTGGCAAGCGCGGAACGGTCCCTTCTGGAAGGTGAGTACCAGAAGGCTGTGTTTCATGCGGAGCGGGCACAGGACTTTTTTAAAGTCGGCAGTCCGACCTATCTTCGGCTGGAAGATATCATCACGCTGGCCAACCGGGCGAGCCAGAAGAACTAGCGCCCGGCCGGGTCAGGTCATTTCTGGCTTTTCAGAAGGTCGCGAATTTCCTCAAGCAAAACTTCCTCGCGTGGCGGTGCGGCAGGCTCCGCCGGTTTTTCCTCTTCTTTCGGGGTCAGTCGATTTATCTGCTTGATCAGAAGGAAGACGGCGAAGGCAACAATGATGAAGCTGATCACTGTGTTGATAAAGGCGCCGTAATTCAGCGTAACTGCCCCGGCCTCTTTCGCGGCTTCCAGTGTCGCATAGGTGCCGCCCGAGAGGGTGATGAAAAAGTCCGTGAAGTCGACGCCGCCGAGCAACATGCCGATCGGCGGCATGATAATATCCGCAACGAGTGACTTGACGATCGTACCAAATGCCGCACCAATGATGATACCGACAGCCATGTCGACAACATTGCCGCGCATGGCGAATTCCTTGAATTCCTTAAACATCATTTACCCCTCAACAATTTAATACACAAAGCGCCTCTTTAATCCCTATGGCGGGCCAAAGCGCAGAATACCCGACTTTTGGACTATAAATAGCTTCTCAATAATCCACAATGCGCATTATGCCGGGACAGCAGACCGGTTTCTTCATAACCACTTCGCGGTTCACAGAATTGTTTGTTTAATTTGTGCCCTCCCTGACGCATAATCAACCGAACACATTCTTCTGAAAGTATAATATGCCCAAACCCCGCAAACTCAGTACCCTTAGCATTGTCTCCCTCTGCGTCCTTGTCGGGCTGATTGTCTTTGGCGTCTTTCAATATGCGATCACCAAACCGCAAATGACGGAAGAAGCCTTTGGGGAGCGGGTGCGCGGCTATCTTCTGTCAAATCCGCAAGTCCTGCATGAGGTAATTGCCGAATTGAAAAAGCAGGATGAAATTGCCAGCGCCAAACAGCAGAAGGAGATGATGACAACGCTTGCGGCGGATCTCAAGAATGACGGATACAGCTATGTGGCGGGCAATCCGGACGGTGATGTGACCATCGTCGAGTTTTTCGATTATCGCTGCGGGTACTGCAAGAAGAGCTTTCCCGATCTGATGAAAACTGTCGAGGAAGATGGCAATATCCGGCTGGTTTTAAAGGAGTTCCCCATACTCGGGCCAGAGTCCATCCTCGCCTCCCAGGCGGCGATCGCCGCGATCGAGCAGGACAAATATATGGAACTTCACACCGCGCTGATGACTTCCCGTGGCGGGCTCTCAATTGATCGCATCCGTACGCTTGCGACCGACGTCGGCATTGATGTTGAAAAGCTTGAAGTCGATATGCAGGCCGACGAGGTGCGCGAGACCGTCGAGAAAAACTACCGGCTTGCCAAGCAGCTCGGGATCGACGGCACCCCCGCCTTTGTCATCAATGAGGAATTCATTCCCGGCTTGATTTCAGGCGCGGAGATGAAGCAGATTGTCGCGGAAGTCCGCGAAAAAGCGAAAACCGCTGACGACAGCGAATCCTGAGCGCGCGGCCCGTGTCTAGATAACGCCGCGGCGGATCTGGTCAAGCTCGATCGATTCGAACAATGCCTGGAAATTCCCTTCGCCGAAGCCCTCATTGCCCTTCCGCTGGATAATCTCGAAAAAGATCGGACCGATAACATTCTGGGTGAAAATCTGCAGCAGAAGCCCCTGGCCCTCCGTTGGGGCGCCATCGATCAGGACTTGCAGCTCCTTCAGCCGTGCCACATCTTCCCCGTGGTCCTTTACCCGCTCGTCCACCTGTTCGAAATAGGTATCCGGTGTGCTCTGGAACAGGGTTCCTGTCTCGCGCATCGCCTTGACCGTCGAGTAGATATCATTGGTACCAAGAGCGATATGCTGGATTCCCTCCCCGTGATAGGCGTTGAGATATTCCTGGATTTGTGACTTGTCGTCGGAGCTTTCATTGATCGGGATACGGATTTTGCCGCAGGGGCTGGTCATGGCCTTGCTCTTGAGGCCGGTCAGCTTGCCCTCAATATCGAAATAGCGGATTTCCCGGAAATTGAACAGCCGTTCATAGAACTCGGACCATTCCGCCATGCGCCCCCGATGCACATTGTGGGTCAGATGGTCAATATAGGTAAGGCCGGTGCCTTCGGGATGCCGCTCCTCCCCCTCAATGGGCAGAAAATCAACGTCATAGATAGAGCCCTTGTCACCATAGCGATCGACCAGATAGATCAGCGAATCCCCGATCCCCTTGATCGCCGGGATATTCAGCTCCATCGGTCCCGCATCGGACGGCACGACCCAGGCGCCGAGTTCCTCTGCTCGCTTGACCGCCTTCGCCGCATCCTTCACCCGAAAGGCCATGGCGCAGGCGCAGGGCCCGTGAATGCGAGCGAAAGACTGGGCGAAGCTGTTCGGCTCCGCGTTGACGATGAAATTCACATCGCCCTGACGATACAGCGTCACATCCTTCGAGCGATGCCTGGCGACGGGACGAAAGCCCATGGAAGTAAAAAGTGCGCCCAGCGCCTCCGGGTCCGGCGCGGCATATTCGACAAATTCGAAGCCGTCGGTTGCCATCGGGTTTTCCCATAAATCCGCCATCTCTTTCCCTCCTGCAAAAAAGTAGTTTCATTTGAAACTTTATCCGATAAAATGGAGCCAGTTATGAATAAAGTCAAGGCCGCATCCGTGAATGATTTGAAACGCATCCTCTATCTGCCCCGCTTCCTGCCCTATCGCCTGACCAAGCTGTCGGGGACGGTTAGTCGTGATCTCGCCGCGCAATATTCAGCGACGTTCGACCTGACGATCCCGGAATGGCGAATTGTTGCGCTTCTTGGCTCCCGTCCCGGGCTTACTGCACGAGAGATCGCGCCGCTCGCGTCCCTCGACAAGGTGAGCATCAGCCGCGCCGTAGAGCGTCTGGTGACGTCGAAACGGCTGAAAAAACGCACCCTTGATGGAGATCGCCGCTCGGCGGCGCTTTATCTCACCGAGGCGGGAATGACTTGCCTTCGCAAGATTATCCCGATTGCGCAGCAGTATGAGGATCAGCTGCTCGAAGGTTTCACGCCAGAGGAGATAGAACAGCTCGATGGGTTCCTGAACCGTCTGGATGCGAAAGCGGAGGCGTTAAAGAAAGGCGACTAGGGCGCCTGTCTATCGAACATCTCCAGCCGGCCGAATCCCGGCACCTTCAGTGCGCCATCATCGAGATCGAACCCGAGGGTGAGACCGAGCAGATGCAACTCAAACCCTTCCACCGGGCTGACGGCAAAACCGCCGAGGCCGAGCAGGGAAAACTGTATGCCGCGCCCGCTCACCGCGCTGCCCAGAAGATTGCTGCCGGAAATGAAATCCTTGCCGATGGCCGTCGGTGGCAGGTCAAGCTCAAGGTCCGGGATTTCACGGCCGATATGGGCGATGAAGCTGTTGGAGTTGGGCCCCGGCCAGACCTTGTATTCATATTTGTGGGGATATTCCTCGATCGCTTTTTCGATCCGTGTGATCAGGGTTTCCGTACCCGGCCCCTCATATTGCGCCAGGATTTCGGGCTTATTGCCGAACCAGTGGTTATCCGGCGCGCTTCGGCTGCTGACCAGCGCGTTGCCGCCGTTCCGCGCGCGCC
>TARA_R110001606_G_scaffold314556_11_pt1 | contig 11069 bp, 7 predicted proteins | sample TARA_R110001606 | Tara Oceans TARA_R110001606 (sample SAMEA4398315) | marine metagenome | biome: Polar Biome; feature: [SRF] surface water layer (ENVO:00010504); material: water (ENVO:00002006), including particulate matter (ENVO:01000060) such as... | depth 5 m
AACCACAAGTTACCGTTCGCCCAACTGCGCTGCCGGAGCTTACCGTTTCTGTCGGGGGGCAGGTAAAAAAGCCGGGAACTTTTCTGTCTTCCAATTCGCAAACTTTGCTCCGTGCTGTTTATAACGCAGGTGGTTTGTCAGATTATGCAAAATCCGAGGAGGTCTTAGTCTCGCGGACCGTTCAAGGTCAAAAATATATCGGCGTCTACAATCTAACAGCGATCCAGCGCGGCAATTATGCTGATCCTGCTATATATCCAAATGATGTTATTTCCGTCGGTGATTCCCCTACGAAACGCTTCCTTCAAAGTGTCTTTGCGATTGTCCCGCTCCTCTCAACGACTGTGATTGCGATCGACAGGGTAGGGCGATAGGTTAGTAAAGATTATGGCAATGAACTATCAGCAAGCAAGATTATCAGGTGGCGAAAATGATGAGTTTGAGGCGGTAAATTCCGATTTCTTAAGCATCCATGATTTGGAGCGTTTTTGGCAGCAAGCCTTAAACCTGCGATATGTGATTCTAGGCATTATTGTATTTTCACTAGTCGTCGGGCTGGTCGTAACGCTTCTGCAGACGCCCCTTTATAGGTCAACAGCTCGAATCGAAATCAGTCAGATTGAATCTGACGCGACCAATATTGGTGATGTGGAATTGCAAAATATCTCAGGAGACCGTCAGTATTATGCGACACAATACGAACTTCTTCAATCCCGAAGCCTCGCCGATCGAGTAGTAAGTGCTGGCAATTTGAATCGAGACGAGAATTTTCAAAATACTTTTGGGTTGACTCAAGAAGAGAACACAGGAGCTACAATATCTAAAATTTTGCTTTCGAACATCACGGTTGAACCAATTTCGAATTCGAACCTAGTTGATATTAGGTTTTCCAGCCCGGACGCAAAGGTGTCTGCCGAAATAGCCAATCTCTGGGCTTTGGAATTTCTGGGAACAAACTATGACAAAAGATTTGGGGCCAACGTCCAGGCCCAGAGATTCTTGGCAGACCAAATTTCAGAAATGCGGGAAAAGCTTCAACTTTCTGAACAAGAACTGATTGACTATGCCAACGCGAACGAAATTGTTAATATCACTCCGATAGCAACCGAAGCGGGAGCAAGTGACAGCGGCCAGACCTTGGCCTCATCTGTACTATCGGCGTTGAGCGTAGACTTGGCCCGTGCGACAGCAGCCCGGATCGAAGCCGAGAGCGCGTTACGGGCGAATGCCGCTGCGGCTGACTCTACCAGCGCATCTACTAATTTGAAATCTCGTTTATCAGAGGTGCAGGCCAAGCTTGCTAGCCTCAAGTCTCAATTTGGTCCTTCTTATCCTCAAATAGTCGCTCTATCGGCAGAAGAGGCATCGATACGATCCTCCATGCAGGGTGCTTCGAATGACATGTCCAGGGGATTGCAGGCGAACTTGCGCAAGGCATTGCTTCAGGAACAGGCGCTCCAAAGAGAATTCAATCGCGCGAAGTCCGGCTATTTGGGTCAGCAGGGACAAGGTGTTCGATACGGAATTTTAAAACGTGAAGTCGATACAAACCGCCAACTGTATGATGCACTGCTGCAGCGATACAAAGAGATTGGCGTCGTTGGCGCAGGCAAAAACAATATGATTCTGGTCGATAAGGCTGAAATTGCAAAGCAGCCTTATGAGCCTTCAGTATCCAGGAATATGTTGTTGGCATTTTTATTTGGAACGCTTGCCAGCGGAGGATTGGTATTCCTTCGTGAAACAATGGATCAAAGCATTCGCAACCCTGCCGATGTGAAACGCGTCCTTGATCTGCCTGTTTTGGGCCTCATTCCATTGATTCCGGAAGATGCCATAAACGCCCAGCTAAATGACAAAAAATCCGAATTGAACGAAGCTTATCAGGCGACCAGAACTAACCTGACCTTTCTTACGGACAACGGGGCTCCCGCAACGCTTATGTTCACAAGCACGCGGCCGGATGAAGGAAAGACGCTTACTGCCGTCGCTGTTGCTGAAAGCCTTGGACACTTGGGCAAGCGGGTGCTGTATGTGGATGCCGATTTGCGTAACTCCGGTTTGCACGAAATTTTTGATAATGTTCCCAAGCAAGGCTTAGGGTTGAGCGGGTTTCTGGCCGGTAGCGACGACTATCAGCAAAGCATTGTATCATTGGAATCGCATCCATTCGATATTCTCCCGGGCGGACGAAAACCGCCTAACCCAGGTGAATTGCTGGCCGGACCGCGCATGCAATCTTTGCTCGACAAGCTTAGCACGACATATGATCATATCATCATCGATAGCCCGCCTGTGCTGGGATTGGCCGATGCGCTTGAAATTGCTGCCGTGGTTGATGGCGTTGTCTTTGTGATCGAGGCCAACAGCGGGAAAATCCGTACGATTCAACAAGCGCTTGGCAGGCTTGAAACAGGCGGCGCTCGCATATTCGGAGCTATTGTTACTAAGTTGGATGACCGTAATCTTACCTACGGTTACGGCTATGGTTATGGCTATGGGCATAACTATGGTGACAACGGCGATAGTTGAATGATGGCTAACTTGCTTACCCGACAAATATGAATTGGTTGAAAGCCACAGGTCTATCCATCGGGACCATCATTCTAGGCAGCGTCCTGGCAATGCAAGCCTTCACGAACGTTCTAGAAAATGATCAACCCGCGCTCGCTGCAAGCGTTTCTCCTCTAAATGGATTTGCGCTGCAGCGGGTTGCATTGAACCGACTGCAAAATCAGGAGGATGGATCTCTCACGCCATTGGTCAAAAAGGTTCTGGCAAAGGAACCCTTGTCACCAGCAGCATGGACAATATTGGCCTTGGCTCAACAGGACAGCGCCAAAAAAGATGCGATTCTACTGGCCGCGTCTAAACTCAATCGAAGAACGTTTCTGTTGCAGTCAAACTTGCTTCTTCTTTATGCGTCGCGAGATGATTTTTTCAACAGCATTGCTGTGCTCAATCAAATCCTCTCCGTTTACCCAGAGCAGAAAGGAACAATGTTTCCGATATTGATAAAAGCGCTAAAGGATGAAAGATCAATTCCGGAATTTATTCAGGCGCTGAGCGAATCCCCGGGTTGGTATGATAGTTTTTTGAGAGCTGCCTCTGCTGACAGCTATGCGTTACCAAACCTGACTCAGGTAAGGATGGGTCTGTTTGATAAGGTGGCGGTGGAACGTGATACCGATAAGGCCATTATTGGTGCACTGGTTAAGGCTGGGCGAATAGAAACTGCAGCTGCACTTTATAGAAGGATTTCTGAAACATCTGCTCGCGGCACATTCGGTTCAGCCGGAAAATTCCAAAAAATCGATTGGATCACCAATATGCCTCCTTTCGATTGGCAGTTGAAAGATAATCCCGGTGCGCGTGCGCAAGTTGGCGGGAAACCAGAACGGCTCGATTTATTCGTCAAAAGCGGAAAGGCTGACACCATTGCCGAAAGGTTAATTGTCAGTCCGAGAGCGCCGTTTGTTCTTAAAATAGCACATGATTTAATACCATCAGCCCAGCTCAATGATGTTGAAATTCGTGTGCAATGCGCAAAAAGCAAAGAGATGCTGATCAAGCTACCTTTCTCGGAATCGCCGAGCAGCTACTCTATTGCTAACATCCCCGAGAATTGCGGAATAATAAACATTTCAATATTCGCGCGCGCATGGTCTGACAAACCAGACCTTAAAGGTGAAATTCGTTCAATTGCAATTTTACCACAACAGATTTGACCGGACAAAATGTTCACTGTTTCTGCTGAATCATGAATTTGTAAAAATCAATATTGGTGAAACCTGCGAGAAGCTGCAAAATCGCCGGACAAGAGCGTTGAACAGGGCTGCCACATAGGATCACATCAATACATTTATGCTGCGTACATCTGTTCACCCGGGCTCGCGTGACCCCTTAAAACTTTTCCTGAATTGATTAGAGTCCGGCCTATGAAAGTGCGGACTAATGAACGGATACGATTTACAGCGGCCACACTCGTCGCTGGGATACGCTACTCCGGCAACCTTTGCGGCTGAACTCGAAAAGCAAAGGGCTGCTCCACTCCGCATAGCCGGAGGCTACGCTAGGCAGTCCCGTGCTTCACCCAAGCAATCGCGCAGTCATTAGCCTGAGACACTCATCGCTCCTGGATGGGCAATATGACCGCGATATTCGCAGATCATGCGGTGGTGAAAACGCCTTTGCTGTCCCGTTTGCAACACAACAAGACAAGCCAATAACAGACAAATGAAAGTATGATCATTGCCCAGCTTGACCATGGTAATGCCAATACTACTACGGTAGGCAAAAAGACCATACCCCAATATATAAACAATCCATTTCTCCATCCAATCCGCTCTTGCAGCAAATGATGTAAATGGTTTCGATCCGGTCTCATTGGAGATTCCCCGGCACGTATGCGCGCGATCATTAACCGGGCCATGTCACCGACAGGGATCATGAACATTAGCCCGACTTGATCGGCCGATACCAATATGTCCGATCTTTGATAGACATAGATAGCAAACATACCCACGAATGCAGCGAGTCCATAGCTTCCGCCGTCGCCCAGAAAAATCTTCCCGTTCAAATTGAACACAAATAACGCCGATGTCGCGCCGACGAGAATGCCAAGGATCGGTGCCAAATCGGAGCGCGCACTTACAAGCAAGATGAGCGAAAAGCCGAAGCAGAGGCCAGTGACCAAACCATTTTTGCCGTCAGCCATATTTATCGCGTTTATCAACGCGATCAGCGCCACGACAGTCAATATGATGGTATATCGCCCTAGCGATATGTATCCGGCTCCTCCGTCCCAGGTGATAGCGCCAATTTGCAAGCCCGGCACCAATGACATCGCAATACCAAAGAACAGCGCGGAAATAGCCAAACGGATTATTGGCGATATATGGACACGATCATCGACGATCGCGAGAGCTGCAATCAGGCCCCCCACGGTGGCGATCGCCCAAATGGCGCTCTGAAAATAGCTTGGAAAGAATAGGGAGTAAGCGATCATCAAGGGCAAGATAATCAAAATAACGGCCAGCCCCCCCATCAGCGGAGTAGGATGCATGTGCTTTTTGCGACCACCCGGTACATCCATCAAGCCCAATTTTTTCGCAAGGCCGCCACCCGTTGATATCAGCGCTACGGTCAATAAGAAGGAAACGATTCCCATCACCACAATATTTAACGTCATAAAGGCTCTGCCTTGTCGATAAAACTAAGAGTGCGACCCTCTCTAAACCGCTATCATACCAAAGAGCGCTCATGGCCGAAAGCCTATTTATTAGAGATCGGCCACGCCTATCGGGAATTTTGGATACTTCAAGAGACATCCAGCTGATCGGTTGGACTTTGAGTCGTATTCTGGTGGACTGACACATTTCGATCTGTCGGGTATGTATCGGCGATAAGCCCCTTATCAAAAGTCTACTAACCATCCCCCCTTTTGCGCCAGCAATCCGAGCATGCTCCGATGAGTTCTATTGAATCTGGACACTATTAGCAGAGCGACAAGCACTATTTTTTGAACCGTAGAGACCGATTAAATACATAAATTGAAGTCCAGTAAAAAGATGATGCGGAATCAGGTATTTAGCCGACCCAGCGCAAACTTGACCTGTGACACCTAACGGGCCACAAGCCTCGAGATTCTGCATATTAAGATATCTAATATTAGAGGGAATTGAATGAAACTTGCAATGATAGGTTCTGGCTATGTCGGCCTGGTTTCTGGTGCCTGTTTCGCTGATTTCGGCCATGATGTGGTTTGTGTCGACAAAGACGAGAAGAAAATAGCGAACCTTAACAACAACATCATGCCGATTTACGAACCGGGACTCGCGGATTTGGTTAAACGCAATGTCGACGCGGAACGCCTGTCCTTTTCGACCGATCTGGCGGCTTCGATCAAGGACTGTGATGCGATCTTTATCGCCGTGGGAACGCCGTCGCGGCGCGGCGATGGTCATGCCGATCTGAGCTATGTCTACGCAGCAAGCGAAGAAATCGCCGACGCCATTGTCAAGCCGACCGTCATCATAACCAAGTCGACCGTGCCCGTCGGAACCGGCGACGAAGTCGAGCATATCCTCGCAAAGAAGCAACCGCGGGACCGGTTTTCCGTCGTTTCCAATCCCGAATTTTTGCGCGAAGGCGCGGCCATTCGTGACTTCAAACGGCCCGACCGCATCGTCATCGGCACCGAAGATGATTGGGCAAAGGATGTGATGACCGAAATCTATCGCCCGCTTTTCCTGAATGAATCACCGATATTGTTCACCGGTCGACGCACGGCCGAGTTGACCAAATATGCTGCAAATGCGTTTCTCGCGACAAAAATCACCTTCATCAATGAAATTGCTGATCTGTGTGAAAAAGTTGGCGCAGATGTTCAGGAAGTGTCTCAGGGCATCGGTCTCGATAACCGGATTGGATCAAAATTCCTGCATGCCGGACCAGGATATGGCGGCAGCTGCTTTCCCAAGGATACGCTTGCATTGATGAAAACGGCGCAGGATAATGATAGTCCGGTTCGCATTGTCGAAGCCGTGGTGCAAGTGAATGAGCAGCGGAAACGCGCTATGGGCCGAAAGGTCATTCATGCTCTGGGTGGTGACGTACGCGGCAAGAAAGTGGCGCTACTCGGTCTGACATTCAAACCCAATACGGATGATATGAGAGACGCACCCTCCATCGCCATCGCCCAAACATTGCTTGATGCGGGAGCGCTAGTGACAGCCTACGATCCGGAGGGGATGGAAATGGCGAAGGAAATCATGCCTTCCGTCGAGATGGCGGATAGCAGCTACAATGCGGCGAGCGATGCGGATGCGGTCGTGATCGTCACCGAATGGGACGCCTTCCGTGCCTTGGATTTGAAGAAGCTTGCCGATGTCATGAAAGGCAAAGTGCTGGTCGACCTGCGAAACATTTACAATCCATCAGAAGTTGCGCAAACCAGTTTGATATACACCAGCATCGGGAGAATCCGGTGAGCCATAACTCCAGCAAATGAAGTTGAAGAGGAAATTTGTCGAAAAACCCTGGGGTCAGGAAGTTCTGCCCGATATCTTTGATGGGGATAGCGGGCAGAAAATCGGAGAAATCTGGTTTGAAGCACCGGAAGGCATAAGTCCTCAGCTCATGGTCAAATATCTTTTCACGAGTGAAAAGCTATCTATCCAGGTCCATCCCAACGACAGACAGGCCCGCAGAATTGGCTTTCCTCATGGCAAGGAGGAAAGCTGGTTGATCTTGCACGCGGAACCATGGGCAACACTTGGCATTGGTCTAGTGAAAGAAGTCCAGCCAAGTGAACTGCGAGAAGCAATCATCTCCGAAAAAATGGAAAATTTGCTGGATTGGAAATCCGTTTCAGCGGGTGACATATTTCATATTCCCGCAGGAACGGTGCATGCTATCGGACCTGGCATCGTCCTTGTCGAAGTCCAGCAAAATATTGATTTGACCTATCGGTTATATGATTATGGCAGGCCACGTGAACTGCATATCGACGATGCACTCAATGTCGCCATGCTCCGCCCCTATGATATGAGCAACCATTCCAAAATTCCCGCTAACCAATCCGCTATGCTTGTCGACAACCCATATTTTCGCATTTTTCAGATTATCGGTGATGACATTGAGACATTGACCGACATAGAGGCCACAGAATGGCAAGTCATATCGCTAGACGGAAACGCAAAGGTGTGTGGGACACCCATTGGAATCGGTGAGTGTGGAATATGTACGAGCCAAGCGGATATCGATATGTCAAACAATCGCAAAGCCATTGTCGCCTGCACAACAAAATGAGCAAATCAAAATGTCTGAGAATGGAACTATCACTCCCGTCATATTGTCCGGTGGATCCGGGACGCGGCTATGGCCGCTGTCGACAGCAGAACGCCCTAAACAATTTTTAAACCTGACAGGGCCCCTCAGCTTATTCCAGCAGACAATTGAGCGGTGCAAGAATAAGGACTTGTTTGCTGCACCGACAGTCGTGTCAGGTGCGTCACACACCGAATTGGTGACCGATCAACTTGGCGAGATGAACATCGACTCGTTCAAGCTCATCCTTGAACCTTGTGCACGCAATACCGCGCCAGCAATAGCGCTCGCAGCGTTAGCTTGTGAGAATCCGCGAGACGTCATGCTAGTTATGCCCAGTGATCATATCATTTTGGATGTTCCGGCATTTGAGCAAGCTGTCCGACAATCCCTACCTCTCATGGAAGCGGAATGGCTGGTAACATTTGGTATTGCGCCAGACGGGCCGGAAACCGGATATGGCTATATCCAACAAGGTGATGCCATCAGTGGAGGCGACAACAGTTTCGCTGCAAAGCGTTTTGTTGAAAAGCCTGCTCGCGAACACGCAGAGGATATGTTGCGAGAAGGCGGTTTTCACTGGAATGCTGGAATTTTTCTGTTTCGTGCCGATTCATATTTGAACGCTCTAGGCAAATATGCGCCAGAAATCTTGCAGGCGGCGACCGATGCCATGCAGAACTACGATTCTGGTGATTCCGTCGTCCGGCCCAGAGAGCCAGAATTTGCAAATGCGCCATCTGAATCGATAGACTATGCTGTTTTGGAGAAATCGGACAAGGTCGCTGTCACTCCTGTAAACCCTCGCTGGTCTGATGTCGGAAGCTGGGATTCTCTATTTGAAATCAATGCTACGGATAAGCAATCCAATGTTACTTTTGGAGAGGTCACTGCAATCGCTTCCAAGAATATTTTTGTCCATGCTAGTGGGATCGAAGTTTCCACATTCGGGTTGGAGGATTTGATAATAGTCGCAAATGAAAAGCAGGTCATGATCCTGCCGCGCGGTCAATCGCAAAACGTAAAACGTATATTGCAAGAACGTAACAGTTCCGAATGAACCAGAGGCCCTCTAAGCATAGGCTATAGGTGAAGATGCAGCAAACTGACCTTCAGCGAGCTTGCTATTGAGACTGGACCAGCGGCGGCCTCAATAGTCCCCTGTCTTATAGGCTGCGGCTAGCGTCCCAATCATCTCCGGCGCCGCCAGCTCATCCTCGATACTGTGTAGTTATCTGCCGATTGGAGCGTCAGAATGATCGCGGCCTGCTCCGATTCAAGAGCATTTTTGTGCGATTGGGCGCAAACATAACCCTTTTGGCGCTGGCCGCTTTGCTGAAGCGAGCAATTGCGCAAGATCATCAGACATGCATTATTCGACAACTCCTCGGTTTCATATTTGTAGCTATAAGAAGTGCTTGGCAATAATTTTGGTGTAGTAGCTCGCCAGGCAAACCTCTATTACGGTAGCAAGGAATGAGGATATTCGAAAGATACTCCGTCAAAGTCTGCTGCCATATGTTTGAAAATTGGGGAAAAATGTGAGAAAGATTCTGGTTACCGGCTCGGCGGGTTTCATTGGCTACCATTTGAGCGCGCTGCTGTTGAAAGAGGGTTTTCAGGTCGTCGGCTATGACGGGATGACCGACTATTATGACGTCCGTTTGAAGGAACGCCGTCACCAGAATCTGCTCCAGAATCAGCATTTCTCCTGCACCATCGGGATGCTGGAAGATTATGACAGATTGAAAGCCTTGTGCGATCAAGAAAAACCCGATGTGATCGTGCATTTGGCGGCGCAGGCGGGCGTTCGCTATAGTCTGGAAAATCCCCGCGCCTATATCGAAGCCAATATCGTCGGTACGTTCAACGTGATGGAATGCGCGCGCGAATTGGCCGTGGAACATCTGCTCATGGCCTCGACGTCTTCGGTCTATGGCGCGAACGAGGAGATGCCGTTTACCGAGCGGGAAAAAGTCGATACCCAGATCACATTATATGCGGCGACCAAGAAAGCGAATGAATCGATGGGGCATAGCTATGCCCATCTGTGGAATCTGCCGACCACCATGTTCCGCTTTTTCACCGTCTACGGCCCCTGGGGCCGCCCGGACATGGCGCTGTTCAAATTTACCAAAGGGATATTGAACGGCACGCCGATCGATATTTACAATCAGGGCGATATGTACCGGGACTTTACCTATGTCGAAGATCTGGTTCGCGGCATCCGTCTGCTGGTGGATACCCCGCCGGTGCGTCCGGACAATGCTTCCGATATCGAGGAATGGGACAGTCTGAGCCCGGTTGCACCCTTCCGCGTGGTCAATATCGGCAATGGCGACAAGGTCAAACTGCTCGACTTCATCGACGCGATTGAAGAAGAATTGGGGATGGAAGCCAAGCGCAATTATATGGGCATGCAAAAGGGTGACGTGCCGGCGACCTGGGCGGACGCTACATTGCTCAAGAAGTTGACGGGATATCAGCCGGAAACAGATGTCCGGGTCGGCGTGAAAAAATTTATTGCATGGTACCGGGACTATTATCAGCAATAGGCGCCTTTATTTTTACTTCGTGACAGAATTCGCGAAAACCGATAATATTCGACTGGAAGATACCGGACAATTGCTTCGGTACATTCGGTCGTGGGGCAATATTGGCAGACACAGAGCAATCTGATCCGCATGCGGTGCATTTTCGTGCCTTTGTCAGCTATAGCCATGCCGATGCCGCCATCGCGCAAAGGCTGCACCGGAAAATCGAGACCTACCGGTTGCCGCGTCATTTGCAGGCAGACCAGATTACCGACCCGAACAACGGCCGCCTGGGCCGCATATTCCGCGATCGCGAAGACCTGCCCGCAGCAGAGGATCTGTCGCAATCGGTGAAGCAGGCGCTGGCGGGATCGCAGGTGCTGGTCGTGATCTGCTCACCCGACGCCAGGAAATCGATCTGGGTGGCCCGCGAAATCGAACTGTTCCGGGCGCTGCATCCGGATCGGCGGGTGCTGGCGGCGCTGGTCCGCGGCGAGCCGGACGAGGCATTTCCTCCGCCGTTGCTGGCTGGCACGGAACCGCTGGCAGCGGACCTGCGCAAGGAGGGCGATGGCTGGCGGCTGGGCTTTCTCAAGATCATTGCCGGGATCGCCGGGGTCCCGCTCGACGCGCTGGTCCAGCGCGATGCCAGCCGCCGCCTCCGCCGCGTGATGGCGGTCACGGGCGGCGCGCTGGTTGCCCTGC
>TARA_R110001606_G_scaffold35303_2_pt1 | contig 11068 bp, 7 predicted proteins | sample TARA_R110001606 | Tara Oceans TARA_R110001606 (sample SAMEA4398315) | marine metagenome | biome: Polar Biome; feature: [SRF] surface water layer (ENVO:00010504); material: water (ENVO:00002006), including particulate matter (ENVO:01000060) such as... | depth 5 m
ATAAATTTAAATTCCCTACTGAAAAAGTAGATTTACCATCAAAAGGTTTACTATATCCTAAAGATCATCTATTATCATCTGGAAAAATAGAAATGAAATATATGACTGCTAGAGAAGAAGATATTTTAACTAATCAAAATTATATAGCTAAAGGAATTGTATTAGATAAATTATTACAATCTTTAATTATCACTGATGTAAAATTAAAAGATTTATTTATTGGGGATAAAAATGCAATATTAATAGCATCTCGTATTTTAGGATATGGTAAAGATTATCAAATAAAATATAAAGGTCAAGCACACACAGTAGATTTAAGTTTATTAGAAAATAAAACTATTGATGAAAATTTATTTAAAGGTGGAAAAAATGAATTTGATTGGGAATTACCACATTCAGGAACAAAATTAACATTTAGATTATTAACTGATGGTTTAGATAAAGAAATTGAAGCAGAAATTAAAGGTATTCAAAAAATCAATAAAGGAGCCTCCCCGGAAGTTTCAACAAGAATGAAATATTTAATTACTTCAGTAGAAGGTGATTCATCTGGTAAAACTGTAAGAGATTTTGTTGATAATTATCTTTTAGCTCGAGATGCAAAAGCATTAAGGGATCATATAATAAAAATCCAACCTGATATAGAGTTAAAAGCCACAATTACTAATGAGTATGATGAGCTTGAAGAAATAGATGTACCAATTTCTTTAAATTTTTTTTTCCCTGACGCCAACTGAAGCAGCTCAATATAGAAGTAATATTTTTTCACAAATTCACGAAATAGTCTTTAATGGTAAGGGAGGTTACGATTGGGATACTGTGTATAATATGCCTATATGGCTTCGTAATTTTACATTTAAAAAATTAGATGAATTTTATAAACAACAAGCAGAAGCTCGAAAACCTAAAAAGAATAATGATATAGATTTATCTAATCCTAATAAATCAAAACTACCTCCTAAAAGAACAGTTTCACCTCCTACTTATGTTACTAAAGCATCGAGAAAATAGTATTTTTTAATATTTATAATAAAATATCTCCATGGTTAAAAAGAGTAAATCCCAAATAGATGCTGAAAATTCAGCAAAAGAAACAGCTGTAGTTGTTGAGGATGCTTTAAGAAATATTGCTGATAAAGTAGGTGATATTTTTAAAGAAGCTCTTTCTTCAACTGATAATGTTTCTAAAGCAATTGCTAAAGATATTACAGGAACATTAAATTCACTAGCTAAAGTATCAAAAGATTTAGCAAGTGCTAATATTAAAGCAGCTGAAGGAGCATTTAGACAAGCTGATGCTGCTAAACTTATCCAACAAAGACAAGCTAAAATAAGAGCTATAAATTATCAAATTTTAGCTTTAGATGAAGAACAAGTTGATGCAAAGGAAGACTTAATTAAGGAATTACAAAAAATAGAGAATTATAATAATGAATTTGAAAAAGGTTTACAAGAACAGGTAAATTTATCCCAAAAGTTTAACAAACAAATGGGTGCTACTGGAGCTATTTTAGGTGGTCTTAAATCACTAGCAGGTAACTTAGGACTAGGAGCCTTAACTGATACTTTTGATAATGCTGAGGCAGCAGCTAAAGAGGTAGTAGATGTAACTGGAGGATTATCTAATCAATTTAAAGTATTAGGTGCTGGTTTAGCATCATTAGGTAAAAGTTTTTTAAATTTTTTAACATCACCTGTAGCAATGATAGGTCTTTTAGTAAAAGGCTTTCAATCATTATTATCCTTAGGTCAGAAATTTAATCAAAAAACAGCAGATATAGGAAAATCCTTTTTAGGAATGGGTAGATCTAGTGGGGCTGTAGTTGAAAATTTAAAAAGTATGACGACTGGTACTGATGGTTTATTTTTAAATTTTGAAGAAGCTAAAAAAGCATTAGAAGGAATGAATGCAGTTGCTGGAACACAAGTAATGCTATCAGAAAAACAAGTTAAATCATATCAAGAATATTCACATTTTTTAGGTTTAAGTGAAGAAGCTACTCAGGGATTATTTAAAATTTCAACATTATCAGGACAAAGTTTTGATACCGTAGGGGATAGTATTGGAGGAATAGTAGAAGGATTAAATATATCAAATTCTTCCTCAGTTAGTTTAAATGATGTATTAAATGAAGTTGCAGGAGCATCAGCAACTGCAATGGCTAATATAGGTAGTAATCCACAAGCATTAGCAAAAGCAGCATTTGAAGCAAAAAGATTAGGAATGACCATAGATCAAATAGCTGCTGCTGGTGAAGCTACTTTAGATTTTGAATCTTCTATTGCTAATGAAATGGAAGCTGAGTTGTTATTAGGTAAAAATCTTAATTTAGAAAAATTAAGATCTGCTTCATTAACTGGGGATGAAACTACAGTAGCAAAAGAAATGAATAGAATTCTTTCTGAAAATTATGAAGCTACTAAAGGTAACAAAATTGCACAACAAGCTTTAGCAAAAACTTTGGGTATAAGTGTAGATGAAATGCACGAAATGAACCAAACTCAACAACTCCAAAATAAATTATCTCATTTTGGTGCTGAAGATAGAAAAGATGCTGAAAAAGAAGTAATTAGATTAAAGGCATTAAATTACACTGAAGAAGAAGCATTAGCTAAAATAGCAAAAGAAGGATTAGAAACTACAATAGCAGAAGGAAAATCGGCAGAAGCAACTAAAAGACAATTAGAAAATGCAAAAGAACTTTTTCAAAATTCTTTAGCTCCTTTAGCCGAAAAAGTAGCATCAGCATTTAGTAAATTAGTTAATAATGAAGGTTTTAAGACTATGTTATCTTCAATAGCAGGTGTATTAAAAAGTATAGTAGGATTTGTAGCAGATTTCCCAAAATCAGCACTTGGACTAGGCCTTGGAGCTATTGTTGGGGGATCATTACTTAAAAAAGTTGTAGGAGGTGGAAAGTTAGGATCAGCTAGTAACCCAATGCATGTAGTAATGGGAGAAGGTGGGGGATTAGGTAGTTTAATAAGTAAAATTACAGGAGGAGGAGAAGGTGGAGGATTAGGTGGTATAAAACTACCAAAAGGAAAAAGTATGTTAAAAGGAGCAGGTAAATTAGCAAAAGGAGTACTTGGTAAGGTAGCAGCACCTTTAGCAATCGGAATGGCTTTATTTGATGGTTTTAAAGGATTTAATGCAGATAAAGATGCATCATTAGGAGATAAATTTAAAAATGCAGGATCTAGTGCTTTAAATGGTTTATCATTTGGTTTATTAGGACAATCAGCAGATACAATCTCATCAAATGCTGCTATTAATGGTAGTAATATTCCTTTACCATCTAATATTGCATCAACTACAACTGCTCCAACTGAAAATGAAGTTGTTACTTTATTAAAAGAATTAATAGTAACAGTAAAAGAAGGAGGTGATGTCTTTATGGATGGAAATAAAGTAGGAAAATCCTTAGTACTTGCAACCTCTAATATGGGATAATATTTATAATAAATTAATAATTAATAAAAAAATTAAAATGGCAGATTTACAAAAACAATTTGAAACCGGTGGTTCAACTTTAGCAGTACCTGTTTCTCCAAATTCAAGTCCATCAACACCTGATAATATAAGTGTTGTAGGCAATTCATTATTACATAATGAATATTCTAATATTGGTACACCAGAAACATCACCACCAGCTTATACTAATTTTGGAGCATCAGCAATAGCTTATTCTACACCAACTACATCACAATTAGGTGAACAAGCTTTTGGACAACAAGAGCAATCAAATAGATATGCAAATAATATACCTGATGGAGCTATAGGAGGAGTATAAATAGATAAATTATGGCTATTACTCCAACACCTGAAACTCGAGGTCGATTAATTAATTTAAAAACAAACTTAAAAAGTTTAAGATTTGGGGGAGATAGACCTGCTTCAGGTACCAGTAATCAACCTTATGAGATAGAACCTATTCCTAAAGGAGAAGAGTATTTAAGGGAAGGAATGCCTACCCTATCAGGTCCAGATTTTTTATTAAGAGGAGGTATAACAGCTCCTTTTAGAGCACTTAAAGATGTAAGTAGATTAGTTAAAATGTTTACTGATACTGATTCTCCTAGAGGAATATTTTTTACTTTAAAGGAAAATTTATTATCAAGAGCAAGTGTTAAAACTCAATCCTCTTTTGGCGTTGGTTATTTTGCCGGAATAATGAATCAAGGTGCTTATTTACCTATAGGTACTATACTTGATGCTGGTTTAGGGTGGGCAGGTGTTCATTTAAACAAAAATGGTATAAATCCTATAGGTTCATTAGGTGGTCCTTCAGGTATGAATAGAGGTGTAGATAATCCTTTAGATGATCCAAGTGATAACCAATTAGGAGTAGGTAGTGGTGCATTAAATCTTTATTCAGCTGTAGTAAAAAATAACCAATTATCTGAAATTAATAGATTAGTTTATTTACAACATTTTGTTGCAAGAGGAGAATCTGCAAAAAGTAGAGACGTAAGAGATGCAAATAATTTACAAGAAGTTAGTGATTTTATTAATAAAGGAGCAAGTTTCAAAATTAACCCTAAAGCACCAGAAGATAATTTAGTATTATATTCATATGGTGGGGGTCCTGGTTCTATATTAGGTATTGGTAGAACTAGAATTTTTAAAGAACAACCTACCTTTGATGCAATAAGAGGCTATGTACGTTTATCTGCTAAAGATCCAGCGTATAATGGTATTGGAACAGGTGATAGTAATTTTATAACCCCTTTATTAGTAGGTACAGATTTTTTAAATTATACTAATCCAGAAAATAATTATAAACCTTTTAAACAAGGAGGGGCATACCCTAGAAGCTTTAGTAATTTTGTAATTGAAAATGCTTTAGAAAAAACATTTGAAAAATCCAAAATAATTCATAAAGCTCCAAATTATAGAAATTATAATAAAGCAAAAAGAGTTGGTTTAGGGGATCCTGGCAGACATATTACTTACGCAGTTTCATCATCTAATGGAGAAGATGTAGTAAGAACTGTATTTAATTATGGAATTGAAGCTTCTCAAATGAAAGCTTTAGATAAAATAACAGCTTTAAAACCTTATGAAGGTACATCTGTTGATCATTCCTTACCTGTTAAGGATTTATGCACTTTTAATATTGCTGTTATTAAAAATGAACCAATGGAAGGAAGAAATGCTCAGTATCTACATTTTAGGGCATATATAAATGGTTTTACTGATACTTATGGGGCTACGTGGAATGATGTTCAATATGTAGGTAGAGGTAATAAATTTAAAAGTTATGGAGGTTTTACTAGAGATATAACAATGGGTTTTACTATAATAGCTACATCAAAAGCAGAATTAACTCCTATGTTTACTAAATTAAACTTTTTAGCATCCACTTTAGCCCCAGACTATAATTCAGCAGGATTTATGAGAGGAAATATGGTAAGAATGACTGTTGGTGGTTATTTATATGAAACTCCTGGAGTATTAACATCTTTAACTTATTCTATACCTGATGATACAACATGGGAAATAGGAATAGATACAGAAGGTAATAAAGATGAATCAGTAAAAGAATTACCTCATAGAATAGAAGTTAGCTTAGCGTTTACTCCAATAGAAAATTTCTTACCTTCAAGACAAAATTTAGGTATTTCAAGTAATGGTGAATTAGAATCTATGGGGAATGAAAGATTTATTAGTTTACAAGACACTAACGGAAGCTTATATGATGATATAGTAAATTATAATCAACCAATTAATGAATCAGAATAATGAATAGATATGCTACCTCAAAATTATTAGGAACTCGTAATAGTACATATACTAGAAATAAAGGAATATCATTTTATAATGTATCTAAATATCCTGTAATTCCTTTAAGTGATAATGATATATATGCTATAACTGAATGGGGAGATAGATTTGATAATTTAGCCTTTCAATTTTATGGTGATACAACTCTATGGTGGATAATATCAACGGCAAATCCTAATATAGTAATTTTTAATTCAATTTTTATTCCTGTAGGTTCACAAATTAGAATACCCCAAAACATTGGGGCTATACTTGATAATTATAAATCATTAAATAGATAAACTATGAGTAATATTATAGGTAATCCTTTTGATTTATATGTTACCAATCAAATAAACCATAGACAATCAGCTTTAGGAAGATATACTAATATTGATGCTGATGATTTAAAATATTATACTACAAAAACTCCATGGTTAAGATTAGCTAGTTCTGTTAATATTGAAGGTGAAACTATTAATGGTCAAAAAGACGGTAGTGTTTATTGGAAATTAAAAGAAGCAGGTTTTACTACAGCCCAAATTCTTGGGGATAATTTAGCTAAAAATTTCATACTTTTTGGAGGTACCACATCAGCATACGATGTAAGTAGAAAAGAAGATGGTGAGACTGTAACTATATCAAAATTTTATGGTGAAAATGTTGGGTTAAATTATGGGGCTACTAACAAAAATACAGGAGAAGCTACAAGAGCGGGAAGTATTGGAGATTCTTCTCTTCAAAGATTATTTACTGGTGCTTATGGTTGGGGAGGAGTTAGTGAAAGAGGTTATGTACCTATGCCAGGAATTGAATCTGCCCAAACTACATATTATAATAATGGAGCTTTAAGTAAAGCAACAATAAACATAAAATGTTATAGTAAAGCCCAATTTTCATTATTAGATGTTTTATATTTAAGACCAGGATATACTCTTTTATTAGAATTTGGTCATTCTGTTTATTTTAATCCTTTAGGGAACATTACTTCTTTTAATGAATGGACATCTAATCCATTAAATTTTTTATTAAACCCTGCTAGTTGGCCTGGAAGTCAGGATCAATATTATATGTTTGATTTAATAAGAAAAGAAAGAAAAGCATATGCCGGTAATTATGAAGCAGTTTATGGTAAAATATCTAATTTTAAATGGAGCTTTAATGCAGATGGTTCCTATAGTATTTCAGTAGAATTAATTGGAATGGGTAGTATTATGGATTCTTTAAAATTAAATGTAACTGATCCTAAAAAAAGCAGTGAAGGTGATAATTCATCTTCTCCATCTTCAGAAGCTGCATATTATGAGGAATTTTGGGGTGAAGAAACTGCAGCCGCACTTTTACAATCAGGTGCTGAAAATATAAAATTATTTAATTTTAATGATAGAGTTCAAAGTAGGATAAAATCTGTAAAAGTAGGTGGAGTACCAAAATTTAAAATTGTTACAAGTACATCTGATTCTACTGTTAAACAAGTAAAAAGTTGGACTAAAAAACAATATAATAAAAGAATAAAAGAAGATGAAGCATCAGCAAAACTTGAAGAATCTAACTCTTCAATAAATCCTTTATTAAATGATAAAGATGCTACTAGGTTAAATAAAAAATTCTATCAAATATATCAAAAATTTGTTACAATAAATCCTGAAACTGAAGGATTTTCAATGGCTTTTGTACCTAGAGTAGAAGGTGTAAAAAATGGAGGGTGTTACATAAATAATACTTACAATGGAGAAGCTAATAGAGATGGAAGTGGTTTAGCTTTAAAAAGTGGTTTTATAAAATTTGCTGTTTTATTAAAATTAATTGAAGATAATTGTAACTTATTTTCTAAAAAAAATAAAAAGAAAACCAAATTATTAAAATTTGATATGTCATATGGAGATGGAGTAACATCTGATTTAAATTATATGTTACTTATTCCCCCTCATTTATCTACAAACCCCCAAATATGTTTAGTTCCATTTACTAAAGCTGCCATACCAGGTATTATTACTTTTAAAGGTGGTGAAGATTTTGATCTAAAAACAGATGGTGCTATTAATACAATGTTAATAAAAAATTCTGATTTTGTAGTAGAGGGTAATCCTAATGCTGGTAGATTAGCTAATTTAATGATAAATTTAAGATTTGCAGCAGGAGCATTAAAATCAGCATCGAAAGATAGTAATGGAAATATATCTATTATATCTTATGTACAAACTATATTACAAGGTGTAAATGAATCTTTAGGTAGTATTAATAATTTTAGAGTTATATCTAATGATGAAAACGGTATGGTAACAATTTATGATGAATCACCTATACCTGGAGTAATATCAAAACCAAATGAGTATGCTACCTTTAATATTTTTGGTTTAAAAAGAGGAAATACACCAACAGGTGCTGATGGAACACCTGAAAATGATTCTATTAGTGGAGCAAGTCAAAATACTACTGGATCCTTTATTACTAATATTGGGTTAGATGCTGAAATACCTTCAAATTTTGCTACTTTAATATCTATTGGATCTCAAAACGCTCGAGATTCTGGAACTAATCTTCAGGGAAATGCATCATCTTTTGCTAATTATAATAAAGGATTAGTAGATAGAATTATACCTACAAAATTAGATGCTGTTGAAGCTAATAAAGATAATGCAAAACCAAAACCTGTTGTAGAAGCAAAAACTATTTTTAAAAATAAAATATATGGGTTTAATATGAATAGTCCATTTCAATCCGTTTATTCAACAACAGACCCATCAGGGGGAAATCCAAGTGGTGGGGGAGGTATGTATAACTTTCACCCTGATACAACAAGAAATTTTACTGAAAACTATTCAAGTTATTTAAAAATAATACATGGTATAGCAGCACAAAGAGGTAAAGTACCCCAACCTTTTTTTCTCCCGTTTAATTTAAATTTAGAAATGGATGGACTTTCGGGAATGAAATTATTTGAAAAATTTAGAATAACTGATGATATTTTACCTCCATCTTATGAAAAGGATAGTGTTGATATTATAATTAAAGGTATTAATCATAGTGTTGACATAAATTCATGGAAAACTACCCTTGATACTTTATCTGTTCCTAGATTTAGGGCAGAAACTAAAATATCTGGATCGAATGCAACATCAGCAGCAATTGATGACCAACAAAAACAACTAGAAGATGAAGCAAAAGGTGAAGAAGAATCAAATAGCGCATTTCAACAATATGTAAAAGATACAGCATGGAGTGCAGCTTTTATTAGTTATGTTATAAAAGAAGCAGGTGTAAACTTCCCATACCAAGGAAATCATGCTAATTATTCACAAGATGTTAGAGTAAAGGGAAAAAGTGCTGCTATCCCTTGGGCAGCTAAAAACCCAGAAACTACTCGATTAAGTGTAGGAGATATAGTAGTTTTTAATAGAGCTGGTAACAATTTAAATTATAATACTCCCGTTTGGAAAGGTTCTAGTCATGGAGATATAGTAACAGAGATAAATAAAGAACAAGGATATGTTAAAGTAATAGGAGGAAATGTTAGTGATACAGTTAAAATAAAAACATTCCCTATATATAAAAAAAATGGTAGATTAAAATCACCATCAAATTTTTATGCTGTGTTAAGAGCGGGGCAATCAAAATGGAGGAAAAAAATTGCAGCAGGAGCTACAAAAGAACATCTTAATTTTGCTTCTAAAAAAGATTATAATCCAGAGGTTGAAGATATATTATATGCTTATTATCAAGCAGGTAAATTAGATGCCCCAAATCCACGAGCATAATGTATATACCTAAATCCCAAATAAAAGATAATTTATTTACTCCCGGAGGTGAATGGTTTTATGTTTCAAATAATTCTCCTTATACAGGGTTTTACTATCAATTGGCTAATGGAAAAGCTTACACAGGTAAAGATCAAAATACACCCCCAAATGAAGAAATATATCAAAATATTTCTAAATTTTCAACTCAAACAAATGAAAACTCTACTGAAATATCAACAAAATTTGTAGAATATAATCAATTTTTTGGTAGTAGTCCTGATTTAGCAATTTATGGGATATTAAAAAAAACAGATTACAATTTGTTAAAAAGTGTACCTGAATACTCTCCTTCTTTACCAACTCCTGAAGATTATAAAAAGGGTTCATTTATAAGGTATTTTCTTTGTAAAATAAATCAATTAGAGTATTTAGAAGTTAATAAAAAAACATATGATAATATATTTACTAAAAATAAAATATGGGTATGGGAAGATTATACTCCCTTTATTTTAGAATGGTATATAAAAGGAAATATTGACAGAGTGTTTAATAATAATAAAGGATCAATATTTGTAAAGGAAGAAGAATTAGAAAAAAAAGGTTTAAATGAATATTTAGGGAAAAAATTCTTACAATATTTTGAATATTCTAAAGCTAGTAATTTAATTACTACAGGAGGGGAATTAATAACTTCTTCTGGTCAAGATTATATAGGTCCTTACCACATCCATAAAACACAAGGTCCTATGGAAGGAGCAACCCATATACAAGGAGCTCATAAAAAATTATTTTTTAAAAGATTTTATCAAAGTGAATTAGTTGATACTTTAAACCAAACTGGAGTAATTGAAACTGGAGAAACCCAAAGAATAGAATTTGCAAGTGATTTAACTGTAGAATATGATATGCCTAATCAAATTCAAAACAACCCTTCAACTGGAGGTGGATATTAAATAAATTTTTTGTATATTAAAACCAAAAAGTTATGTTTTGGTTAGTTGAAAGTAAAAATCAATTTAAATTATTTGCAGATACTAATTGGGGAGAAGTTTTTATAGAAATAATCCCTAATAGTTATTTAATCCACCCCACACAAAATAATGTTTGTGCGTTGTATATTAGACCGTTAATATCAACTAAAGGATTTATTGTCCCACTATCACATAGTGAAACTTTAAATGTAAATACAACGGAAATAAACACGATGTTACATAAATTTGATAGCATATATGTACGTGATAAGAAGGAATTTTTACATTATCTACCCCTAAAAGATCTTCTTGACATTAATCAACAAAACCCTCCGTATATACCAGAATTATTACAAACTCATCATATTTTTAATAATAGATTTCCTAATAAAAAGGATGTAAATAAAATTATACCTATAGTTAAACATTATGAGTATTGTGAAGAAATATATAATAACCTTAAAGATAAAATAAATGGAAAAATCAATGAATTCTACAATAATAAATCTTCAATGGTATTCAACTCCATCGAACGAAACGGTTTACGAGTTAATAGAGAAAAATTTGAATCGCATTTTCACCCTATCGAT
>TARA_R110001606_G_scaffold119705_2_pt1 | contig 11066 bp, 13 predicted proteins | sample TARA_R110001606 | Tara Oceans TARA_R110001606 (sample SAMEA4398315) | marine metagenome | biome: Polar Biome; feature: [SRF] surface water layer (ENVO:00010504); material: water (ENVO:00002006), including particulate matter (ENVO:01000060) such as... | depth 5 m
CGATGCTGGCGCTGGCAGGCCTGGGGGCCGTCGGCGCGCAGGCCGGAGGCGCGGGGATCGCGCGCGGCACGCTGCGGGTGCTGGTCTGGGGCGCGATGGCCATGGCCGCGACGGCGGTCGTCGGGCATCTGTTCGGGGTCGCCGCGGGATGAGCGTAAGGCGCCCCATCGATGCGACGGGCGCGGATTGTAAGGTTGCCGCAAGCTGGGGCGGGCATGGATGTCGGCATCGAAACAGCGATGACGGAGAGCTCAATGCGTACCCCCATTGCTGCTCTGATCCTAGCCGTTCTGGCTTTCCCCGCCCTCGCCTCCGAGCGATGCGCCGTGCCGCAGGCCGACTGGCGCCCGGTCGAGGAGCTGACCGCCGATCTAACCGCGAAGGGCTGGACCGTCAGCACCGTCAAGACCGAGGACGGCTGCTATGAGGTCTATGGCCATGACGCCGACGCACGGCAGCGGCAAGCCAGCCTGCGAATCTACACATAGCCTTAACCGAACCCTACCGGTCTCTATCTGACATCCCCTTTCCTGATCCGCCCTTGACGCACCAGGCCGGTGTCGGGTTAGGGCTTATGCCTCGAGGAAAGCATATCGGTTTCAGAGGCTCACATGACTGTCGTTGCTGCTTATCTCTACCGCCACGGCGAGCGTGTGCGCGAGGTTTCGATCACAGAGAGGATCGACTGCCCGTCGGACAAGTCCGAGTTCGTCTGGATCGGGATCTGTGATCCTACCGAAGAAGAGATGCAGACGCTCAAGGACCAGTACGATCTGCACCCCCTGGCCGTCGAGGATGCTCTCAAGGCGGACCAGCTGCCCAAGGTCGACATCTATGGCGAACAGCTGTTCGTCGTCGCCCGGACCGCGCATCTCGAGGGCGATACGATCACCTATGGCGAAACCGCCATCTTTATCGGTCACAGTCATATCATCAGCGTGCGCCACGGTTCGGCCCGCTCTCACATCGCCTTGCGCGCTCAACTGGAGGCAGCCCCGATCCTGCTGATCCACGGGGTCGATTACGTTCTTCACGCCATTCTGGACTACATCGTCGACGGCTATCTCCCCATCGTCGAGCAGATCGAAGAGAAAGTGCTCTCCATGGAGCAGCAGACCATCGACACCTTTCTTGGTCGCGAGGAGATCACGCGGATCTTCACCCTTCGTCGCCATCTGACCAGGTTTCAGCGGGTGCTTGGCCCGATGGGTGAAGTCGCCGGAAAGCTGGTCCGACAGGACCTTCCCTGCATCGACGCCAACACAAGGCCGTACTTCAGCGATGTTCTGGATCACGTTCGGCGCGTGCAGACCATGGTAGATGGGCTGCTTCAGGTTCTAGCCTCGGTCTTCGAGTTCAGCAACCTGCTGGAGCAGCAACGCACCGGCATCATCACCCGCCAACTGGCGGCCTGGGCGGCCATACTCGCCGTGCCCACGGCAATTGCAGGGATCTACGGCATGAACTTTGAGAACATGCCCGAACTGACGACTAGGTACGGCTACTTCGTCGTGCTCTCGGTCATCGTGGCAGCATGCACGTTCCTCTATGTTCGCTTCAAGCGGCTTGGATGGCTGTGACTGGACCTGCGTTCCGGTCCAGCAGTTGCCATCCTGGTCCACTCCAACCGCTTAGATCAGAGCTACATACCCACCATAAGTCGCCAGGAGGACAAGACCTGCGATGCGCGGCAGGCCCCCCAAGACAAATGCCAGCACCGACAGGCCTACAGCAGCAATGCTCACCCAGATCATGTCAATGGCGGCAAAGCGCGGATCTGCAACGATCGGATGGATCAGCGCCGTGGTCCCGAGAATGCCGAAGATGTTGAAGATGTTGGAGCCGACGATATTGCCCACGGCGATCTCTGTCTGCTTGCGGATGGCTGCGATCAGTGAGGTTGCCAGTTCCGGAAGGGAGGTCCCTACCGCAACAATCGTCAGGCCGATCACCGCCTCGGAGATGCCGAACGCGCGTGCCAGTTCCGTCGCGCTATCCACGAGCAGGCGAGCGCCGATGACGAGAACGATCAGTCCACCCAGGGTCATCGCCCAAGCTTTCCATTGCGCAGAATCCCCCTGCTCGACGTCGGGGGTTTCGACTTTGCTCGTCAGGAAAGCGGTGACAAGGAAAACGATAAGGCCCGCGATCAGGAGCAAGCCGTCAAATCGGGTGACATTGCCGTCCAGAAGCATGAGCCAGATGGCCGCAGTCGCCAGAAGCATGAAGCCGAGATCGCGCCAGAGCTTTTTAACGGGGATGATGAGTGGAGCAACGACCGCTGAAATGCCGAGGATCAGAAGGATATTGGCGATGTTGGAGCCCAGGACGTTCCCGATGGCGATGGCGGGCTGACCTGCAAGCGCGGCTTGGACGGACACAAGCATCTCTGGTGCCGATGTTCCAAATCCCACGATGGTCAGGCCGATCACCATAGGTGACAGGAGGAAATGTCGGGCAATGGCTGTGGCGCCCCTGACGAGGGCCTCACCGCCGAAGAAAAGTGCCACAAGCCCGATGACGAAAAGCAGATAGGTCATGATCGATCCGAATAATGGCCCTGAGGCACGGTTCGATCCGATATCAGGTGCCGCCATTCGAACGACAACCCCCGCCACGCTGTGTTCGCTTCCGCGCACGGCACTCGAACGCGGGCAGAAGTAGCGCGTCGCGGTCGCGTTTCAGCCTTTGGTCACAGAAAGGACGTGCATAAGCGTGGCTTCCCTGAGCCAAGCGCAACCGATTGAAGTGCTGCAGGTCCCGGTTCTATCCTTCCTTTATGTCGGCTAGGATCTGCAGATGACCAAAGATGACAAGAACCTACGTGAAACGATGCATCCGAGCGGAGATTTTACCTCACTCGTACACCCCACGGCACGGGGCATGACCTTTGATCATCCGGTCAATGACAACGACAAGCCTGCCCATCCGCGAGACGGGAGACCCCATCCGCGGATCTGGGCCGGGGCGCATCCTCGCTTATCTTCGGGCCCTCATCCGAGATTGCGGAAGTTGCGCGGTTATGCCGAGCATTAGAAAATGCAGATATCTGCAACTGCACGGACGAAATGCAATGAACCGATGCATTCCGCAAGGCAGACGCTTCAAGATGGTGATTGACAGACAGCTATGCGAGCCATTGCAGTCGCTGTCTGCCTCGGTGAAGGTCACTACATGCCCTATTGTGCCGTCAAAATTCAGAAAAGACAGATGTCTTCGCGCCGTCTGATCTGGGCGGGTGTCTCATGAACGACCAATGTCTGTCCGGGCGCTCCATTCCGAGCCACCACAATCCTGGTGGCGCCTTGGGGCTGATCCGTCAGAATGAGGTCTATGTCGGAGGAGTACGGCACTTCGACGGCAGCATTGGTGTGAAAGTCGGTCAGCAACAGGCGCGCCAATTGTAATCTCCTGCAAAACCGCAGATAATTTATGTCAGGATAAAATATCACGCACAAACTAGTTTGGGCAACGTGTCTGAAAGTCACTGCGCACTAAACGTTTGTATAGTGGGCAATGGGCCTATGCTAAAAGCGCTGCCCTCCGTGTATCAATGATCTCCTGCCGGGTTTCACGCACGTGCACGACATGCTGCGAGCCATTCCGATAGAGCGCCAAGATAGTCGCGCGTTCCGCGCTTTCATCGATGTTGAACTCGGTGTCTTCTGCGAACGTAAGCACAACAGGTGTGTCCGACGGCATTCTGGTCAGCGGCATCTGGGGCATAACTTGCCACTCCTATGAAACCTGCACGGTATGCAGATATTAGAAAGTGAACGGATCTGTTCCATTCGCTTTTTATTAGAGGCGGATCACCGCTTATCCGCCGAATTATTGTGTCTTGCCGTTCAGAACCCGACCCACGACAGCACCAGGATCAGCACGGCGAACGCGGCCACGATCTCGCACAGGTCACGGATCAACCTTGCACCCCGGCCGTGGCATCGGACAGGACCTGCGCATGAAGATCACCCGCACAGATACCGCGCTCACGATGGCACGAACCGTTTGGCAAGGGCACCCTGGTCGGGGTCCGCTTCCAGTCGGACATTTTGCCATGGCTTGACGACGAACGCGCAGAGCTGGACCCTGAACCCACGCGGGCCAGAGATGGTGCGGATCTATCTGGAAGAGCGGCGCGGCCGCGTTATCGTCAGAGACTGACGACAGCCCGACGGTCAGGCACTAAAGCGGCATCTGCCGCATCTTGGTGCCTGCTTTGATAGGCATCTCGTACATGGTTGGCGGGGACAACAGTTCTGTAACCTGAACGATTTCAGGCCACCGCCAAACAAGCATCGATGCAACCTGGTTGAACGGGGTCTTCTGATAGGCAGGTGCCAAGGCGAAACCATGCAGGCCGGATTTTCGCAATGCTGCCCGTTCTGCCTGGTTTTTCAGAACGCGATGATCGCCGGTAACGAAGATCCAAACGTCGTTGCTTCGTCTTAGAAAGTCGATCCATTCGACATCGGCGGAATGCCTGCCGTTGGGCAAGTCTTCGATTTCAGAGACATGATGGGCAGAGTGCCCCTGATGTCTGATGAAGCCGTCCAGGGTCTGGGCAAAGACGATTGAGGGCAGTTGTCAAAGAAGACTTTCACGCCGCCTGCCGCTGCTCCAGCGATGCCTCAAAGTCCAATGCGTGCCGAATGGACAGTTCTGTCACGTTATAGGCCTTGGCGGTCGCGGCGATGCCTTGTGCCTTTGCCACATTGGCCAGGATCGATGTCGGCACACTCGAAACGGAATCGATCGGCGCCCCAAACGCCCGGCTCGGTGTGACCATGACATGAACCCTACGGCCCCGCGGCCACCAGGCGGCCGGGTTACCGTCATCGCCAAAGTCTACTGTCTTCAGGATGGGGTCGATCACGCCGTTGAACTCGTACTGGCGCTTGAACAGGTTCAGAAGGCGCTCGCGATCTTCGCCGTCTTCTCCTTCCTCGATCACATGGAGGAATATTTCCCGACCATCGGTGCGGAAACGGTTTGTCGAAAGCGGGTGACCCTGCTGGATTATCTCGGCAGCCTCACGAATAGCAGCACGGACTTTAAGGGCAGAGACGCCATAATTGATAAAGGCAGCGGCTACGCGCACCTCCATCAGGTCGCGGAAGCCCAGCTGGAACTTACCGTCCCCCAGGTCTATTTCAGGCTGCCACAGGGGCTCATAGGATTTGCCGCCGGCCTTGTGACCGCGCAACCACCGGCTGATCTTACCGGCAGGCACGTCAAGCAACCGGCCGGCCTCTGCCGGCGTGTAAAGTCCTACGCCGATCAGATTTCCCATTGCACACCCCGTTTGACGTTCGTCAAATCGATAGCACACCAGAGAGGGTGTAGACCAGATTAGTATTCGCCCCCTGCGAACTCAACAGGCCGTGCCCACCATCTGCGCGAACGGGTCCGCCTCGCCGCTGTCGTCACCGGCCAGGATGTTCGCCACGGTCGGAACGCGGACCCCAAACTTGCTCAGAAATACCTGCTTTATAGCGCCCCTCCCGCTTGATCATCTTCGCGGTAGCCGCCCGGATGGCATTCCGGGTCAGCATGTGCAGCGGCGTCTCCTGGACCATGCTTCGGCCGATGTGTTGAACGGTGATTGTGGTCATGTATGCTTCTCCTCGATGATGGTTTTGTGCCACGGCGCCAGCGCTGGCAGCGCCCCCGTGATCTCGATCGTGTCCAGCATTCCCGGCCTGCTGAGCACGGCCCAGAGGTCAAGCAGCGCCCCGCACCATGCCAGGTAGTTCCGGCGCTTGGCGGCGACCATGCTGGCGCTGCCGGTGTAGCTGATGGCGCAGACCTACCCGATGTGCTCACGCCGGTGGCGGCGGTGATCGCGCCACACCCATAGGCTGCCGATCTGCGCGGTACCGGCCAGGAAGCATCCCTCCTCATCGCTCCAGTCCCATCCGCAGGGTGTGATGCTGATGCGATCCCCCTGCCCCCAGTCCGGCGCGCTGCGGGCGCGGGCAAGCTCCGCGATCTGCGTGGCCATGCGTCGGCCATCGACGTGATCCGGCAACGCCTCGACCACGGCAGCGATGACTTGCGCGTCCCGGTGCAGATCGCTGGTCCCTCAGGTTGGCTATGGCGAGCGGAAAGGCCAGCAGCCTCGCGCACTCGACGTGGCAGCGCCCATTGGTACCATGGTAGCCGGCGGGGCGAAGCATGCCCCCGTGGCAGCTTTCCTCGCGCAGCAGAACAACGACAACCGGCGCGCTGGAGGGGTTCACCCTGGCCGGGCCACGAATGAACCGATGTCGACGGTCACACAGTTAGGCAGTCATCAGACCCCGGTGGCTGCGTTCATCGCGCGACAGTTCGGTGCCAGCACCGGCCATGCAGCGGACACGCCCCTCGGTACCGTCACGGCGGGCGGACAGGGCAAGTCGCAGCTGGTCGCGGCATGGATGGGCAAATGGTACGGCACCGATCAGGATCCGCGCTTGGACGCGCCTATGCACACGGTCACGACAAAAGACCGCTTCGGTGTCGAGGTGGCGCAGCTGGCCGCCCCGCCCTTCGCTCCTGAGCATCACGCCCGGGCCCGCGCCGTGGCCGAGTTCCTTCGCAACCACGATGCCTGGCATGGCAGCGAGTTCGTCACCCTGACAATTGAGGACGCCTCCTATATCGTGATCGACATCGGCATGCGGATGCTGACCCCGCGAGAATTGTTCCGCGCCCAGGGCTTCCCGGCAGACTACGTGATCGAGGGCGTATGGGAGGGGCTGGAGACCCCCGATCCGGTCTGGGTACCCTTCGCCAAGGACGTCCAGGTTAGCTGCTGCGGCATTAGCGTGTGCCCGCCGCTGGCCGAGGCGCTGGTCGCGGCGAACTGCGGGCATCTCCGGGTGGGGCAATGGGGCGGTGCAGCCGCCGAAATACAGGAGGGATGATGGCACAGACAATAGAACCACGCCCGGTGATGTGCCCTTCCGATATTCGGCAGGCGGTTTCGGAATGGGCAGCAATGGGTTTTGCCGTGACGCTGGACACGCGGGCGGGCGTCATCACGATAATGCCGCTCGGTCCCCAGCAATCGGCCGATCCGTTCGATCAAGTGGATATGCGTGCATGACAAAGCGACACCTGCCCGCCCGTGTCTACGACAAAAAGGGCGTGCTGTATTTTCAGCGCCGTGGATACAAGACTACCCGAATCCAAGCTGAGGCTGGAGCGGCAGCCTTCGCCCTCGAGTATGCGGCGCTTCTGAATGGGGCACTGATACCGCCCCCTGCACCGGCCCGAACCTTCTCGGCCTTGGTGAAGGACTACCTGACCAGCAACCGCTACAAGCGCTTGGCGCCACGGACGGCAAGGGACTACGAGAAGGTGCTGGCGTGGGTGATGGCCAAGCTCGGCCACCTTCAGGTTGGCGGCATCCAGCGGAAGGACATCATCCGCGCGCGCGAGGCGAACGCCGACAAGATGCGCTTTGCAAACTACATCGTCCAGGTCGTCCGCATCTTGTTAGAGCACGCGATCGACCTCGGCTGGTGGTCAGACAATCCCGCCAAGGGCGTGGAGCTCCTTCGCAGCGATGCACCTGCCCGCGAAGCATGGCCGCAGGACATGATCGACGCATATCGTGCAGAAGCCTCCGGGCGGGCACTCCTGATCTTCGAACTATGCCTGGGAACGGGACAGCGGATCGGTGACGTGCTGCGCATGAGATGGTCGGACATCGATGGAGAGGGCATCGCCATCCGTCAGGGCAAGACCAAGGCCAAGCTCTGGATCCCGATTACGCCGCGACTGAGGGTAATCTTGGAAGAGACACCCCGCATTGGACTAACGATTTGTGCGTATGGGCCGCACGGAAAGCAGCTAAGCTATTCATAGGCGTCTCAGGACGTCCGAACCGTGAGAGACGCAATCGGCGCGCGTGCTTTTGACATCCACGGGCTTCGCTATGCTGCGACTGCCGAGCTGGCCGCCGCCGGGTGCAGCGACGAGGTGATTGGCGCCATCACGGGCCACAAGACAACTGCGATGATCGCGAAATATGCGGGCCCGGCACGCCAACGCGCTCGCGCCAGCGAGGCAAATGCCAAGCGCGGAACGAACGCAGCACGAACGGAGAATGTTGAGAAGCGTGTTGAGAGCAACGAGTGAGGCACGTGAGGTGTCGCTCACGCATCGCGGAAAAAGTCTGCAGAAAGGGCGTGGTAGGGGCGGCCGGACTCGAACCGGCACTCATTGCTGAAACGGATTTTGAATCCGTCGCGTCTACCATTCCGCCACGCCCCCGGACTGGTCCCGGCGCCCTTTCGGCGGCGGTCCGTGCGGACCGTTGGGCTTGGCGTAAATCCAGTCGCGGCGATTTGCAAGGGGCGGCGTGCGCCCCCTGCCCCACGGCCTCAGCCGCGACCCAGCTTGACCAGTCGTGCGTCGCGAAGCTGCGCGAAGTCATCGCCCGCATGATACGACGACCGGGTCAGCGGTGTCGCCGAGACCATCAGGAAACCCTTGCCATAGGCGGCTTTCTCATAGCCCGCAAATTCTTCTGGCGTGACGAAGCGGTCAACGCGATGGTGCTTGGGGCTGGGCTGCAGATACTGGCCGATGGTGATGAAGTCGATGTCTGCCGCACGCATGTCGTCCATGACCTGCAGCACGCCTTGGCGATCCTCTCCCAATCCGACCATGATGCCGGATTTGGTGAACATCGATGGGTCCATCTCCTTGACCCGCTGCAGCAGGCGCAGCGAATGGAAATAGCGTGCGCCGGGACGGACCTCCGGGTAAAGGCCCGGCACCGTTTCAAGGTTGTGGTTGAACACGTCGGGACGCGCCTCGACCACGGTCTCCAAGGCGCCAGGCTTTGATTTCAGAAAGTCGGGCACCAGCACCTCGATCGTGGAGGTCGGAGAGCGGTGTCGGATCGCCCGGATGGTCTGGGCAAAATGCTCGGCGCCGCCATCGTCCAGGTCGTCGCGATCGACGCTGGTGATCACGACGTGGTTCAGGCCCAGCTTCTGCACGGCATGGGCGACGCGGCCGGGTTCGAACGTGTCCAGCGCCTGCGGCTTGCCTGTCGCGACGTTGCAGAAGGTGCAGCCGCGGGTGCAGATCTCGCCCATGATCATCATGGTGGCGTGGCCCTGGCTCCAGCATTCGCCGACATTGGGACAGCCGGCCTCCTCGCAGACGGTCGACAGGCGGTTCTCGCGCAGCAGGTCGCGCGTCTGCTTGTACCCCGCAGAGGTGGGCGCCTTGACGCGAATCCAGTCCGGCTTCTTGGGCTGGGCCTGATCGGGTCGGTGCGCCTTTTCCGGGTGGCGCTGATCCGGGATCCTGAGGTCGCGCAAGGTCATGGTCCTTTCGGTCGCGGTTCGGGCAGAAATAGGGGCTTTGCAACGATTTGGCAACGCATCCCCTGCCCCTGCGTCCACATGGCTGCCTTGCGATCAGCCCAGATCCAACAGCGGTCGCGCCGCCGCGGTCAGCAGGCGGGCCAGATCGTCGAACCAGCCCTGCCCCGGAGTCGATGCGCGGCGCATCAGCATGACCTGCCGCGCGGGCTGGGGGTCGGGAAACCTGACGGCCGTCAGGCCGGGCGCCGCCGCCAGCTCCTGCCGGCGGGCGATCTCGGGCAGGAAGGTCAGGCCCATGCCCTGCGCGGCAAGGCGGCACAGGGTCGACAGCGACGCCGCCCCCAGGTCCAACCGCGCCGCGCGGCGGTTCAGCCCGCAGACCTCCAGGGCCTGGTCGCCAAGGCAATGCCCCTCGTCCAGCAACAGAAGCTGGCCGGGATCCAGCGCGTCCGGGGACAGCGGTCGGCTGCGCAGATCGGCGATTCGCGCCGCGCTGCCGGCTAGCAGAAAGCGGTCGGCGAACAGCGGTATGGCCTGCAGGCCCGGCCCTTCGGGCGGGCTGGCGACGACGATGGCATCCAGCCGTCCCGCCTGCAGTTCGTCCAGCAGGCGGTCGGTCTGCGCCTCGCGCAGATGCAGGTCGCGCCCGATGTCGCGCGCCCGCAAAAGGGGCAGCGCCTCGGGCAGCAGATAGGGCGCGACGGTGGGGATCATGCCCAGCATCAACCGACCGCCCTGCCCCGGCTGCCGCAGGTCCTGTTCCAGATCGGTCATCGCGGCCATGACCCGTTGGGCGTGGTCCTGCAGCGCGCGGCCCTGCGGGGTCAGGACGACACCCTGCGGGGTGCGTTCGACCAGGCGGGCGCCGATCTCCTCCTCCAGCGCGCGGATCTGCATCGACAGCGCGGGTTGCGTGACGTTGATCGATTCGGCAGCGCGTGTGAAATGGGTGTGCTGCGCCAAGGACAGGAAATAGCGCAGCTGGCGCAGGGTGATATTCATAAGGGGGCCTGATCAACGACGCGCGGTCAACGGCCACCATCTTATCGACCAGCCCCCTTCTGCGGCAATGACCTTCAGCCGATCAGCCGCGATCCCTTGCCGTAGGTTTCCTCATAGTGCCGCTCCAGCCGCATCAGGGCCAGACGCAGGACGATTTTTCCAGACCGTGCGGACCAGCCAAGACGCCGTTCCGTCATCTCGATCCCCTCCAGAAAGCAGCACACCCGAAGGACGATGTCGCCCATGCCCGGACCCAGGTCGCGCAGCGCGACGGCCACCCGGTCGCGCGCGGATTCCGATCCGCCGCGATAACCGCCGCCGCCACGCGACACGTCGATCCCCGAGGTCATGAAGCCGTCCCAGTTCTGGGTGACGCGCGGACCCATCTGGGCCAACTCGAAATCCTCGCGCAGGCGTTCGCCCGCGGTGACCATGCCCGGGGTCAGGAATGCCTGCCCATCATGGTCACGCCGCCGCGCCAGCACCAGAAGCGGGCTTTCCGCGATGTTCACCCGGGTCTGGCGACGGCGGCCATCCTCGGGGTCGTCTATCACGCGATCCTCCCACACCCGGTGACGGTCGCCGTGGTCAAACGCCGCCTGGGCCTCGGCCATGCCGTGGACGGGTTGGGCGTCCTCGTGGACCGGGTGGGCGTCCGCAAACGACGATGGCCCCGGCACGGCGCTGCGCTGGCGGGGCGACCGCAGCATCTGGCGCAGGGCCTCGCGCCCTGCC
>TARA_R110001606_G_scaffold273255_1_pt1 | contig 11056 bp, 5 predicted proteins | sample TARA_R110001606 | Tara Oceans TARA_R110001606 (sample SAMEA4398315) | marine metagenome | biome: Polar Biome; feature: [SRF] surface water layer (ENVO:00010504); material: water (ENVO:00002006), including particulate matter (ENVO:01000060) such as... | depth 5 m
TCCTATTGGTATTAAGTGTGTTAGTAAACTAATCATAATTTAAGGGTTCCTATCTTAGAAGATTTATGTGGTGGTGTATCATACTTAAAATAAAGTTTTTTACCTTTATAATATTCAAGTCCATCTTTTGTTTGTACTACATGAGTAATTTTATTATTAGGAAAAGCTTCATTATAAGCTAATGCTCTACGTTTAGCTATACCCTTAGAAGTACCTCCTTCAGTATTAGCAGTATCTAGTAAGTTTCTAAAAGCATCCTCTTTATTACCAGTAGCTAATCCTTTAGCAAATCCTTTCCATTGAGACATATTATTCCAACCTACATTGTAAGCAGTATCTACAAGAATTACTTGTTCATCATCATTAAGTTTAGTAAATCCTGGTAGAGAACTCAAGTTATTATATAATTCATCAATATAATATCTAGAAGCCTCTTCTTCAGTCATTTTAGAATTACCTGTTTTCTTTTTAATAGAATCATATAATTTAGTTGTTAGTCCTAATGCTCCCGTAGGTATACCTGTTGCAGTATCACCACTAGAACCTTCAGTATTAATAAGATGGTTATAGACTTTATCTTGTATAGTTTGAGCTGGTTTCTTATATAATGGGTCATTTTCTAACTCTCTTCTTTCTTTCATCTCTTCTTCCATCTCAACTTCAAATTTATCTATTTCTTGTCTAAAATCCTTATGACTCTCTTTGCTTACTTTATCTCTTTCAGGATAACCTGGTAAAGTTTCTTGATGTTTTTTTATCCTTTTTATTTGGTCAATTTTATTTTCATTTATTTTATCATCTCGTGATTCTAAACCAAAAGGTACAAACTTTCTTCTTTCATCTTTATCTAATTTCATTCTAAATGCTGATTCTCTAGCCCAAGCTTCCTTGGTTACTGAGCTTTCTGGGAATCTACGTTCTTTTAAATATGGATACTTGTCTTTTTGTTCATTAGCTCCTGTATAAGGAGAGAGAGATTCATCCTTAGTCATTTCTTTATCATCAATTAAATGTTGTATTTCATGGATTAAAGTTTTTTTAATTTCATCTGCAGTTCCACCTTTAAAGTATTTCATATTCATTACTATTTTACCAGGTCTAGTACTAGTTGGCGGATAGAAAGCCCCCATAAAACCATCAATTTCTTGAATGTCAACGTTATCCATGTTTTCTTCTCCTACAACGTTAACATCACTAGTAGTAAGTTCTATTCGTAAGTCTTTAAATTCAGGATAAGCTTTAAAGAAATCATCATGTTTTAAAAGTTTACCTAATGTTGATACAGCAACGTTTTGTTCTAGTCCAGCTTGTTCATATGTAATAGGAGTATTTGCAAATCCACCACCTCGTCTTTCTATCTTAGGTCTCATTGAACCTATGTCATCACCCTTATATGTTCCAATGTTTCCTAGGCTAAGTTGTACTTTTTCAGACTCATCATCATCCATTGACCATACAGAATCTGATATAAACTTAGATTTAGAATCATCTATTTCAAAACGTTGAGGACTAAATTCTGGTATAACTTTACCTGATTGTGCATCAACTTTATTAAATACCCCAGTTTCTATAAAAGCATCTGTCTCCGTTGCTCCTGATTTAATTAATTCTTCTTGTTTTTTAGCTGGTATTACTGGGAATGTCTTAGCATTCTTACCTGCAAACAGAGCTACTTTGTATTCCTCTTCAGTAAATGGAGAGTCATTATCTTTAAAAGAGTTAACTGATTTTAAAATCTCAGCACTATCTAAAGATGAAGCATTATTATTATTACTAATCATTTAGTTACCTAAAAACTTATTAAATACAGCTTCAGAGTGTTCTATAGACCTTTTATTATTACTAACTTTAATTTCTAAATCAGCTACTAGATTAAGATTTCTAGCTATTCGTTGTGATGCAATAGAGTCACTAGAACTAAATATACCAGCCTCTGATACTTGAATTGAATCAGGGTTAACCTCATTAGTTATAGCATCATTCATTAAAGCTCCTAAAAAGATGTTGTTTTCTCTTTTAGTATCTTCTAAGAAAGTCTCTGAATTTTTAAGCATATAGTCAAATACTTCATCATCCATATTCTTAATAGTATTTATAAACTTTCTATCATAATCATATCTATCTGTAGGATTTTTATAAAAAGCTGCAGTATTATATAAGTTATTATATAGTCCAAACATATCAGGAGAAATATTATTCTCTTTACCTAATGTTCCAGAATTCTGTGATCTAATCATCTCTTTAAAAATAGGGTCTAATCGTGTAATACTTTTTTGTACTAAATCTCCATTTTTATTATATGAAGCAAAGGCTGGATTTTCAAGAGCAAACTTTTTACCATCGATAACAGATAGACTTAAAATACTTCTAATCATTTCTTCTTGTTCTTTAGGATCAAATTGAAGTTTTGCTTGATTAATTATAAAGTCATAGGTTTCTATCTTTAATTTAGAAAGCCTTAAAGATGTTTCATCTTCACCATTAAGCAGTCTACCAAACCTTTGTTCTGCTTGTATACCTTTATTAACATTTTCTTTTCTTTCAAAGAATGTCTTTCCTGAAAGCTCACTATCAGAGTCTCCTTCAAATTCCTCAATATTCTGTTTAAAACTTGCATAGGCTGCTTTATTTTCTTCTGTTTGTTCTAGAGAACCTATAACAGATAATTGAGTCCTAGCTTTTATTACCTCAGTTTTCTTTAATCTTCTAGCTTCTTTATAATCTATCTCTTGATTATTTAATCTATCAGCAATATTATTAAGCTTATCTACAAAGGCAGTCATTTGAGTACTAGCAACTTTATGTATACCACCACCTTTAATATCAATCAGTTGTTGTATATAAGCTATATTCTTTTTATTTTTTATAGTACCATCTTGTACCATGTCTTCTACAATTTGTATATCACGTAGTCTAGATTTTTCTGTAAAATAAGCTAGGTCTCTATCTTCATCAGTCATACGTGAAGGAGTATAATGTAACGTTATAAGAAAGTCATCTTTTCTTTTATTAACATCTGCTACTGAATCTAGTTGAGCTTTATAGAGTAAAGCATCTTCTTTCATAAGATTATTAATACCTCTATTACCTAGAGTCTTACTAACTCTAGCATAAATTTCATCAGCATAAGTTGGATTAGCATTAGCTAAGTCCTGTGTCTCTTTTAAAATACGATACTTATACTCAGAAGGAGATACTACCTCTTGAGCTTTTGCATTATTATGCTTAGATGTAATATCAGTAAGCTGATTCATTATCTCAAGATTATCAGGATCTTCATTAGCTTGTTGTTCTAATATTGATTTTTCTCTTTCTAAATTATTAATATTAGTAGGGCTCATATTTTCATAAGTATTACTTAACTCTAGACCTAATTCATTAGCCTCACCTATAGTTTGCTGCTTATCTATCTCAACACCTAGTTTAATACCCTTATCAGCTAGTCCTAGAAGACCTGTCATATTATCATATTTAGCAGGCATAGCCCTTGGTGTTGTATAGGATAGTCCTGGTTCATTAGATTGTGTTTGTGTTGTATCAAATTTAGGGGCTGCCATTATTTATTTTCCTTTTTATATGAATCATTTGCTTCTAACATATGTGCTTCCATCTTATCTAGTTCTGGTATAGAATTGCTATATCTTTTTGAAAGAACTGTTTTTAGTTGTCTTATCTGCTCAATATCACTAGTACTATAATATGATTGACTATAGCTAAAACTTCCTTTAAGAGTCTCATAGAACTTTTCAGCAAAGGTTTTATCTTGCTGTGTTAGTATAAGAAATGCTTGGTCAACAAAGTAATCATGTTCTCTAGTATTAGTTATTACAGTCTGCTTCTCTAGTTTAAGTTTCCACCCTATTAAAATAGGCTTTATATTTTCTATAGTAACTTCTTTACCATTTAATGCCATACGATGTAACTTAATAGCTTCTCTAGCTTCTTCTCGTAAATGTTTTTTCTTATCTGAATGTTTCTCTAGCATATCCCAGAGCATCTGTTGATACTCATTTGGAGCACCTAAAACTATCTGCATACCTTGAGCAAAAGGACTAGTATCAGTACCCATGTCATGTCCTGTTTTAGTTTCATCTCCACGCCATTCATTTTCTAATAATCCAAAAGTTATCTTATCTATTGCTTTCATAAATGGTATTAAATCATATAGACCTTCTTTTAGAATATGAGCTTTTTCTGTTTTTGTCCAAACATCTTGACTATATACATCCATAATTAAATCAACAGCACCATTAGAGCCAAAGATTTTAGAGTAGAAGGCTCCTACAGCAGATACATCTTTAAACTCAAATGAACCATCTTTTATCTTTGCTAGAAACTTAAGTACATTAGTAACAGGTCCTAAAGGAGCTGCTCCATGAACACTTAATGACTCACCAGGAATTACTCCAGGTTCATCATAACCTAAGTACTCTCCAAATTTATTAGCTAATTGATAAGTAAGATTTAATCTACTAAAGTACTCTCCCCACTGTCTTTTGTCAGGATCTTCTGATTCCATTAATGAAGCTTTAAGTGCTTTTTCTAAACCATATAAACTAGAACCATATAGTGCAAAATCAGTTGCAAGTAGAGCAGCTCTTTGTTTACCACTAAATGGAGTAGCATTAGCATTCCAAGTTCTTTCTGACATCTTCATAGAGAAGGATGTAAATAAACCTAGATAGCGCATTGGGACGTTACCCTGCCAAGCAAAAGCCATACTGTTATTCATACCACCAGCTAACCTATTAGCATCTAACATTATTTCAGCCATATACTTATCTGATTTCCAATTAACTCCCTTATTTTTAGCTTTAAAATTCTCTATGGCTACCATTATAAATAAGTCTCTGTTAATAGATTCACCAAACTCAAATCCCCATTCACCCATCTTCTCAGCTGATTTATTTAACAAGGTTAAAGGATTTGCATAATGTAACTTATCCATACCTTTTAAGTGAGTACCTGATACATTACCTAAACTAGGTAAAGTATTTGTACCTATACCTTGATTATAAACATGATCTTTAACATTACTAGCACCGGTTCTTCGTGCATAGAAATCTATATAGTCTAAGTCTTTATTAGATACTTTACTAAACTTAGTTGTATTTTCACCATCAAGAACACGAAGCTCTTTAGCAACTTGATTAGATTGTTCCCAGTAGTTATCTATAACTTTACTTAAATCACTTTTACCTTTTCTTAAGTTTCTTTGATTACTCATTCTAGTCATCGTTAAACGAGCAGCATTAGAATAGATTCTAAACATCTGAGCTGGATTAAAGTTAGAAACTACTGCTATAGGTCCTGCAGAAGCCATAGACTGTAGGATAAACTGTTTAACAGGTCTCATAATAATCCATAGAGTTGTAACAGGCTTTAGTGGCATTCCCGCAGCAGCTTGAGGATTACGTTGTAACCATCTACCACCTTTAATAAACTTTTTACCTACATTAGTTTGTCCTGCTACAAAGTCGGAACCTTCAGCCATAAACTCACCAAGTAATGCTATAGTATTAGCTACACTACCTCTTGCCTTACCCATTTCATATATATAAAGTTGATCCCAGAGACTTAAAAAATGATTATAGGTAGCTTTATCATTACCCACTTGTATTATCTGGTCTCTATTTGGAAATCTATCTGAGATTCTATTGCCTAACCCAGCTTGAGGAACCATATTACCATTAGAGTCTTTTTTATTAATACCTATAAAAGGATTATCTTCAATAGCTTTTACAAACTCAGCTTTTAATTGTTTAAGGTTGACAGAATCTAGGATAGCAGCACCAGTACTCTCTACTGTTCTTATTAATGTTGAATAAGGATCACTGTCTAACTCATATTGTATACCAGTTCTTTGTTTATTAGAGTTTAATTCATGTCTTCTTATTTGTTCATCACTAAAATTTTTACCTTTTCTTTTTAATTCAGATACAGTATCAACATTATATACATAGTCTTCATTATTTTGTCTTCTTACATAAGCATCTGCATCTTTTTTAGACTGAAATAACGCTATAGATTCACTAAAGGCTTCAAGATCTTTTACAGCAAGGTCTCGTTTATTTTTATAGTTAATAGCTTGACCATTGTTTTTAAATTGTAGTTTATAACGTTTAACAACTATACCCTCTGGATGCATTTTAGGTAAATAAGCATCTCGTGGCTTACTAATTATTCTGGGTAGTCCATTTGGTTTATCTGTACCAAAGATAGCATAGTTATACTGATTACCATCTGGTGCTATATGCTTATGTGCTAGAGCATAGATTTGTTGTTGAGGCATACCAGTACCATCTTGTAAATAGTGAGTACCTGCTTTACTTTGATTCTTAGGATTATGTAGTATAGCTTTACCTTGTTTAAAATCCCATACTTCATAAGAAAAGTTTTCTGTAATTCTATTTGTTTCAGACTCTACTATACCTATAAAGTCATCTTGCCATTTAAATTGAAAGTCAGACTTAACTGGAATAACTTCATTGTTAGCATAAAAAGAATTATTATAGCCATCTTCTTGTAATATTCTTCTAACTACTAATTGTCTAGACTGATGCAACTCATTTGTAACTAATCTATAGGAAGAAACAGCAGTTTGAAACTTATTAATTTGTTCACCAGTAAGATTACCATCTCCTAGTATTTTACTAACTTCTCCACCATTAGGTCTTTCTATTCCCGTTTTCTCTAACTCTACTAGTAATTTTAAGAACTGTTTTTGTTCTTTAAGATCCATATCTTTTTTAAAGAGTACCTCTAGTCTTTCTAAAGTTCCTTTAAAGAAGGCTTCCTTAGCTAAGTTTTGACCAAATAGAGCATCTTCTACCTTCTTGTGGAATTTACCATAAGGTGTAAAGAAACTACTAATAGCTCCTTTTTCTTTACTACTACTTAATCCAAAGAGGGTTCGTAGTATAAATCCTTTTACACCTGGAAATCTATCTGCAGGAGTTAGTCTCATTTCACCAAAGAAAGCTCCATATAAATCTTTATCTCTTTTCCATTCTATTCTATATGTAGAACCTGCGTCACCCTCTCTTATTCTGTTTATAGAGCCGGCTTCTTCATTAAGAGTTCTTATTATATTACCATCACTATTCCTTTCAACTATGGAAAGTTCTTTATGAATATCACCATCAGCCATATCTTGTGTTTCTTTTAGTGCTCTTTTAAGTTCAGTATAAGAGTCTAATGTTTCTGCTAGACTGACATAATCTGACTTAGAATCTTTTCTAAAGACAAGATGCATCTCAAATCCAGTTTCTATAGATTCAAATACAGAATAAGTTTTACTTGGAATCATCCGTATACTAGGGTCTACATTATTTAAAGTACTAACAACACTAGAAACTTCTCCTGTACGTTGTCTAATATCACGAGCACCTGGCGGTAAAAACTTCTCTGTTGCATTTATTTCACTAATCATTTGTAGTTCTCTTAAAACAGAACTATCTACTATCCAACCAAAGTTGTCTGTTTTAAACATATGTTGACTACCATCACTAAGATGAAATAGAAAAGTTCTATTACTCCAATTTGGATTCTTTTCATTGTTTAATATAACCTCAGCTAATTTACCACTTGTATCTTTTAAAGCAGATATAATAAGTTCAGCGCCATTTGCAGGATTAACACGCATTGTTGCACCTAAAGGAGAGTTTGCATCTATAATTACTTCTTTAGAGGTTGGAGTAACATACTTAGGAGTAGGAGAATAGGTTTTATTAAGATTAGTCTTCTCAATATTACTTATTAGTTTAGCGCCAGGTCGTCCTACGACTGCTACATTTTTAGCATACTTAGCTCCCTTATAGGAGTACTTAATTCCTTTAGGACCTAAGAAACCAATTAATAGTTCAAGAGGTAATCTAAGTAACATAGGATCATCAGGAGAAAACTTTTCTGAGAAAGCTTGTAATTTTTCATCAAACTTCATCATTGCAGTATTACTTATAGTATCTTGTAAATCTTCTTCAGAAACACCCAATACACCATGAATAAAGTCTTTAACAAAGAGACTTATTTCATGTCCTATTGTTTTATCATCATCATTATATACACCTGCATTTCTTAGTTGTATATAGTCAAGCATGTTTGTTAAGTTTCTTAAACCTTTACCATACTCACTTTCATCTTTAGCTAGTTGTTCTCTAGCCTTCTTTACTTTTTTAGGGTCTAATGATTTAGTACCTGTTTTATAATAGTCAATAAGTAGTCTAGCAGCTACAGCTGTAGGAATACTCGTACCAATATTTTTATCAACTAATGATACTTCATTTTTAAAATACATATCAAAAGCATCAAATGCATTGCCTACCCATTGGAAACCTTCACCTATAATCATATTAGCCCAGTAGGCTACATTTTCTATAGGAGGAGAAATAAAGTTATCAAGAGCACTATCTTTCATCCAGTAATCTCCTTTACCACCTTGGAAAAGGAAATTTCCTATTGGTCCCCACTCTGCCTCAGGCTTGGCTAGTTCTGTAACAATCTCTTCATTAGATTTAGTAGATGCAGTATCTTTACCTCTGTCTACCATTGAATCATAAGCATCTGACCAAGAGGATTCTACTACTGTAGTATTTTCTTTATCTTGTTGGTCATTAACTAATTCATCAGAAACCTCTTGATTAGTATCATAGGCATTCTCATTACTCATTTTTGATATATATCTATTCTGAAAACTCTTAGGAAGCTCATCTTTATAGAGATAGTCTTTTAATATTAATTGTTTTTCTTCTGATTGTAGTTCTGGATCAACAAGTATATTTTCAAGAGTTTGTTGATTTTCTATGTTATCTTCTTCTTCAAATTTAGTACGTAAAGATTCCATAAATGCTGACTCACCTTCTACTTGAGACTCATTAAGAATTTCCATATAAGTATCAAGAGGGTTTTCAGTATCTGATAATGCTGTTGCATAATAAGCATCATTACTAGTAACAACTCTCTTAGCTTCAGGCTCTACATAAGGAGCCCCATTAGTTAAGTTAGTTTCTACAGGATTAAGGTCTACGTTTATCATCTATGAATTAAATCCACCAGAAGCACTAAATAGTGAGGAGCCAATACTACTCACAGCTTGCCATCTCATACCACGAGCTGCTTGAGTATTAGCATCGGAACCAAAGTTTGCAGCTTGTTGATTAAAGCTAGATACCTGATTACCTGTATCAGTAGCTACATTTTGATTACCTACATTAGCACTAGCTTGAGTAAAGATTGATCCAACAGAACCTGTAAAGCTAGAAGTTCCTCCCCCCGCTATACCTGATCCACCTGTTGCTGCTACTATTTTACCTGCACGTATCCTAGCTTGACGCATTGTAGTAATCTTACGTCTCTTAGCAAGTAATTGGTTATACCTGTTTTTAGCTGCTTCAGCTTTATTCATCATTTCTGTTTGTTGTCGTTGAGCACTAGCCTGCTTCTTAGCTGCTTTAGCTTGTTGCATTCCACCTACTACTGCCATTGCTACTGCGATATATGGTGCTGCTGCCATCTTATGTCTCCAAAACTGTTATATAATTTAGTATTCCATCTTCTGTTAATAATATACCATCTGGTACTGCTTTTGCTCCAAATACTATATTAAACTTTCTTTCTTTCTTTGATCTACATAGTCCATAGACCTTCTTAATACCTCTTTCTCTAAGCTTTTCTTTTACTACTTCTAATGCTTTCAAGTATCTTTTAAATTTATTATGACTCCATGAATGACATTCTATATGCATAGTCCATACATTCATTACTTCATCAAATACTATTCCTATAAAACCATTATCACCTTCTTCATACAGTATTTCCATAGACTTACTGAGTTGTTAACATAGTGACTGGATGCCCCCACCCTAATAATCTCATATCCTTTCCTGTCTCTGATTTAATATATAAACTTAAACATTTACCTGAGCCTCTGAGCTTATTCTTAGTTACTACCATACTGTCTCCACTATCCCATGTAGAGGCTACTCCAGAGGGAGTATAGTTTCTTAGTAGTTTATATGCTTGAAATTCAGGTCCCCACTTGCCATTAGCTGATGAGTCTGACCAATTCCATTGAGCTTGTACTAAACAAGAAGATTGATTAGTAAATATAAAACTTGAACCACTAGCTGCAAATCCATCTTCTGTTTGTTGTAGATACATAAATAAATAAGGTATCTGTTTTTCTCTCATAATATCACCAAATAACTCATAGCCTGTAATTAGATAGCTTAAATATGTAACTCCTGTAGCATCTTTAGTTTTCCAATCCATAAAATCACTACCATTATACTTAGATAAAGTAAAGGAAGTACCCACCATAGTTAGTAAACTAAATTGTGCATTTCTATTAACTGGTATATCATCGTCTACAACAACACCTGTACCAGCTGTTACTATAACACTATCTGTTCCTGCTACAACTGTCTCTTCAGCAGTTGATATAGAGTATCCTGGAATACTTACATGGTCTGCTATAAAAGGAGAAGCACTTGCAAGTTCAGAAATCGTATTCTTATACCAAGCTTGTAATGTTAAATCAAATATTAATTCTTTAGTATATCTATTAATATAGTTTGTTTCTGAATAACTAGTCTCATCATTATATAAGAATCTTACTCTATTTTCTCTTTCATCATAAAAACCTTTAGCATTATTCTTACCTAGTTCAGGAATTTCTAAATATAATGTCTGAATAGATTGTAGTGATAGAGATGTAGAAACAAAACGACCACTTGCTGCATCTGGTTTAAGTGTATATATACCAGCTCTAGACCAATATATAAAATTACCATTTACATTAACAACTGCATTAGGATTAAATACTCCATTAGTAGATATCTTATTTGCTTGGAAGGATGTCGCAATAAACCCTCCAGTATCTCCATAGATCTCCCACACGCCATTTTCTGCAAAGACTATGATAGAGGTCTGGGAAGCTACAATTTTAACTACCTTGGTGATGTCAGGTATCTGTATAGAGCCACCATCTGAATCTATTAAATCATTAATCTCTGGGTCAGTTGGGTCAGCTTCTTGATGACAGATACCTAAGTCTGCA
>TARA_R110001606_G_scaffold59566_4_pt1 | contig 11054 bp, 3 predicted proteins | sample TARA_R110001606 | Tara Oceans TARA_R110001606 (sample SAMEA4398315) | marine metagenome | biome: Polar Biome; feature: [SRF] surface water layer (ENVO:00010504); material: water (ENVO:00002006), including particulate matter (ENVO:01000060) such as... | depth 5 m
ACCTCCTCCTCCTCCACCTGGGGCTGAAGGTCTTGGTGGCGGACTTTGTCTTACAACCGTTGAAGCAACACTTGGGCCAACACCTGAGTCTGAACCTTTAGCAACTGGTACGTTACCTTCTACACCGCCTATCAATGAGGGTTCACCAACTATACCTGTACCTCTTATTTCATCTACTAAGTTTCGACTAAATACAAAACGGTCATAAGCCTCATCACTTGGGAAGTCGTCTCTTGTCATTTGTTCTGGTGGAGGTACTGGTGTATCATCTTCTGGGTCAAACATTATACCAGCGTCAACTTCATCTGTTAAAAAATTAGGTTCTTGATAAACATCTGGTACAGGTGGTAAATCTGTACCTCTGTCTATGGCTCTTAAATTAAGAGCGACTCTATCCTGTAGTATTGCTACTCTCTGTGGGTCTGTTTCTCTGTCCATCTCCTCCATTACTCCTCTTAATTGGGCATAATTTGTTGCTGTCTGTAAAAACGATGCTCCTTCTGGTGTAGCATAAAATTGTTGACGTTGTTCTGGACTCATACCATCTAAGTCATAGGCTCTAACATAGTTTTCTAACTGGCTGATTACCGAAGCATTGTTGTTTTGAGGGTCTATTATTGTTGCTATACCAATTTGATATAGTTTATTGTGTAAATCTGCAAGTCTCGACGGTGTGCCTTGTTGTTGAGCATTAGTGTGTTGAGCCATATACGACATCAATTCATAATCTCTTTCTTGTTGAACTATGGCTGGTATAGGTGCTTTTTCAGGTACTGGCTGTTGATTTATAATCTGATATATTACAGTGGATTTACTACCCAAAGTTGTTGGTGCTTGATTTTCAGAGTTGATTATTCTGGTTTTAATTCTTGTTATATATCTATCTTGTTGGGCATAAAACGATAATTGTCCCATACTCAATATAAAATCACCAGTTATGAACGTTTTATTTATAATACTTATACCATTCACAACTCCTGCCTTACTTAAGTGATAAGATGGTTCATCTAATAAATCAGACACTACTATTAAATGACCATGGTTAAGTTTTCTAGGTAAAGTACTCGCCATAATAAAATCACTGTCTGTCTGAACTGTGTACGACAAGTATATATTACAATCTGGATTGAGTGTGACTGGTATTGTTGATGGATTACAAATGGTTGTTGAACCTGTTGTATTGGGTGTACCCATACCCCTACCTACTTCTGATAAATTTAAACCTCCCACTGAGGCATACGTATCGGTTGCGTTATCCCATCTAACTCTTGATGCTTCTGCTGGGTCGGCTACTGTACCTTTACCAGTAGAATTAAAGGTATTAGTTGTTGTATTTATAGAATATGGATAAAATATATAATCACCCCATCTATTTACAATAGGAGTATATTTACCGTTAGTGGGATTTATTTTAGCGATATTATTATTAAGCCCAGCATTCGATTCAGGGGCTGGTATACTTGACAATATACTAGCACTACTATCTAATCTGGCTTTATTTGTTCTATCGAATGTAAAATTAGCACTATAAAAATCATATTTTGTCCCATTATCTAATAATAAATTTGCGTCTACGTATCCAGTTTTGCTTGTACCAATGTTAGGTAGTGTTTGGTCGACTTTAAATTTACCAGATTCAGGTATCCTTACTATCCCTAAATCACCATCACTGTAGCCTAATTTATTCATAAAAGCCTTACCAATTGTTGCTACACCTGATAATGGATTTATACCATTTGGATAATCAACCGAAGTTATATTATTGATTGATTCTCGATAAGTCATAAAACCCCTTGGATAATCTGGTCTAACCCAATTTGACACATTTACACCACCTAAAGAATCGTGATTATATAATCCTTTTGGTCTATTACCATAAAAAACTCTTGTACTAATATCACCTCCAGTGCCGTCAACAAAAGGACTTGTGTATGGTGTAAAAAAGAATTGAAATGTAAAAACAGATAAGTCAGATTGGTAAGCCAGAGTTAAATTAGTTGAACCCACATAGGACGATATTTTTGCCCTTGCTAAACTATTACCACTATTATTATTTATATATCTGACTGGATATTCAGTACTACTATGAGGGAAAAATGCTGGGGTAGTTACAGTAGGATTAGGTGTCCCTAACTCGTACATATCTACGTTAAACGTGTCTAATTGTCCAGCAGCCCCAGGTCCTTGGCTTGTACTATCAATTGTTAAGTGTCCATCTAGTGTATATTTTGGTATTAAAACACCAGCAGCCCCCGCCACAGCTGGAGGGTCAGGTGGATTACCGCCACCAGCAGCAACGGCTTTTACATAACCAGTTCTGAAGGATAAATTACCTATTAAACCTGCTTTGGTGTGTATTGTTTCAAATGGTGACCTATCAGGTAAACCATCATATACAGGTGGATTACCTTGACTTTTACCTTTTAATGGGTCATAGTTTCTAACTTGTGTGAAAAACGTTCGAAAAAATACATTGTTTATTTTAAAATTATTTGTATCAGTTGGTAAAGTATATTTTACTTCGTTGTTCAACCATTCAGAAGCACTATCAATAAATTGTATACCAATACAGTGGCCGGGTTCTAGTCCGTTACTATCAGGATAAGTTACTTTATCCTTAATATATCGACCTCTCGCATCAATCTGGTTATTTGAACCAAACACAGGAAAAATGAACTCATTTTGAAGTATACCACAATCGTCAACTGTTGCTAAATCTGTACCAGTTAATATATCTTGTATACCAGTTAAGTCGTGAGATTGTCGAGTCCAAAACCCTCCTATATCAGAAGGTATAGCAAAATCTCTGTCGATTTTAAACGTTTTTTGTTTGTATAAAGGTTCATAGGCAAAGACATTGGTAGCATTAGTTTCTAATTGTTGTACATAGGTAGATTGAGTAGGGAAGTAGTCAGCATTACGATTCGCAACATATTCAATACTTCTTATTCGACTAGTTAATATAAATTCATTAAAGCCTTGACTAAAACCATATTTTTTACTATAATCAATTTTTGATGGATTTGTCTGGTCAATATTAGTTAAATATCCATTATTATGAGTTAAAAAATAATGCCCACCATTGTTATAAGAATTCAACGTTTCGACAGTTAATCCTTCATTGTTTTGTAAAATATCTAACCATGGCGTTACTGTTTTTAATTTATCATAATTGACATCATTGGTATTGTAAAAATTAGTTGTCGCAGTAAATGGTATATCTCCCACACCATTTTTATTATATTTAGCAGTCAAAAAATTATAATATTGAGATTCATCGCCAAACCAACTTAATTGTACAACATCGCCAGAAACAATTTCTTGTGGTATATTTCTATTCTCTACTTTAAAACCAAACCCTCCATCAATAGCAGTTGGTGAAGCATTTGGTGAGTAAGCAGCATTAGGAGATGTAAAATCCACGTCGTTACTATAAAAATTATAAAACTCATTTTCTTGTACTTGTCTAGTCCTAAAATATAATTTTAAATAACTATGGGCATTAGGGTTCAGAGTAACAAATTCGAAATGAGAAAAGACCACGTGTTCTTCATAGTTTACTCCTCCATTTTGAAAGGTTAATTTAGCATAATTATTTGGTATATAGTACCATTTACTTGTACCAAAAATTGCCTCCCATTTAGTCCGTGATATCAATAAGAATCTATCAGTAGGGGCTAATGGAGCCATTTCTGCGTTATTGTCTGTATTACCACAAGTCATATTCATAGTATTTATACCAAAATTTCTCCAGAAAAAATCATCGACTGCCAAAGAAGTAGAAGACGATACAGAACCGTCGACGTCACTATAAGACATCAAACTATGAGAAGAAAACTGGGCATTTAAATTATTAAAACCTGATTCAGATGGATTCTTACCACCATATTTATATAAGCCCACTAAGGCACTCTTATTAGTAAAATTGGTTTGTGTTGTAGATTCATCTGGGTCTAAACCTAATTTTTCATATATAGGAGGGAACTCATTATAATTGGTAAATTTATTATAACCAGCAACTCTATCCACTGTTCTACAAACACATATCGCATTTGGATTATCTTCAAAAAGTGTTGGACTACGGTTAGCAATATCTCCTAAACCACATTGGTAGTAAGGTATAGGATTTATAAATACCGCATAATCATAGGCATTTGGTGGGTCAGTGTTCACCAAATCCTCTCTACCTAAAGTTGTACCTTGGGGGGCTGAGAACGTTGTACCATTACTACCTCGATTGTTATCATTTATATTATCAATCTGAAGTATATACCATACTAAATTATTATCTGAACCATCTGGATTAAGAAACTTTACTATATCACCCTTCTTATATCCAGAACCTCCAGCCTCAAGAGTGTATGAAGTAAAATTACCAGACCCATCATAAGAAAATGCCATGGTCAAACCTGCTCCTGTCATCGTATTACCACCATCATTTCTCACATTTATAGCATTTATTGGTGCTGAAGTTGTATTAGCTGGACCAGTAGCATTATCTGGATTACCTGAACCATTATTATAATCTAAATAAAAACCAGCCCCTGTAGGTGTTGTACCTTCTTCTAAAAATATTCTTGGTGAACCTAATGTTATTTTTCTATAATCTGTAAAATTTTCACCCTCCATATTTACTGTTAAGCCATTTGTTATATATTCATTTTTACCTACTTGAAAAATCCCTCCCCATAATCTGTGTAAATTTAGATATCCCCATTGAGTTTGTGCTTCTGTTGCTAAATATGGATTTTGGTCTCCTTGTATTGTTATAGATAAAGTACAACCAATTGGATACCTATTTAAGATATTTGCTTTCAAAACTGTATCCACTCCGTCTATTGTATAAGTTTCATCGTGATTACCAGCATATATCACACAATAACCGTTCTCCCATCCGAACTTCCATCTAAGATTATTATTACTAAATCCTAATCTGGTTGTAGCACTATTCAATAAAAAGGGTGTTTCGTCGTCAATGCCCCCATTATGAAAAATACCTGAACAAAATTCATCTTCTCGACGTCTTACAGAATTATAGGCTGATAAGGCAACGTCTTCTAAGAGTTGGGCTGGTCTTTGTGTCATAGACACTCTGTTACCTGCTCCAGTTATAAAACTTCTTTCTAAGAAGTGATTACCAAAGTTAAAATTATTATTCCAATCAAAAGTTTGACAATATCGCTTTAATGCTACTTTTTGATAATTGTATCCTTGGTCAAACATTACCTTATTTACTAAAGCCCCTCTGGAGGTTATAGGAGGTACAGCCCCTCCATTAGCAGGTATAGGGTCCATCGCTGCTAAAATTCTTATTTGAAAATTAGTGGCTATACCACCTGCGTCATAGGCTGTATATAATCCAGTACTATTTGTATAGTCTCCGTCCCATTCTTCTAACTTCATATTACTATTACCTGCTAGTACTGCGGAGTAACAACCCTTATCACCTAAAACATTTGGTGTTAAACTAGCACCAGAACCTCCAGAATTTGTACTTACCGTTAAAACAGGTGGGGTCAACGTACCTGATTGAGGTGGATTATGCGAGAATGCACCATGGCTCTCAATCACTATGTTTTTTATTTGTCCTAAATCATCACACACTACAAAACCTCTAAAAGAAATGGCTTGGGTTTGCGGGGCTTGAACCGTTTCAATTATAGCATCTCCAGTTCTATATCCTATACCAGCATTAGTTATAGTAACATTATTTATAGGAAAATGGTCGGCTAGTGATGTTAAATTATAAGTTAAATCGGTTACTGTTGGGTACGTACCAGAAGAGTCAACAGTGGCTTTATGAAAAGTGTGGTTACCGGCTACAATATTACTACCTACTGAACTTATTTCAATGGCTTTACCATTATTAAAAGCGTTTTGACCAGTTATATCATTAGGATTATTTATTAAGGGTCGAGTTATATAATCATAAGAACACGTTTTACCATTAAATCCATCGTTTACTGTATATATTTCACCTAAAAGTGTATGGGTATTATCCTGTGAAGAACCACTGGATTCAAATTGTATAATTTCATTATCGACTCCTTTCATATCTAAAAATGTACTGGCACATCGAATCTCAGAACCTTTAGGTACAAATATTGGTTGGGCTAGAGTATTCTCCCATTCAGAATTATCATCGGATCTTTTATCTGCTAAATCGCAACTTGCTTCGATTACCTTAATATTTGGAGGTTCTTGAAAGTTAAGATTAGCATATGGGCTATTCTGCGAATTAGCAGTTTGAGGATTTTGAGTCGTTCTGGGCATTATAATATATATAGATAAAAATATTAAAAAAATTATATTGTTATAGATTATAAAAAATGTATCAACCGTCCAACAATATGCCCTTAAACTCATATCAGGTGGTTTCACCTGCCGATAATCAAACAAATTTTTTAGCTGGTCAAACTATAAGACTTACTATACCGAGGTCAACTGGATTTTTTGACCCCCACACCTCTAATTTAAGAATCCAAGTAGCAGTAGAAAATATGAACTATAAAATGGCTTTTTCTCAGTCTTGTGGAGTCGCTTCACTTATTGATATGGTACGTGTCTCAGTTGGAGGTCAGATTATATCAGAAACTACAGAGTACGCCACTCTCCGAAAATTATTTTGTGATTACACAGAATCTTTACCAATTCAACAGCGTAGAGCCGTTCAAACTGGACAACACGACTATATTTTACAAGACACCGCTGTAAATGGTACAGGTTGGTTACCATCGGGTGCTAACGTCGGGCCATTAGGTGTATCAAGTGGTAGTGTATTAGGTCAACCATTAAATGGAGATGCTTCAACAAGTATCGCTGCTTCAGCCAAAGACTGTAAATATTTAATGACTTTAGATGGTGTAGGTTTATTCGAGATGCTTCAGGTCGTACCTTGTATAGCCATTGGAGATATTTTATTAGAAATCAGATTAGTTCAGAACAATGCCGATGCCCTTAAGGTTTTACCTGCTACTTCTATTGCTCACAAATGTACAGCCATTACCAATACAGACACAACAGTTGTATTTAATCCCACCGTAGCAGGTGAAGGTTTTAAAGGTTTCACTAATATGGCTAATAGTCCTTGGGCAATTGGTATGCGAATTGGTGTTCTTGATGCTGCTGGAGATATTATTGCCCCCACCGCCCCGCACGATATTACCGCAATGGCTCAAGACAACGACACTGGGGCTATTACACTCACTTGTTCGGCTTTCAATGCTAATGAAGCAGGTGGAGATGCCCGAATAGTGATATTAATGGGTACAGATTCAGTCCAAGCAGTAGCACCTACAACAAGATTTGTGGTAAAAAGAACAGATTTATTATTAAGTATTGTCAGACCACCAGAACAATATATTGCTTCAACAATGGCTAAGGTTAATGAAGGTATGGTTATTGATTTAAATGCCTATACAACTTATCGAGCCACTTTACAACAGGCAATTAAGGCACAAACTATCGAAATACCTTGTTTTGTATCGAGAGCAAGAGCAGTTTTATCTATACCAAGAAAACAAGATGATGGAGCGTTAACCATCAATCACGCAACAGATAGAGATTTAAATGGACAATATAAAGCAATGAAAAATTACAGGTGGCAAGTTGGTACAACTTATTATCCTAATCAACCAGTAGAATTAGCACAGATGGAGTCGACACTTCATTTTTCAGCCCAACACATTGTAGAACTCGAAAAATCCTTAGTCGCTTGTAACTTACCAGTTCGCTCTTTATTGAAAGTAAAACAGAATTTTGTGGTAGGACGTGCCTTAGCCAAACACGGGGCTTCGGTCAACTTGACTTCATCAGGATTAAGGTGGTACGCAGAATATCACACAGCTGGTGACCCTAATATCCCTCTTGATGTGGTTTCATTTGTAAATCATATAACACGATTAGTGATAAATCCAGAAGGAGTTCAAGTTCTGGTGTAAATTATATATAAAAATTTAAAATAAATATATTGTTATAGATTATAAAAAATGTCTAACTCAATAGCAGTCCAGCAAAAAAGATTTATCCGATTAGCCCCATCCAATAATAGTACTGTGGGCTACAGTCCATCAGCCTCTCAACCTATTATAAGGTTTAGCGTAGCAGATACCATGGCTACAGCAGATATGAAAGCAGCTCGATTAAACTTTCGTGTACGTATTAACCCAACAGCCGACGCTGCTTCTCAGGTAGCGATTGGTGATGATTTTAATATTGATAGACGTGTAGGTTTATCAGGTGTGGTAGACCAAGTTATTGTTTCATCAAGACGATATGGCTCACAATTAGAAGCAGTCCATAATATGGGACGGCTTAATAGTGCTTGGTACGATTCATTATATTCACCAAAACAGATGATGTCAAATAACAACCTTCAGACCAGAGCGGTTGGATACGGACGTTACGACCGTATGTCTGGAGACTATTCTAATGCCTCAACTCTTAACGACAATGGGTGGAAGTATATGAGAAAACAGTTAATTACTGGTGCGGGTTCAGCCACAGGTAAAAGTTCAGATTTACTCGATTGTTCTATACCTCTTCATTTAGGTTTATTTCAGTCGCAAGATGTAAATCTTAATACTGTTGGTGGATTAGAAATTGCTATTTATTTACAGAAAGAAAGGTTTTTATTTAATGGTACTGGAGCAGGAAAACCCACCGCTGTTGCTTCTTACACCCTATACGATGTCTCGCTAACTATCCCATTACTTTATTACAACGCCAATCAAATCGCTGCTTTAAATTCACAGCCTGAAAAAGCAGTAGAATTTATGCGATGGACTTCAATTTATTCAGTATTAGATTCAACCTTTACCAGTATAGCACACAGATTAACTCTAAGGTCGTTGCTAAGTAGTATTCACAATTTTCAACCAACCCAATCAATTAACGATTTAGATAATAATAACTTCGCACTTAAGGCTATTGGTTTAAATGAACTAACTGTATTAAGAGATGGTGTTAAGCACCCTTATGAAAAAACAACTATTGTCGATAAAAAGGCTAATAATACTCTTATAAACTTAAGAAACACAACCGAAGCAGAAGTAAACAATGAAGCCATTTCAGCATATCGAGCCCCTAAGGATATATTGTACTCCCAGATTATACCTGAAAATTTAGTAGGTGTTGCTGGTAACAATGAAGGTCATCACCACATGGGTGTAAACTATGATTTATCAGCAGGTTCAGGATTAGATGTGGCTGGAGTCATATCATATGATATTAAGAGTAAACTCGAAGAACAAACTATGCCTACACCTACCGATACAAATACAGAATCGTACGCAATGTACAGTTTCTACTTGGATAAACAATCATTGATGATTACACCAAGTGGTATCGCATCTATGTAAATATATATAGTTATAAAATTGAAAAAAATAATATTGTTATAGATTATAAAAAATGTCTAATTCTATGATTCCATCAGTTCTCATTCAAAACTCAGCAGTTAATGAAAATCAAGATTCGATTCTCAACACTGTTAGGCTCACACCCAATTCCTTCTCAAATAATACTGTCGTTTTTGTATTACCCAAATCTGGTACAGTCCTTGACCACAACTCCTCCCTTGTATGGTCTGTATCTTGGGACAACTATGACAATACTAAATTGAGTGGTAACCAACGTGTTGCCTTAAAACAGTTCAGTGGTGCTTTAAATACCTTACAAAGGGCTAGACTCTATGTTGGTGGTAGATTACTATTCACCAATCAAGATGTCGGTCAAACTGTCAATATCGACAAATTAAGCACTAATCCTGACCACTTATGTGAAGTAGAAGACGTAAAACTTGGTTCTCAACACTCATATCGATTCTCAACCAATGGTAAAGTCAAGGCAGGACACGACAATAGTACTGCTAAACCATTATATAATAGACTATCACGTGCTATTGGTTCTTATTCAGAAACAGCATCAGCGAATAAGTCGTTTGAAGCGACTATTTTACTTCACGATATGTTTCCTGCCTTAAAAGGTGGATTACAATTACCTGTTAAATATTTAAAAGAAGACGTACGAATTGAAGTTGATTTTGAAACTTCATTTGACGAAACAGCCGTATGTATTAAACAGACTGATGCTCTTGCTGGGTTTTCAATGTCTGTCAAAAATCCATTATTGTATTTAGATTACTTATCTTATGACCCAGTCGTAGAGGCTGGTATTGCCGAGTCAATGGTTCAAGGTATAGCCATACCTTTTAGAGAGATTTCATACATTCAAAAATCTATACCACAAAACACAACCGATGCTGTTGTAAATGAAGATATACTCCTTGGATTTCAAGGTAAATTACTTATGAAAATATATGTATCCCATAGATTTTCGGATACTATAACGGGTTTAAATGCTGGAGATGGGGCAGAAGGCGGTGCTACAGTTACTGGTTCACAACGAATGAATGGTAGATGCCGAAGTCAACGTGGTGAAACTTTTGAGTACAATTTAATTGTAAACGATATATTCATTCACGACCAAAATGTGGATACAGCATCACAACAATATAACTATTTAGGATTGACCAAACAAAATCCAGTATATGCTTATCCTAACAATTTTGATTATTACTCTGTGGCTTGGAATGGCGGAGTCGCAGCAGCCGATTTAACAGATGGCAATATCGAGATTGGAGGTGATGAAAGAGTGGTAGCGGTTATTACAGCCGAAGCCGTTAGAGATGGTACATCTAATAATGGTTCTTGGATCGGATTTGACTTATCTAAATATGGTCCAGATGGAGGCGTGAACCCTCAAAATTCAGGCTTCAGAGTGGGTTCAACTCCTATTATCTTAAGACTTAGCCAGAAAGGTGCTGCTAATAACCAGAGTCCGCAAGGGGCTGCTAAACAAGTAGACGTATTCTGTGAATCGGTTAAGATATTACAGATAAGAAATGGTTTGGTTGACACCATAGACGCGTAGAGCATTACCGTGGCTTATCAGCCAGCCCGTGAGTCGGCAAGATATAATCTGCTCAAATGGACGCATTTCCGTATCCCTTTTATTATAATAGTTGAGTTGCGGTTTTGCGTTGTAAAAACCGA
>TARA_R110001606_G_scaffold88448_2_pt1 | contig 11048 bp, 23 predicted proteins | sample TARA_R110001606 | Tara Oceans TARA_R110001606 (sample SAMEA4398315) | marine metagenome | biome: Polar Biome; feature: [SRF] surface water layer (ENVO:00010504); material: water (ENVO:00002006), including particulate matter (ENVO:01000060) such as... | depth 5 m
CAGACGTTAATCCATAACCATATCCATATTTTGAGCTGTGGCGCTCAACTAAAAAATAACCTGCACCACCTGTTCCTTTTAAATAAGAGTCTTTCCCAAGTTTAACCCTCTTAAGACAATCAGCAAACTTCAAATCCATCTCGTTGGATGCGTTTAAGGTTATATTATTCATTCCTCGCCTACTTTCAAATCTCTATCAATTTTCTCATTAATAGCATCTACTATAAATTGACCTACTGAATCTTGAAACTCTCCAGCTTCTTTTTCAGTTTTAAATTCGTATTGAATAAATCCCCAGCCTCTAATATTTGCTATCAACCTATCACCACTTTTATCACATTTAGTGAAAACACCTGTTCCGTATCTAGGGTCATAGGTTACTTTGTTTTTGAAATATTTCTTTAAGTTCATCCCTCGCCTACTTTCTCATACAACAAGCAGGAATCCTTTAGTCCAATATCATCTAATGAGCTTCTTAGGCTTCTCACCATTTCCCAAAGTTCAGGGTGTTCTTTCTTTTCAATTGGTTTCCAAATATTTAAATCTTTAGGTGCTCTGTAACAAATCCTATCTAAGTTGCTTAACTCATATTCAATAGTTGCTACTGCCGATTGTAACTCTTCTGCACAATCGTGAAACTTGTCTAAAAACTCTTCACTATTATCAGCGTTTGTCATATTACTCCACCATTTCATATTCATGAACATCGCCACATGTTTCAACTTTACTATCAATATTTAACTTGACAGTATAAACACGATAACCCTGAGCCGATCTTGAAGTATAATAAACAACCCTATTCAAACATGCTTCTGATACATTACGATAATTAGTTTCTGCAATGACAGCATCCGGTCTGTCATCACAACCAATCACCAATAACACAATTATAATACTTAAATATTTCATGATACCCATTCTTTCTTTTTAATGTCATATTCCAAATCTGATAGTTCATACAACATATTAATACAACGATTTGTATCAGAACGTGACCTACTAATACCACACTCACCGTCTTTCCAAATGTAGTGGTATTGAACAAACCCATTCTTAGATGCTATGATATAGTAACCCTCTTTCTTAAATGGATTACCCTTCTCATCACGTTTTTGATATACTCTACCGACCAATAAAGGCTCATCATTCATCATCATATAACTTTTGATATTTTTAATCCAACTCATAGTTTATTCTCTTCCCATTCTAGTTCATATCCCAAAGCTTCTTCAGCCTTCCATAGAATATCATAAATTGTATCTTCAAGCTCTTTAACCTTAGCTTCTAATTCTTTGATCTTAGCTTCTGATTCTTTAATCTTTTGTTCATCACTCATATAGTACTCTTTCTTCACCGTTATCTAAAACTGATACTTTAACAACTGATCCACAACCAAAGTCTTCATCACCTTCAGGCATATAGTTATCTGCAATATAATCTAACTCACATGATGTAAACTCTTCCATATAAAAATCCTCTGCATCATAATCGTGTGGTGAGTTAGTAACACCTGATTCGATCTCGGGACTAAATCCATCAATCTCCATAGTTTCGAACCCATATAGGAACTCACACCATCTCTCTACAAACAATAAGTTATAAACCTCTGAGTACATATCAAATACATTCTCTATCAATGTCTCATCATCTGTACCATTACGTGCAACCACTTTAACTTCAATAGTTCTCATATAGTAACTCCTGTCAAATGTGTAACAATATTATCCGAATCTAGATTATCAGACATATAAACCTCAGCACTTTCTACAGAACCATATACACCCTCATAGTAATAGTTAACAATAGAATCTAGTATCATATCATCTGCTTGCCCACTATCTTCATTAATCTCAACACTAGCTACTTTAATCCTCATCCAAGTGATATCATTATCATCAGACTCTAATTCTTCACAGCAGATATACGCATACATATCTGTCACAATTATTCTACTCATATAGTAACCTTATTCCTTTTCAACAAAATATTCATACTCAGGATCTTTATCCCAACCTTGCTCATCAGCCATATCCATTGCTAAGTCATGTGCTGTATCAAAGTCAATGACATCATCACCTACATCAATAATCTTCTTCTCAGTGATGACTCTAAAGATTTCTATTTTCATACTTGACCTCCCCATTGTGTGGCCATAGCCAAAGCTATACCTTTGAACGTTTTACTTCTATGAGTGGATCTATCCATACCTTTAGGAATCTTATTGATCCATACTGTTCTAGTACGTTTAACACCCTTCTTATTGATCCAAGTAACCATCTCACCCTTACCAACAACATTAGTATGTTCTAACTTAGGTAAACCTTTAATCCACAAACAAGTAGTCTTTTGTGCTTCATCCCCAAACTGATATGGTTGAATGATTTGAGTTGGCTTCTGATACTTAGTAGACATAATCCCAACAGGATTCTCAATAGCTATCTTAGCAATAGGTGCATTGATCATCTTCATAAAGAAGTCAATACCCTCTTGTTGACGTCCATCTGCGATCTTAGCAGGAAACCAACGAGCTCCACTTGTTGCTAGATGAGTACATGGTGGAAAGGCTATCATCATGTCATACTTACCACTATAGGCCTCTTCAATTGCATCACCCTCAATATGCCACTCAGGATTGGTTCCTGTAGTTGCTTTGATGTCACATGAATATGCTTCATGTCCTAATGCTCTCAATTGCTTAGTCACTGCTTGACTCTCTTCACACGCTACTAATACTCTCATTTTAAATCTCCTCAGACTCGTTTGGTTATAATATAAAGATAGAACAAATACTCTAGTTTGTCAACCCCTAGCTGAAACGTTTTACAATGTAAACTTCGCGGTACGAGGTCTTTGTAAACTTCTATGCAAACTCCTTATACTAAGGAGTTCCTTGCATTCTTTAGACAGTCCAAGTATGCACCTAGCTCTTTAGTTGATTCAAATAAATCCAAAGATAAGCCATCTAAATATAATGACTCTACTCGCTCTACAAGATCTTCATAGTCAGACTCAAACTTTGACAAGCTCTCGTTGTATTCTTCCTTGTCAGCTAATAATTCTCTCATCTTAAATCTCCTTCATTCATTGATATACACAATATAGAACTTTTACAACAAGGTATGTAAACTATTGTGTAAACTTTAATTTTTGTCTCAACTGATTTAGCTTAGTCTTTCGTCTAATTAAGCTCTTAGTGTATAATCTCTTAATATCCACTTGTTGAGTACCATCTATCATTACGACAGTCTGATAGATTAACTCTAATTGATAATATTTAATTTCTTAGAGCTTTGCTCTCTTATTAACACTTCTCAACTCCGTCACCAAAAAAAGGGTATTTGGAGGAGTTTTTTTGGTGGGATTTTTTTTCTAAAGGTAGTCTAAGACTCTCTAACAGTTTCTAAGACTCTCTAACAGTTTCTAAGACTCTCTAACAGCTTCGGGGGTACCTAGGGTTAATGGTTGAACTCTTAAGCGGAGAGGCTTAAGTCCTGGGGTGCACCCGGGTAGTACACATCTGTCATAAAAAGGGCTTAACACGTAGGGCATAGGCTAACAGCTAGGCCTCCTGACTAATAGATTCTACCCCATATAGGAACAATATCTACCTCATATAGGAACCCATTGCTCATATAGTGCACCAGTATACACGCTCATATAGACACTCATATAGTGTACTCATATAGTATACTCATATAGTGAAATCTACATTGTAAACTTTTATTTGCGAATGTTTTACAAAGCAAACTTTGGGTAAACTTTTGCCCAAGGGGTGTTGGATCTCAACTAATTTCGTAAGAGACAACTTTGTAAACTTTTTGTAAACTTTATTTTGATGGGTTGACGAGTTGCTCATTAGTTTCTATCTTATTATTAAGGAAAAAGCGATAACTTTGTAAACTATTAAAGTTTACAAAGTCACTACAGTGATCTTAGTCTTTATCTTGAAAGGTATTAGATATGCACCAGATGGCAAGGACACAGCTGATGATTCCGAATAGGATTTTTAACGGTTCATATCCATCCCTCACTATAAGACCTACATGGATTACTGTTCCTATAGTGTTGAATATGAATCCTATTAAGTATATGTTGCCCATTGTATTGTTATCCTTAGTCTAGTAAGTCTAGCACTTCATCTAGTTTGTCATTATTGATTTGCGTGGATTTAAACTTTGGTTTGTGTCTACTGCTCTTAGACTTAGATTTGATATCGAACTGACTCACATTGAACTTGATTAACTCCTCCTGCGTATATGGCTCTAGGCGATCCTCATGCTTGCCCCAAATATCATGGGTATATTTCACCATAAACTTATCATCTTTGATCTCTGTAACTTGGCCGAATTGTCTATGCTGCTTGATCCATACAAAGTCATTCGCCTGGAGTACTTTCATACTGTTAGTCATTTAGTTATCCTCTTCTAGGGCATCTAAGCCCATGTAGTCTGGTAGATATTGTTCAAAGTCTTGCACCATTTCTTTTAGTTCTAAGAACGTCAAGTTGTCTAACTGATCCACCTAATACTCCTTAGATAAGAAGTTAGGGTGGACAGTCCAATTAGTTGTTCCGATCTTCAACTTGACGTTCTTAGAACAGATCTTTTGGATTTGTCCCATTTGCTTTCTACCTTGTTTATCCATGAAGCTTACTTCGTCACCAACATTGAATTGGTTCATCTTATGTTGAGCTCTGATGTCTCTTGCACGTTTAATTGTTTTCATTAGGTTCTCGTAGTCTTGTTCGCTTAACTGAGCTACTTGTAGTGCTGTGATCTGATTGATATCCATTATTATTTCCTTAGGTTGTTTTCTTTATTAATATCCATGATGTAAGCCATTGCTTCATCTAAGTCTTCTGTCATCAATAGGTACTCCATAGAGTTATCCGTCTCAACTACAAAATAAGTCTTTTCGTTTATATCTGGACAGTGTTCTAATAAGTAATGAGATGAGGTCTTATACAAAATTTCTTTATTCATATCAAATCCTAGTTGTTTTCTTTATTAATTTAATAATAGAAATCCATAAAGGATTTGTTAACCCTTTATGAATTATTTTACATTGTAAACTTTAGTGATAGGCTACGTAGATGTCCTTAGTGTGAGTGACTTTGCAGAGTGAACATATTGAGCAATCACCGCCACAGTTGAAGTTTGAGTTTGAGATAGTCTTAAGCTCTGCCTTAATAGCTGCAGTATTGTTCTTGTATGATCTGAATGCATTTTTGAGCTTAACTGCTTGGAATGAATTAAGACCTTTACGCTTAAAGTCTGAAGTATTGAGTGTTAAATTCTTAGGCATGAAGAGATGAGTGTTGTCATCAATAAGATCACTTCTATGCGTGTAAGTGTAGAACTTAACGTCGGGCATTGACTCAGCCAAAAAGATAAGTTTATGTAGGCAAGCTTCAGAGTGTAAGTCACCAGACTCATTGACTCGAATATATTTGATAGGAGTTGAGGCCTTGTGGTTCTTGCGAGTGTTAATTGCTTTGCTTAAATCCTTAACGATCTGCTCGTATGGAGTAGTCAACCAATATTTCTCTTGGTGTCTGCGTGCTGCTAAGGGAGCAGGATATTGTTTCTCTGCTTTAAGTGCATAGCAATCAATATTACATAAGCCTTTGAGTTTAGCAGCACAGTCTGTTGCCGAGCCCATATTAAAGATCAAGGTGTCTTTGCCTATCTTATTATTTCCGATTGAATATTTGAACTTCATAGCGATCTCCTCATTTGTATACTACAATAATAGAAACTTATGCTGATTTGTTAACCCTATAGAAATTATTTTACATTGTAAACTTTCCTATATGAGGTCCTATATGAGCAAGGATACCTGTTAGAATGCAATTGTTGAGGTGTCTAATAAGTTTACAAAGAGTTTACGTTCCCTATATGAGCCCTATATGAGCAAGGATAAGAGTCAGAGTGTCAGTCCGAATGGCTGAAAAGTTTACAAAGAGTTTGCAATGTAAACAAATAAAGTTTGCACAACTAGGGGTTGACAAGACTTGTTGAATTTGCTATCTTTTGTATAGGCCAAAGAGATAACTTTGTAAACTCTTTGTAAACTTTAATCCGATGGGTTGACAAGATCAAAACAATTAGCTATATTCTAGTAAGGAAAGAGCGATAACTTTGTAAACTATTAAGTTTACAATAGCAATTGGCAAGATCTAAAAGTTTACAAAGAGTTTACAAAGTTATCTCTCGGCCTCGGAATCCCGAATACCACAATTAAAATAAAAATAGAAAAAGGATTGACTTTCGTCAACCCCTTTTCTGATAGTTTTACATTGTAAACTTATCCAAGTAGTGCACACACATCATCTACTTGAGCTTCGTCAACATTAATGCTAGCACGACCTTTTTTATTATGCTTTGCATACGTCATCTTATGAGCTCTTGCAGCATACTCACCTTGAATTTGGAGCCCAGCTACACCCAGGATAAGGCGAGTTGACTTTGTCCCATGAGGGATGCGAGTGATCGAGATCGGTGCTTCGCCTAGTTTGCCATGATACCCATTTGCTTCATCACCCTCGAGATTCAAACGACCCTCATATAGAGCCGTTAGGACCTTGTCACCCACTGAATCAAGTTTAGCGTTGCCCGTTGAGCGTTTCTCTTTGATGTTCTCTAGAGACTTCTCGAACGACAAGCGGGCTTTGGATTTGGCCTCTTTGATTTCCACTTGCATAACTTTAGTTGATGCTTTTGAGGCCGATGCTGATTTAGTTGATGCTTTTGTTGTTTTGATTGCTTTGCTCATTTTGAAGTCCTTTCGTAGACTTTGTTTGTTTTAATAAATTTAGTAAACTTTTTGTATCTTGTCAACCCTTAAGTTGTTTATTTTACATTGTAAACTATTTGTTTTTTTCTAATAGCTTAAATAAAAACACACAGCTTGCAAGTAAACCTATCTTAATCCATTGCACTTTTTTGATTTTATTACCTTAATTTGTTATACAAAATATAGAATATATTCTCATTTTGTCAACCCTCAATTTTAATGTTTTACATTGTAAACTTTAAATCTAAGTATCTCCGCAGCTAAGGCCTCTTATTATGTGAGTGCTCTTAGTTACTTTGATATATCAAATATAGATTAATCATAGTATATGTAAACCCTTTATACTAAGTAAATTGATTTGTTTACAATGTAAAACATTAAAATTAAGGGTTGACAAGGCCAGGTATTTTTACTATCTTTTGTATAGGCCAAAGAGATAACTTTGTAAACTCTATGTAAACTTTTGTTTCTAGGGGTTGACTTGATGGTTTATTTTTCTATCTTTAATTGTAGCGCTTCGCCAAGAGATAACTTTGTAAACTTTACGCAAACTGTTGGATGTGGGGTTGACAAGCTTACTACTATTTTCTATCTTTAATTGTAGTGCTTCGCCAAGAGATAACTTTGTAAACTTTACGCAAACTTTTATCTAAGGGGTTTACAAGGGCTAGTTTATTACCTATATTCCCTATGGGATGGGATGCTTCGCTTTTTAAAAAGAGATAACTCTGTAAACAATTAAGTTTACAGAGTCTTTAGTTTAAGCCTTTTCCCAAAGACAAGTCTCTTCGTCCAGCTCGAAGTGAAATCCTCTAAAGCTGATCTGTTTGATAAAACAGGCATCGAACTCGCCATTGTTGTTATCTACAAAGAAATCCGATGCATAGAGAGCATCGTCTAATTTCTCTAAATACTTGGTGAAGTCCTCGTATATTCCTAACGGTATTGAGTTCCCTAAGTCTTTAAACATAATCTAATCCTTTGTTGTTTGGTTATAATACTAAGATAGAATAACTATCTGATTTGTCAACCCACTATCTAAGAGTTTACAAAAAGTTTACAGAGTCTTTAGCATACCTCCTTGCATGCGTTAGTTAACACTTGTTTGAACTCATAGTCGTTGTCTACTTTCTCAAGCAATGTAACCAACTCAGCTACCTTATTCTTAACTTCTAATCCTCTAGGATCACAGTGATTAAGATTCTCAATCTCATAGTGTTTGATTATTTCGGCAACATCTTCGCTAAGACACGAGTTATCAGTATCACCAACTACTTGATCATCTTGAGCAATCCAAATAATGTCATCTTCACGATGGTCACTATCTATCTTGTTGAAGATGGTTGCATGGTAAGTATCTAAGTTAGCTGACACATAGACAAACTCTCTATGCCAATTATCTTGAGTCTTAACTACTTCACCTGGAAGGTACATTCCGCCTAATATTTTTGTTGAATTCATAATAAGTCTCCTAGTCGTTTGGTTATAATATAATAATAGAAAATAAATGAGATTTGGTAACCCCTTATATTAAGAGTTTACACAAAGTTTACAAAGTTATCTCTTGGCGGAAATAGCAAAAGAGTTGACTCTTGTCAACCCTTTTCTTTCTTATTTAATTAACTTCTTGAACATCACCAATGGATGTTTCAATTTGGTCACTACAATGTTCCCAATCAATTTCATGGTCATTCTCACCAGTCTTTTCGAGTGCTAGCTCTTCAGCTTCTTCGGCACTCTCAGCTTCAATTTCCAATGTATGAGTTGAGTACTCAGAATAAACTCGTTGAACTTCAATTTTAAATTTAGGCATCTTATATCTCCAATGCTTGTTTAAGTTCATCAACATCACTAGACTCAAATTGTAATACAAATTCAGTGAATGCTCCATCCGCATAATTAATTGAACCTGTCCAAGCTAGTGTGTTATAGATTTGGAAAGTGTCCCATCCTTTTAGTTTCACCAACTCAATTGTCTCTTGGTAGTTATCTCTTATCCATCCGTTAAGTTCTTCGTTAGGTTGGAATCCAGCTTCTTTTAATAATTTCATCATGGCCATGTTATACTCTCCTTAAGTTGTTGATATATCAAATATAGATTAATGATGCTCTTTGTCAACCCTTTATACTAAGTAAACTGATTTGTTTACAATGTAAACAATTCACCCTTAGGGTTGACAAGGTTAAGATAGTTTACTATCTTTTGTATAAGCCAAAGAGATAACTTTGTAAACTCTATGTAAACTTATATCCCCATAAGTTTTGCTAAGTCATCTAGTTTAGTTTCACATACTCTCTCATCTTTATTGTTTAATTGGTATTGCATGAACTTCCATGCACGAGCTCCGTACTCTCCACCAACCTCAAAGGTGTCAGTATCGGTCTCAACCTCTATGTAGTACCTTGCAGCGAGTCCTGCAAGCTTCTTACGTCTTCTAATAGTGACACCCAAAGAGGTCTCTCCAACATTATATTCACCATAATATTCAGACACATCAAACTCAATTCCATACTCGTCATCCCATACATAATCTTCCTCATCTTTCAAGATGAACTCTGAAGAATGTACGGCCATCAATATATTTTGCAATATTGAGTCTTGTAATTTTGATCCGGTTGTCTTAAGTTTGGATAAGGAACCTAGTGTTGTTTTTCTTGGCATCGTGTAAATCTTTCTTTAAACTCAATTATAAACAAAATATAGAATTAGTTTATATTTTGTCAACCCTTTTTTTGTAAACTTTATTGTAAACTTTTATTAATATTGGAGTAAGGACTATTCCAAAAGGAACTAGTAAAAAGAATACTAAAAAGATAAACTTTTCAAAATTATTTAAATCGGCCAAAAACTTTAGTTTTAATTTCATGATGCATCCTCAATTGGTTATAAGACTAAGATAGAATAAATTGAGTTTTTGTTAACCCCTACTATCAAAGTTTACAAAGAGTTTACAAAGTTGTCTCTTAGGTGGAAATAGTAAAGGGATCAACTTTCGTCAACCCCTTACTTGTTTCTTTTACATTGTAAACTATGATAACTGTCTCATTGGTACATCTTCAGGATTTACATCAGCATTAACATATGCATATGGAACTCTTCCCAATACTACAGCATTCCAAGTCTCTGCATGTTCTTTAGCTTCTTCTAATGTATCTGCTTGACAGTAGAATTTGTCTGTATCTTCTTGTAGTAAGTAGTATGTTTCTTGTGACATCTTGATATCTCCTTAAGTTGTTGATATATCAAATATAGATTAACTATCTACTTTGTCAACCCTTAAATTGAATTGTTTACAATGTAAACATAGAACGTGGTGGTCTGTGATTGAGAGTCTACGAAAGGATGACCACCACGTTCTTGCATCCGGTCAGTTGGATGTTATAGCATACATGATTCTCTATCTTCTTTCCAAACGTAATCATTTGTATAATTGTATATATCGCCACATGCCTTGTCTATGAACCCCTTGGAGTACGTGAGACAACTAGTAAATTGATCTGCTAGTACCTCAACTTCAAAAATGTCAATGAGATAATCCCCTTCTCTAACCCGGTATTCGCATACACTCAAAGGATATGTTCTTGTGTTCTGCACAACGAGATCAGTCAAACAAGAACCTATGTTATTATTTAAATCAACTTGAATATTTGGGACCGTATGTTCAGTCTTTATAGATTTCACCCCTATGCTATCACAACCAACTAATATTGTGTCCAGTTTAGTGACGACTAGGGTGTCCTGTGCAATGATAGTGATTTCTCGATCCGCTGCTATGGCAGGATCTTCCGCGACTAGACAGCCTGCCAATAGAATTCCTATTGCTAATAGTATCGTTTTCATATGTTTTCCGTTTCTGAAGTTGTTCCGAATGTGTTGCCGGTTGATGATGAACCATATAATATTTTCATTTATACTTCCTCAATTTAAAATATTGAACAAGGCAGGATTTAAACCTACTCTTACATTTAATGGATCCTCCCAGACTTGAACTGGGGACCTGCGCATTATGAGTGCGATGCTCTAACCAACTGAGCTAAGGATCCTGGAGCACGTTAAGGTGTGCGATAACCTACCGGACTTTCCCGGTCGTCTAATCATAAAGCTAAGACTTATACATCGGTGGAATTCGAACCACCACCCTCGTCAGACAGGGCGCAGACCGGCATGCAACTTGTGAGATAGGATCGTCATCCGCACTCTGGCTTTAAAATATCGTTAAATCTCGTATTAACCCTTTTTAGTCTTTGCTTCT
>TARA_R110001606_G_scaffold137215_1_pt1 | contig 11038 bp, 1 predicted proteins | sample TARA_R110001606 | Tara Oceans TARA_R110001606 (sample SAMEA4398315) | marine metagenome | biome: Polar Biome; feature: [SRF] surface water layer (ENVO:00010504); material: water (ENVO:00002006), including particulate matter (ENVO:01000060) such as... | depth 5 m
CCGATGCCGTTATGCTATTTGCTGCCATTTTATCTGCTGTTATAGTATCCGTTACCATCATACTACCGTCTATTAGCCCTATTATAGCCACAAAGTTTGTTCCATTGTAGGTTACTGCTTTTGCTGCATTACCTGCCGTAGTACTCCTCAACAATATTGAATCTCCTGATAGGACTGCGCGACCTATACCAGTAGAAAAAAGACCTTTAGCGGTAATTACATTATAAGATCCTGAGTTTGTAACAAACTTAGCTATATTAGCGTCGGATAGGTGCAAAGTAAGAATGGCAGGGAATGAGGCTTCTATGCCAGCGGGACCAGCGGGACCTGATATTATGCCTCCATTTGTCCAAGTACCAGTAGCTACAATAGTTTGGGTTGTAGCGCTTGTAACAAAAGCTTGCTTCGTGTGCAAGTAAGGTAGAGATGTTGTTGTCGCCGGCGCAGTAGTGCACCAATCATTAGATTTGGACGCACTATCTCCTATGCTAGTGTTAGGGCTATTAAATTCAACCGCCCCACTACTAAAAGTTACAGTAGCAGAAGTATTAGGAGTAGAGTTTGAAGCAGTAATAGCTGCTGACAACTTGTATATAGTTATAGTTTTTGTAGAAGGGCCTGGAGGACCTGCTACGGAGAACGTTCCGTTCAATGTTAAGGTTCCAGCTGACGCATCGTAAACTAGGTTATTATTAGCGTTAGTATTACCTTTCCCAAGAGAAAAGTTTCCGGCAGAGTCCAAGAAGAACCCAGCTACTGTAGAACTAAGAGAGCTCTTATTGTTACTATTAATGAAGCCAGAAGTTCCAGATCCAGGTGCCAAGGTGAACCTATTAGCCACGTTTAGTTCATTAGTAAATGTGCTATTTGCACTCAAAGATTCAGCTGCTAAGGTGCCATCTACAATTACGCTGCCGCTAAACTCTTTTACTACAGGCACACTAAAAGAGGTAGTACCTGCACTAGTTCTTAGCGCATAAGTGAGTGCTGCTCCTGACTTAAATACACGAGTTGCAACCACGGTCGCATCTTCAGCATTTTTAATTGTTATCTTATCATTTCCTACTATTCTTCTTTCTTGGTTATCTCCGTCAACTACAATACTAGTGTCTGAAGTTACTAATCCTACAAAGAGGGCCGCGTTAGACGCACTAAGATTGCCTGGAGCTGCCCACGCAGTTACCATAGCCGAAGTTAGAAGAGTATTATTAGTATCCCAAGTAGGTGAGGAACCGAGAGTATATGTAAACCTGCCCCCAACTCTCTGGCTCAGAGGTACTTTGACAAACTTGAATACATAACTGCCAAGTACTCTATCGTTATTTGCATTGTCTGATAATACGCACTTAAAGGACGCTTGCTTTATAGCAGGGGTTGCTATTATGCCTGCGATAGAGTTTAAGCTAAGAACACCAGTATTACTGATGTTTACCTGACCGTATGTTGCGGAAGCATTCGGATAAGACCCAGTAATAGTAGGAGAATTAGCCCCTGTTACTCCTCCTGTAAAGTTGCTTAAAGTTATTTTGTAAGTTTTGGTAGTAGTGCCGCTAGGTGCGTAAGTAAAGGCAGTACCGTCTGTATGTATAACAGTAGTACCTGAAGTAAAGTCGTTTACAGTTACTCCCGCTGAGTTCATGAAAAAAGTATGGTTAAGATTCTCAATAGAGGCGTTATGGCCTACATCGTCTGAGGGGTCTGAAAAAGTACCAATTAAAGCTAGATTTGTCCACTCACTCTTTGTAATATCTACGGAGTCTGCCACAGAGGATATACGCTTATAAACCTGATATGCATTTTTAGCATTAGCACTAACTGATTGACGGCTTGTGTACCAGCCAGTTCCTGCTGCCACTCCGTTTATAATCTGCCCCGCACCATCTATAGTCATATCAGAGTCTTGCCCTGAGGCTACTCCTGTAATTGTACCGTGATTTGCGCTGTTATCTATAGATACTGTAAGGGTGGGAAAGCTATCGCCCGTAATATTACTTATAGAAAGAGAAGAGTTTGTTGCCTTGTATAAGTATATATCAGCGGTATCAGTAGTAGGAGTAGCTACAGCTATGCCTTGTACGCCGCTAGCTGAACTTATAGGTGTAAACGCGGAAAAACTTTTAGTAGTTGGAGTAGTTTTTACGTGCCTAACCCAATAATATCGAGTAGTGTTTGACGAAATGCCTGGGAAATTATGATCCCAACTCTCTTCTCCTGCACTCGTATGGACTCTTACTGCTCCTTTATCAAAAGGGGTATTTGCAATTTGAGTTGTAAATGTTGAGCTACTGCTGAACCAAAGCTCTGTAGTCCATCCTGGAGCAGACCCTCCTACCGAAGAAGCACTACCCATAGCGGCATTATTAGTCCAACTTAACGTAACCATATTATTTACGTTAGTAGTAGCCTCTAGATTTGAGGGGGAGGTAGGCTTAACTGTATTATCCCCGGGACCTGCATCAGGGCCTGAGCCACGGTAATTCTTATTTTTTGGAGTTATAAGATACGTGCTATCACTGTGCTCTTCTGCGGTGACTTGCACAGAGCAATCAGGTCTAGAGGTGAGATTAGATATCCTAAACTCTTTATTAACCCAACCGAATCTATTATAAGATACTTTTATAATAGTACCTGCAAGGAGTAAGACCCCTTGTGGGCCTATTACAAAGTTTATTTTTCTACTAAATCTTGATTGATCTAAGTACTGCTCCGCATTCAAACGAGCATTGAAATAATTAGTAATTAAAGGAGTTTTTATATCCTTCTTCTTAGGTATATTTCTATCTTCTTTTAAATAATCAGACTTGAAAAAGCTAACACTACGATTGTCGAAGCGTATATTTGGGTCTGCTATACTAACGGATACAGTATTTGCGCTACCCTTGAGACCGGAGTCATCAACAGTAATAGCGCCAATAATATCACCCTCAGATATAATTCTAGGGTCTCTCAAAGCCTTTGCGGTGCCAGCACCTTGCGATCCTTCAAAAGTTCCGCTGGTAGTATACGATATTGTAGGGGTAATATCTGGCGTCGATGTTTCAACATCCAGTTCGTACTTTCCGTTCGTATAGCGAAGTATGCCATTAAAATGCTTAAGCATAGAGTTTACATTATCGAATATAGGAGTATCAGTTCTTATTAATGCGTTTGTCTGGTGCCGAGTTACCTCTCTCTGGTTTTGGCTCTGCCATCCCATATACCTCCAATATTTTACATCATCGGAGTCATATAAAGCGTAACCGCTCTTTTCATAGCTAGTATCTGCTCCTCCAAGTCCGTTCCACCCTTTAACAATAGGATTATCGCCTTCTCCTGACTCGTTCCTAGTAGAGCCCACATGTATTTGAGCAGCAGTTCCAGATTGATTTACAACTGTAAGGGCGCTAGTATAGTTACCCCCAGCTGGCTCTGCGACCGTACCAGCAACAGTAACAAAGTATATTTTATTTACATAAGGATCTGCCGTAGTTCCTGTCCCTAGCTGATGATATACAATATTACCAGGCTCATAGGATTTCCAATCGAACCATTTATGGGCAACTTTGCCTATGCAATTAGTAAATGTAACTTCTCTCTGTGGAGTAGTCCCTGTTATTATTGCGCTAACCTTGCTTACAACCCCCTGCCATTGAAAAATAGAGGTGCTTAAAGAAGAGTACGTTATAACAACAGGGTCTGTCCCTGTAGGTAAAGTACTAAAAGTAATACCAGTAGGATGTAGGGTATAGGTAGAAGAAGCAACATCAGTTCCATTTATAGTTACAACAACTGTTCTTCCTGTAGCACTAGGAAGACTTACAAACTCTTTTCTTTGATTAACTGTTAAAGTACTAATAGTGATATTTTCAGTAGCCACAGGCAACGTAACAGGGACTGAAAGTTTATATGTGTCATTTATAGTATACGTTCTATTATTATTAAGAATAAGAGTAATATCTGAACGAGTATCACATAAACGTGCTGCTTGTTTAAAAGCTTTTAAATCTATATCTTTGTCTAAGTCTAAACCTCTACCATACCTTCCATTAGTGAGGTAGTCAGTCAACTGAATAGCTGGGTTTATAGAAACCTTCTTGTCGCCTAAAGCTGCGATGCTATACTTATCTCCGAGTTTAGGTAGAAAATCAAACTCCTCCGGCTGTTCCTTAGTAAGGTCAGTCGCACTTCCTTGAGTAAGAAACTTAATAAGCGCACCCTTCTGAATTCTAACAGGTTTATCTACCGTTATTGTATTACCATTAATACCGTTGGGGGATACAATTTTAGTACCAGACTCTACATAGGCTAGCCCCAAACTGCTACTTATATCAATAGCTTGGAGATATTGGCCCTCTGCTAAATTAGTAACATTATCTAGCGTTATTGTTCTAGGGTTCTGAGCTGAGTTTGAGGCTGTAGTAGTAGTATGAGTACCTGATACAACCGAAGCCTCCGTTGCTACATCTACCAGAGTTCCCACAGCGGCTATTTGAAGTTCGCCTCTATACCCAATTATCTTTCTTGTCTGCCTCTTTTGAACGCCCTCGTCATCGGTGTTGACTATAGTTATGAATTGTCCTTTATAGTAGTCATCATAAGTTGTGCCCGTTCCACTACCGCCAACTGCCGCGCTATCTAATTTTACAGCATTAAGTAATGCATAACGTATAACTGATTGTATAGATACATCAGTATTTGCCACATCCTCTTCTTTAGTAGCACCTTTATTTGTCCCTTCCTGCTTAGACTGCCATTTCAACCAATTGGCTACAGCCAAGTCATAGGGGTCTTGACCCGCCAAGATGAACCCTGACATAATACCCTCTTTATAGGTAAACAAGAGATCCTGGTATGTGCTGGTAAGCGCCTTACCTACAGGAAAAGTTACATCTACTCCAGTGCCGCCCGCTTTTGAAGTACTTGCTATTGCAACATCCCCCGTGCCCCCGGGAGGACTAACGGTAGAGGTAAGATTTGCAGAAACGGTGCCCTCTACTACTGCTTTATAGTCCCAAGTTATAAAAGGATACCTACTATCAGAGTTGGAGCCGGCTGCTTGAGCAACCATAAAGAATTCTTTAGTAACATCACTAGCCCCTATAGGATCAGAAGAAAATCTAAATTTATGTATTTTCTCGTTTCTAGCATTGTGATATACATGGGAGTCAACAATTTGCACATTCTGTGCTATAGGAGTTTGGCCAGCACCCGTAGCTGTTCCGCTAAAGAATTTAACAGAGTCACCTACACTGAATAAAGATCGTTTATCCTCTAGAGTACCTGAGGTAAAAGAAGGGTTGGGGTGCTGGTCAAAAGAATAGTCATAGTTATACTGCTCTATTTCCTTGCCTCTAACAACAAAGTCAAGGGTAGGAATAGTTACATCACCTTCAGCAATCTCATACTCTGCAACTACATATGCAGTATCTAAAAGCTGATGGCTTGCTGTCCAGTACTGTTCTGGCTTCTCTGAGTCTGTTTGTAGCTTAAAGCCATCAAGTGTTTTAGCAGTTCCGTTACCGTTACCTGCATTAGCTGCTTTAAAAATACTGCCTACCGTAGCACCTGCGGAGCCTCCTGCAGTTGTCCAGTTTGTGTTACCTACAGTTACAATCTTATATCTCTTACCTGTTTCAAAAGAGCCTGCTGTTACGGGAATTCCGTATCGAGAAGCTATATTGACTAAAGTGTCATCTGCCCTCTGATGACTTCTACCTGCGTGAAATACTAGTTTAGAAGCTATAGGGTATTGAAGAGTTGTCTGCCTCTCATGCGTTATTCCCGTGCCTGAATCGGTTTGAATAGACGAAGCAAGCATGTTTTGCAGGTATATAATACCATCACGCCACATTCCTGCAAACCCATACAAGCCGCCGCTATAGGCATTAAAAGAGTCTGGGTTAAAAGGCATGTTCCTAGAAGAGCTGGCACGCACAGAAGTAGCGGAGCTTAACGTATCTCCTCTATCCATCCTGCCTTCACAAAGCACATCTATAGTGCTTTCCTCTGTCTGAGTAGACCGAGTATCCGAATCGTTTTTATCTACACATATACGGGACTGGTCATCCACATAAATGTCGTAGATACCACTAACCTCTCCTTCGCATATGGCGTAGGCTACATATATTTTGGCAGGATCATTATACAAAGAGTCTGCAAAAATAGGTATACTATCTGTTCTCTGCACTCCATATATAACGGGCAGCCGTTTAGCCTCTAAGTTTATCCGTAAATCGACTTCCCTGTCGACTTCTACTTGGTACTCTACTTGTTTATATTTCTTAAATAACCACCCTGACTTCTTCAGCTTATACCTAGTCTCCATAACTTGATATATAGAAATAATATTTACAGCGGTCTCTCCATGCATAAAACCAAAGTCATTTGCATAGTCGTCTCGGAAAAGAGCTGCCGAATCTGTTTCACCATTGGCTCCTAAAGCTCTATGCTCCGAGTCTGCCGTTACCCTACCATTAACCCTAATAAAGTCTCCCCAGTGGCTGGTAAGAGTCCATGTAACTAAAGAGTTCTTAGTTGGGTCATCTGTTAATTTTGCTTTAGAGATAATACCTTTAAACAGTAGGTAAGGTGCGCCTATTATCTTTCCACTATCAGGCTGAATATGTGCCTTATATATGGATACTTCTCTGTTTATATAGCCGTTATATGTAGCTCCTGTAGGGTCATTAAGTATTGAAGTTACCTCAACTGTATCTAAACTAATGGTATAGTCTGTTCTATTAGTCTGATTAGTATTACCGGTAAACACTTTACTAGGGTGTATACAAACTGCATCGTAGTTATTTGTAATAAACTTTTTAATAACTACAGTTTGGCCGTTATTATCAGCATCAGTAGCAGAGGATATTTTTATTTCATCCCCCTCTGCAAACCCAAGCTCTACCCAAGAATCAAGCTGGTCAACCATTCTTATTGTACGCTCACCGGCTCCTGAACCTGTTATAGTAATTCTATTATTATTAGCGCCTATAAAGGAGCTATTTAATCCAATTGAAGAAACTGTAAGGCTAACATTACTGACTTTAGCTTCAGTAGTGTCTGCTATACTTCCTACTTTTGTAAGTCTTCCAGCTACATAGGACTGTGCCCCGTTAGCCGCTCCTGCTACAGATTTACTGCCATCATCGAAGGACACATTAAAAGAAGCATCAGTTATATAAGAGTAGTCGCTACTCTTCTCAGCTATTATATTATCTGCTCTGCTTGAAACTTTCTCAAATTTTACTAGGTGTGCATATAGGAATGGATCCTCATTAAGTAACGAGGATATCATATCTGCGCCTAAGGCTTTTGTACTCATAAGTATTCTTCCAATTTCAAACTAAACTTGTATAAATTATCTGTATTTAAGGAGTACCCTCTTGTGGCTGTAGGCATAACTACTTTAAATAAAGGGTTTATAAAGTTAATTGCCGCAGCAGTACTTACCGCTTTAGATAGAGGAGGGCTTATACCTAGTCGTATTTTATTTGCTGCGCCAGGGTTTGAAATATGAACGTTATGAGTTTCCACCGTAGTTATCATATATGCTTTTGTATGGTTTGAATCATTAGGGTCTGTTATAGTAAACATCTCTCCTGGTAGGGGTATATTTGTAGGTGTGTTGCCCTCGTTAGCAGCCCAACCAGTACTACCTATTAAAAGATTTGTAGAACCCGCTGCGTGGTGATAAGGAGATGCGGGTGTCTGAGCAGTGAAGATATACCCATTACCCCCGTTTGTACCCGCCGGAGAGGAAGTTAAGTTTCCCACCCACGCCGTGTTTGAAGGAGTAGTATACTGAGGTAGAGCAACTTCAAAAGGAGTTAAAGCTCCTTGCTTCATCTGTAAAAAAGCGTCTACAGGGCGAAACTCTAATTGAGTCATTGGATGGTAGTCTATATCTATCTTCCACTTCTGACCTGCTACGGCTTTCGCCAAGAGTCTCTGAGAATTAGTCCTACTCATCATAACTTTCTGGTCAGATGTTACTTTAACGGAAGCAAAGCCAGGCCCGTAGTCACCATAGAGTAGTGCTGCATTGCCCGAATTTACGTGTGTGGTCTTCCCTGTAAAATGCCGCTGGTAAGCGGGATCTGGTAATCTAGTAGATAAAGCCACTATGCTCTCCTTGCTGCCGGAGCAGTATATATAGTATCATCTATGTCTTCCATAAAGTCTTGCCCATACGAATTTGATGCCTGTCTTAACATTCCAATTATATTACCCTGCTGCTCGAGTAGCACATCTTCTACACCCGCCGCATCTATTGCATTAATACTAAAGTTCACATTTGTGGATCCACCCCCACCCCCAACTTCATCGGCTGGAACAATAGTACCAGGACGATCAGGCATGAATAACTCTGGGCCTTGCTCTCCTACTACATATCCTGTATTTCCTCCAGAAGCTCTGTGCTTCTTACCGTAGAAAGCTGACCGGAAGTTTTCGGCGCCGCCTGTGCCTTGAGCTCCTCGGAAGTACGCAAGCTCCCCTCTAGCAGACTTAGATTTACTCATGTCAGAGCTGGTGCCCCTTTGGCCTACGCTTACGCTCGAAGGTGCTCCAATACCTGCACTGCTCCCCCCGCCCTGGTAAGAAGTGCCAGAAATTACGGCTAGCTGTGCCATACCCATTGCTGCAGTAATACCTGCCATAATAAAGCTATAAGGAGGTACCATTGTTGCTAGTGCCATTGTTATACCAGCGGCTGTATTAGCTATAGCTTGAGCCATCATCATCTTTTTATTTGTTTCAAAGGCTTTTCGTTTTGCTGCTTCTTTCTTAGATTCCAATGCCTTAATTTTAGCTAAACTTTCTTTTGACTTCCCGTCTCGTTTCTTCTCAGCGTTTATCTCTTGGTCTATACCCGCAATCTTATTCTGAGAGGATGCTGCCATTATACTGGCCATTTGACCTATAGTAGCAGAAACAGCTTGAGCTACTGCGGCTGTTTTCTTCATTTTACCTTCAAAACTGTTATCTTCTGATAAGCTTTTAAGAGTTTCCCCCATCTTTGTAAAGGACTCTCCCATAACCAAAGCCCCCTGGGCTACGGCAGCCACTAGCTCCCCTTGAGGGCCTAGAGACCTTAGCTGGTCCATCATCGGCTTCATAGCATTACCAAAAGCCTTAAACTGGTCAGATTTATTTTTTAACGAGCCGATTCCTCCCTGTTCTCCCTGGGTTGACAATACGTCTGCGGTCGTGTCCCCTCCAGCGTTTAATATTCCTGAGCGTTGCTCGTCTTTTAATCCCGCAGTATTTGCCGTTATTTCGGCTTCTGCCCCATCAAATATAGCATGAGCTAGAGCCTTACCTGCGTTATCCATAGGCCCACCCTCTGCGGTCAGCGCTTTTACTCTATTTATTGTGTCGGATCCAGCTGTTTCTTCAAAAGCTGTTCGCTCATAAGGTGAGCCGTCGGATGAGTTTCTATCATGGATTACTTCTTTTGCATCTTCCTGCTTTTTGTGAAGCAGCCGCATTTCAGCCTCGACCACTTCTAGCCTCAAGCCCGCTATTCTTCTCTCTAACTCAACCTTTGTAAGGGTTATATTCATATCTGCGCGTGCAGCTTCAAGTCTTGCGTCATTCGCAGATCGCACTCCCAGATCAACTTTTTTAAGGTCTGCGTCTAAACCGCTCAAAGCCATAGGTGCGGCATTTAAGTCGAGCTCATCTTTAGCATTTAATGTAGCATCATAGTTTCTGGCTGGATTAGCTCTATTCTGAGCCTCTTTGACTCTTCTTGCTTGTTTAGTGGACAGATCGAATAGCTTGCTATTTACGTCTTGCATTTTTTCTAGAACTGCTAGTTCTTCTTTTTTTGCTATTTGGGAAGCCTGCGCGACAGCGAGGGCTTCTTTTGCCACAACTAGATTCCTCGCTTCTCTACCCGGAGTAAGTTTTTTAAACACACTTAACTCTTTCTCTAAACCTAGAATCTCTAGAGCTACATTTGAGCCTACTTTCGCGTCTTTGTTTAGCGACCTTTGTAAATCTATATTCTCTTGCATTCGTTGGGCAATAGCAGTTCTTGACTCTACTTCTTTATCAAAAAGAGCCCCTGCAGAACCTGTAACGCCCTGCTTAGACTTAAGAAGAGATATTTCTAATTTTATGTTTTTTAAGTTTTGTTTATGTAATATCTGTTGTTTCTGCTCATTTTCAAACAGCTCTTTCTGTAACTTAAAACTCTTTTTCAGAGTATTAAAAAGTCTCATCTCTGCTGCTTCGTTGCCGTTAGTATCTGTTATTAGCTTTTTAGTAGTGCCTAGTAATTTTAACTGGGCATCACTTGCCTCCTCCGCAAAAGCAGCTAAGTTTTCAAAAGCCCCAAAAGGGTTATCTTTAGCGATGAACACCTGAGCCATATCCTGCATAGAAGTAACTAGCTCATCTACGTCCGAGGTTGATTTCATCTTATTCAAGAACTCAGTTAAGGGCTCATTCATGCCTTTAATTGCAGCCGCCATGCCTACAAACCGTAAGTTTACCTTTTTATTTGTCTCCTCTACCTGTGCCATTGCAGCATTTAACTGGTCTAAAGTAACATTACCCGAGGCTAAATCTGACATAGATATACCAGCATCTTCTAAAGTTTTTTTCATGGTATTAGATCCTTTTGCCAGCTCTTGAACATGTAGTACTAACTGAGAAGCACCTTGTACTGCGTCTCCTCCTTTCTTAAATAACCCTGCTTCATCCGCAGCTTTTTGAGCCGCAGCAATTTTCCTATATTCATCCCCTGCTGTACGTAATATATTACTCAATGCTTCGTATTGCCCTACAATTCCTACAATTTTTGTCTTCTGGCCGTCATACGCAGCATCTAACTCTTTGAGATTCTTTTTAGTATCTTCCATAGCGGTTGCAGCGTCTTCCATGGCCTTCTCCAGGGCATTTTGTTCGGCTGTTTTACTAAGATTCCATAACCATTTTGCAGCTTCCCATAACATATACAAAGCCATTATAACAAGACCGATTACATTCATGGCAGCCATTATCGCAGCCCCGAGAAAAGCAAACCCAGTAGCGGCAGCTTTGGCAGCTCCAC